>FWPU01008394.1_pt1 | contig 17660 bp, 20 predicted proteins | sample 2228361 | NCBI WGS metagenome assembly FWPU01 (sample SAMEA103939777, study PRJEB20133) | metagenome
ACAGATGTTGTGCAAAAGATGATGGTTTTAAAAATAAGAATGCTTATTTTTCAATGGGTTAGAAAAATTAACTGATAAAGTCAATCTAATCTCCTTGATCTGTCATGCACCGGGCCTATGGTCACCGTCAATATCCACGCCAAGTTCCAAGTACTCCTTTTTACCCATATTAATTACTGTGACTCTGTCTGTCTTAGCAATTACTTCAAGGACTACCTTGTCTGCTCATAGTCAGCCATCAGGAGTTCTATGACCTGCTTTTGTTTGTGAGCCCCACACTTGCTATTGCTGTGGGTGTCCATTTTCCTGGATGAAGTCTGATACCTGTAATATCTGCATTAACCTCAAGTTCTTTTTTTAAGTATTTTCTCTTGATAGGCGCCCGGAAAAGTGTGACCCTGTTTGCCTTCCTCATATGACATTCTGACAAGTCTCGGAATCGCCATTACCTCTGTAAGCATCATGATAACAACCATAAAGGGTGTTACAGCCTATGGTATCTCCATCAGGTGGTGTGTAAATTCCATGGCACTGCCCACAGAAGATAGCTGAGGTTATAACTTTTGACTTTTCGGTCTTGTGAGTAGGAGAGGGTTTTCCTGATGGACCATAATATGTGTTTTTTGCCTAGACCCCCTGAGGTCTTTCTCGATTGGGACCTTCATGTTGTGGCAAACAACACAGTTGACATTCAGCTTGGCGAGTTTCATTTTTGCCGCCTCATCCTTATCATCAACTGCCTTAACGAGGCTTCTTTATTATGTTAAAATAAATAATGAAGAAAAAGATTGCTTTTATAGTTCTTGCTATCCTTATTACAGGGGGTATTGTTTATTATCTTTCTACTTATTTAAGCGTTACGACCTCAAGACCTGTTATTGAGAGGGATATTTCTGAGACGAGCCTTACATTTTCACAGATAGTGGAAAATATATCACCTTCTGTTGTTAGTATCTCGGTATCTAGAACAAGGGAAGAAGAAAATAATTTATTTGACTTTATTTTGCCACCTGATACTGAAAGATGGGCAGAACAGACCCTTGGCTCTGGGGTGATAATTTCAGAAGATGGATATATTATTACGAATAATCATGTTATTGAAGATGCAGAAGAGATAAAGGTTACCCTTGTTGATAAGAGAAGTTTTATCGCCAGAATAATAGGTGTTGATCCAAAGACTGATCTTGCAGTTATAAAGATAGATGTATCTGGATTACCTGTTACTAAGTGGGCTAATTCTGATGAACTCAAACCAGGTGATATAGTGCTTGCTATAGGTAATGCCTATGGATTGAGTCACTCTGTAACAATGGGCATAGTGAGTGCAACAGGAAGGGCAAATGTGGGAATAGCGGATTATGAGGATTTTATACAGACAGATGCTGCCATTAATCCTGGGAATTCGGGAGGTCCACTTGTTAATATAAATGGTGAGATTGTTGGTATCAATACAGCCATTTTTTCAAGGAGTGGTGGTTATCAGGGAATAGGCTTTGCTGTTCCAAGTAATATGGCAAGAACAGTCTTTGAACAATTAATAAGAGAGGGAAGGATCAAGAGGGGCTGGATAGGAATAAATATTCAAGAGTTAACTCCTGAACTTGCCGTGAAGTTTTCTTATAAAGACCAGGATGGAGTTCTTGTGAACGGGGTATATCCTCAGAGTCCTGCAGAGAGGGCAGGTATAAAGAGAGGGGACATAATTGTACATTATAATGGCAGACCTGTGAAGGACGCTGGTTCTTTCAGGAATCAGGTAGCATCCACCTTTCCAGGCAAAAAGGTAAAGATTAAGATATTCAGGGATGGAAGATTGAATGATATTGAACTCATTATTGCTGAGCAGTCACATCAGGGTTATGAAGTTCCTGCTTATCTTGGCAGATTGCACCAGAGAAAGCATGCCCTTTCTGGGATTGATGTGATAGAACTCACTAGGGATATTGCTCGGCAGATGGGATTTGGTCAGGATGACAGAGGTGTTATTGTCCTCAAGATTGAGCCAGGTTCTCCTGCAGATCTGGCAGGATTAAAAAGGGGTGATCTTATAAAGGAGATTGATAGGGTATCAATCAAGAGAATAGAGGATTTCCAGAGAATTACATCAAGGATACAGCCTGGTGATTCAGTTCTTTTATTTATAAACAGAAGTGGTAGGGAATTTTATACTGTTCTTAAACCATTTTAAAAAGTAGGAGGCGAGATAATGTTAATAAGATTTTTTATTATTTTACTTTCAGGACTTATAGGATACCTCCTTGAGAGTTCCTTTAAAGTGACACATGCCCTTTATGCAGGGATACTAATAGGCCTGGCGATAATATTTCTCGAGATTATATCAAAGAAGATCTCTACTGGAAGATTAATGGGTGGGTTGCTCGGTCTTATCACAGGTCTTTTATTGGGCACATACCTTGTATTTCCTTTTAAGAGGTTGATACCTGAGTACTATGATTATCTCAATGCCTTTTCAACCCTTATATTCTCGTATGCAGGACTTATTATTGGTTTTGTAAAGGGCAGAGAGATAAAACTTTATAATCTTTTCAGGTTTTTGAAGGGGCAACCTCTTCAGGAAAATTTAAAGATCCTTGATACATCAGTTATAATTGATGGCAGGATCGCTGATATAACTGAGGCAGGATTCATTGAGGGAACATTTATCGTACCTGAATTTATACTCAGGGAGTTGCAGTTTATCGCTGATTCCCATGATTCCCTGAAGAGGGCAAGAGGTAGAAGGGGCTTAGATATACTCCATAGAATCCAGAAGATGCAGAATGTTGAGGTCAGAATTATTGATGAGGATTTCCCTCATATAAAGGATGTTGATTCAAAATTAATTGCCCTTGCAAAATCTCTGAATGCAAAGATTATAACTAATGATTTTAATCTCAATAAGGTCGCAGAGGTGCAGGGTGTGCCTGTACTTAATATCAATGAACTCGCAAATGCCTTGAGACCCGTGGTGCTTCCAGGAGAGAGTATGAATATATTTGTTATGAAGGAAGGCAAGGAATACAATCAAGGCGTCGCATATCTCGAGGATGGTACAATGGTGGTTGTGGAGAATGGAAGGAGGTTTATAGGTAAGAATATCAATGTCGTTGTTACGAGTGTTCTCCAGACCACTGCTGGCAGGATGATCTTCACAAGGCCATCTGATGAGACTGAAAGGCAGGAAGCACGGACACCTAGATGAAGATAGTTGCTATAGTACCTGGAGCTGGTTCAGGTAAAAGATATGGAGAGGTGGCGAAGGCTTTTCTCAATCTTGGAGGGAGACCAGTAATTTCATGGGTCTTAGATGTTCTTGAGGGAATGGAGGAGATAGGTGAGATAATTCCTGTTTTAAGGGAAGTGGATATGGATGCTGGAGTTAAACTCGTGGAAAAAATGGGTTACAGGAAAATAAAAAAGATAGCACCGGGAGGGAAAGAAAGACAGGATTCTGTATTCCATGCACTCAGTCTCACAGGTGATGCTGAGGCAGTAATAATCCATGATGCAGTAAGACCACTTGCACAGCCTCAGTTATTTAGGAATGTTATAGAAAATCTCAAAGATACTGATGGCGTTATCACAGGAGTACCCATCATAGATACTCTTAAAGAGGTTGAATCTTCAATAGTCGTGAAGACTCTGAATCGTGAAAGATACTGGTCAATCCAGACTCCTCAGATATTTAGATTGAAGACCCTTAAAGAGGCATACAAAAAGGCAATGAAGGATAATAGATATTTTACCGATGATTCGAGCGTGGTGGAGTATTATGGTGGAAGGGTAAAGGTTGTGATGGGCTCGTACGAAAATATAAAGATAACATACCCGCATGACCTCAAGATAATAGAGACTTTCATGGGGCTCAGATGAGAATAGGAATAGGATATGATTCACATCGTTTTTCAGAAAACAGGAGATTGATCATAGGAGGTGTTGAAATACCATATGAAAGGGGTCTCCTCGGTCATTCAGATGGTGATCCACTCTGTCATGCAATGATAGACTCAATCCTCGGTGCTACAGGATTGGGTAGCATAGGAGATTATTTCCCTCCTGATGATATGAGGTGGAAGGATGCAAGGAGTACTGATTTGCTAAGAATGATTGTATCTGATGTAAAGGCTAAAGGATTCAAAATATCTTGGATAGATTCTATTATTATTGCAGAGGAACCAAGAATAAATCCCTATATAGAGAGGATGAAGGATGAACTGTCTCTTTCAGGCATAGAGAGAGATGTAATAAGTATAAAGGCAAAGACCAATGAGGGCATGGGCTTTATCGGAAGGGACGAGGGTATTGCTGTGATATCAGTATGCTTGATTGATTAGCAACTGATACCTGATTCGAGAAGGGTTTCCCTGACAACCTCTCTTACCTGTGGGTCAGGATCATTGCAGAGTTTTTTGAGATGTTCAATCACTTCTTTATCCTTTAATAATCCGAGTATGTGTACAGCATCTCCCCTCTTTGCGGGATTATCATCTCCAAGTATATCTATGAGTGATGGAATAATCTTTTTGAATTCTTCTCTGAATTCTTCCTTCAGTTCCTCTATAAGGGCTATGGTGCCGATTCTGACCCTCAGGTTTTCAGATTTTATCATCGAGGGGATGAACTCTATGAGAGATGTATCATGTCTGACCATATCTATGATATTATCAAGAAATCCCTTGCCCATATAGTCTATTATCATCTCTTTGAGTTCATCCCTTTCCATATTCGACTATTCTGGTTCAAATCTTGATTCGAGTCTCTTCATCAACTGGGGCATTGTTGTGTATTCAAGGTCGTCGAGTCCCAATCTGTGAGGTTCAAATGGACCATGAACCCTGAGGTAATTTCCTATCTCATTTGCCTTCTGCCTTGCATAATCAAATGCAGGATCATCGAAGAGATCTCTTGGACCTATTAATTTACCATCTGTTATCTGGAAGCCTGCTGCTATTACCCTTGGTGGACCATCGAATCTTGTTGGATTTGCCATGTGGAAAGGAACAGGCATCAGAGGTCCATGGTGTGAACCCCTCATCCATCCTTCTACAATGTGGGGGAATGAAAAGGGCTCGAGCGCCTCACCTACTGCAGGAAGACCTGCTTGACATCTTACTATCAGGACAGGGTCATCCTTTCCTACATACTTGCCTGCAATGAGGCTGAGTTTTTGTGTTGATGCTGATGCAGCAATTTCGCCCTTTTTTGTGTAGACATTTTTGATCATGTATCTTCTCATTGCACCGATAAACATCAACAGATCATACATCTCCTCAGGTGTATTGAGTTTGATCTTTCTGTGTCCATACACATCCACTACCTCGAATATAAATCCATCATGCATGGTAGGATCTATAACGAGCCCTGCTGTGTTGAATGGATTTGCAAACATTTGGAACAGTGGAAGATTCCATGCGCCAGGTGATGTCTTGTCTGCCATAAATATTATGACAGGCTCTGATTTTCTCTCCACGAATTCCATTTCAGCAACCCCAGGCCCCATTCCCTTTACATTTCCTGAAAAGGCATCACTCAGAAGATCCTGACCCGCACCATACATCTTGAGTTCTTTTGCTATCTCTGTGCATGCAAGAAAGGTATTCCATGCAAGTTTATGAATCTTTTCGCTGTCAATCCCTTCTTTATGAGTCATTATGAGTTCCATGTCATCACCACACCTCATGACATGGAAATCGATTATAATACCCTCCTTTTTTGCTTGTTCGAGTCTTTTACACGCTTCATCCATCATATCCTGATGGATGGCACAGTGTCCTACAAATCCGCCTACATCAGCCTTTATTACGCTAAGGGTAATCTTTTCTGCCATAATACCTCCTTAAAATTTTATTTTTTTAATGACCTCTGTAGTCTCCTTTCAATTGATGCGACCTTCTCATCGAGTCTGTTTGGCTTGCCCTTCCTGTCATCTATGGTGATGGTGGTTATAGCCCTTTCAGCCTTTTGCATAACCCTATTATGGCATTGTTTTATGAGTGAGAAGATCTCATCCCATTCACCTTCCACAACGGTTCCCATTGGATTAACCTTATAAGGAATGCCACTTCTATCCACTATATCGAGAACCTCTGCAAGATAATCTCCAATGCTTGAGCCCTCACCCACAGGTACAATGCTAAATTCTACCAGCATATTCCCCTCCTTTTGTTACGGTTTACCTTACCAGGCTTTTAAGTGCTTTTCCAGCGGTAAAGCGAGGCACCTTCATGGCAGGTATTTTGATTGCCTTTCCTGTTTGTGGATTCCTTCCAGTTCTTGCCTTTCTTTTTGAGACAGAGAATGTGCCGAATCCCACGAGTGTGACCTTCTGTCCCTTTTTGAGAGCGCCCTTGATTGCCTCAAGTGTTGCGTCGAGTGCCCTTCCTGCATCTGCCTTTGTCATCTTTGCAGTGGATGCAATCTTTTCGATCAGTTCTGCTTTTGTCATACCCATTCCTCCTTTTTTAAGATTTAATATTTGACCCCAAGAGGCCTGTTTTTATATAATCCTATTCCATTATTCATTCAATATTCAGAAATTTAATCACATCTAAGAATAAGTTAGCATTTAAAGGTATCAAGATGGATAGTGATTTGTCAAGAAAAGATCCTCTTCCCTGATGTTCACTGATACAGGTATGTTATAATTTTTTATGCTGAGGGAGTTGAGGATCAAGAACTTTGCCATCATAGATGATCTAAGTATAAGATTCGAAAAAGGTCTGAATGTCCTTACAGGTGAAACAGGTGCTGGTAAATCGATTATTGTTGACGCCATCAATTTTGTTCTCGGTGAGAGGGCGTCCCAGGATATGATAAGGCACAATGCCAGTGAGGTTGCTGTGCAGTCTCTTTTTGAGATTGAAGGTATAACACTTTCAGTCGATACAGGAATAGATATTGAGGATGGATTGATAGTAAGGAGGCATTTTTCTGGCTCTGGTAAGGGCAGAGCATATATAAATGATACACTCGTTAATCTCCAGACCATAAATTCTCTTGGAGAACAGATAGTCGATATACATGGTCAACATGAGCACCAGAGCCTTATGAAAAGAGAGGTTCAATTGAGATTGATAGATCTGATGGGTGGGCATGGTGAATTACTTTCTGAGTATAGTCTTCTTTACTCAGAGATCCTCTCGATGAAAGAGGAGTTAAAGAGATTAACTGAGGATGTAAGATTTATCGAGCAGAGAAGAGATATGTTGAGGTTTCAGATAGACGAGATAGACAGGGCAAAACTGAAGCACGGTGAAGAGGAAGAACTCTTGGCAGAGTATTCTCTCCTCACAAATATCACAAAACTGAGGGATGGGGTCTCTTTGATCTATGAAAATCTTTATAAGAGGGAATCTTCATGCTCAGAGATTATATCGAAATCCATTCAGAGACTTGGGGAGCTCATGAAGATAGACCCTTCTTTGTCAGCAGTAAGAGAGACGCTTGAGCAGTGCAGTCCATTGATAGAGGATGCTGTTGTCAATTTGAGAGGTATTCTTGAGAGATATGATATTGATCCGCGAAGACTCGATGATGTAAATGAAAGGTTAGATCTTATAGGCAGGCTGAAAAAGAAATACGGAGATTCCATCAAAGAGATTCTCGATTACAGGGAAAGGGCATATAAGGAATTGAGTGAACTCGAACTTAGAGATGAAAGAATAGAGAGTATAAATAATTCTCTCGGTGCAAAGGAGAAAAGACTCCTTGAACTTGCTGAGGAGATATCCATGAAAAGAAAGGAGGTCGGAAGATTTATAGAGGAGTTTATGAAGAAAGAATTAAAGGAACTTGCCCTTGAAAAGGCGATATTCAGGATAAGTTTTCAGAGAAAGGAGGAACCAGGTCCATTTGGAATAGATGATCTTCAATTTGAGTTTTCTGCCAATCCTGGAGAACCTCCAAGGCCAATAATAAGGGTTGCTTCAGGTGGCGAACTTTCGAGATTGATGCTTGCCCTCAGGGTAATAATGGCTGATGTAGATAAGGTGCCTGTACTGATATTCGATGAGATAGATGCAGGTATTGGAGGGGTTGTTGGAGAAAAGGTCGCACAGAAACTTAAGAGACTTTCCAAAAGACACCAGATATTCTGTATAACACATCTTCCACAGATTGCAGCTGCTGCAGATAACCATATAAAGGTCGAGAAGATACAGAAAAAGGATTCAGTAAAGGTTATAATAAAGAATCTTACAGAAGAAGAGAGAGTCGTTGAGATAGCGAGGATGCTCAGTGGAATGGTAACAGATGCCTCCTTGAGGCATGCAAAAGAATTATTGAGGTCATATATATGAAAAAAGATAAATCAAAGGTTATCAGAGGTAGGTCAGGGGTCAAAGTCCAGAAGTCAAGGAACAGATGTGAAGTGTCGGTTGGGGCAAGGGGCAAGGTTGAGATCAACAGTGAATTATGCAAGGGATGTGAATACTGTGTATCTGTATGTCCCAGATCTGTCCTCAGGATTGGTGATGAGATAAACAGGTCAGGCTATTTTTATGCAGTAGTTTTAGAACCCTCTCTGTGTACAGGTTGTGCGTTATGTGCAAGGATATGTCCTGATATTGCAATAACAGTATGGAAGAGGATCAATAGTAAGGATAAATGAAGATGATCGTGATAGTCGATTATGGAATGGGAAATCTGATGAGCGTTAAAAAGGCTTTTGAGAAGGCAGGTGGGGATGTAATAGTGAGTGGTGAGGTGAGGGATATTGAGAATGCGCAAGGTGTCGTTCTACCTGGAGTGGGTGCATTCAGGGATTGTATACATAATCTTGAGAGAAGAGACCTTATAGATACGATAATTGGTTCAATTAAAAAGGGTAAGCCATACCTCGGTATATGTCTCGGTCTTCAAATCCTTTTTACAGAGTCAGAGGAGTTTGGCATAACAGAGGGATTTGATATACTGGGTGGCAGAGTGGTGAAATTCAATTTCAAAAAAGGGAATGGATTAAAGATACCGCATATGGGCTGGAATACTGTAAAGATTCTGAGAGAATCTCCCATACTCAGGGGTGTTCCCGATGGAAGTTATTTTTACTTTGTACATTCATATTATGTGAAGGTAGTTGATGAATCAGTTGTCTCCACCACAACTGATTATGGAGTTGAGTTTGTGTCATCCATTTGCAGGGATAATATTATGGCAACACAGTTTCATCCTGAGAAGAGCCAAGTCATGGGATTGCGAATCATTAAGAATTTTATTGATTTCGTCAATCGTTATTAGATATTTATATTCAGTGCCTTCAATATAATATTTACAAGTCCACCGAATATGAATGCTAGGGGTAGAATCACGAGCACGATTATAACTGCCATGCGGGTGCCGAATTCCTTTATCATCATAAGGAAGTGTGCCAGGCATGGAATGAATAGTGTTATTGTGATGAGACTCACAAGACTCTGTTGAGGATTGAGCAGACCTTTCTCTGACATTGCGTAAAGTCCTGCTGCACCATAATCCCTTCTCAGGAATCCAAGAAGAAATGCCTCTGTTGTCTTTTCTGGCAGCCCGAGTATACTCACAATAAGAGGTGAGGCGATGGTCTTCAGGATTTCGAGTAATCTGAGTTTATCGAGCATGTAGAGTATAAAGGTTCCGAGTATAAATAGGGGGACTGCCTCTCTAAGATACCACACTACACGGTTTACTGTCTTTATAACGATATTCTCAAGAACAGGCATTCTCATTGGAGGGATCTCAAGAAAGAATTCTGAATTTTCTCCATGAACTACTCTTTTTGCTATGTAACCCATTAACAGGAGAACAGATATTATAGAACCCAGCCATATTAATGTTGCCTTCCATGATAGGCCTCCTAACATCCCAAGAATTACACCGAGCTGGGCTGAACACGGGACTGCGAGGGCAAGGAGGAAGGCAGCGAGAATCCTTTCGCGTGTTGTCTCGAGTATTCTTGTGGTCATTACTGCCATTGTTCCACATCCGAGACCAAGGACCATTGGCAGGACAGCCTTTCCACTTAGGCCCAATATTTTAAATATCCTATTTGACATTACAGCAAGTCGCGGAAGATAACCACAGTCTTCGAGAATCGAGAAGGCGATAAAGAATGTTGTTGTGATAGGGAAGATTATTGCTATGGAATAGGTGAGAGCCATTGTTATGATTCCGTATTCTCCAATGAGGGCATCAGAGATGAAATCAATGGGGATTATTGACGGTATGACTCTTGTGAATACGGGATTCAGATATTTACCAAAAAGTCTCTCTTCAAGGAAATCAACAAGTGTGCCTGCTCCGAAGACCCCAACAAATTCATAAATTAGAAAAAGGATAACGAGTAGTACAGGTATACCATAAACAGGATGCATACTTACTGCACCAAGCCATCTCATAAAACTGCCTTCATCTGTGATCATTTTTTTGATTACAGAGGTGGCTATCTTTTCAGCGAGATTCAGTCTCCTTGCATTTATAATGAGCCCTGTATCTGTTTTGAGTCTCTGGGCACATTCATCTCTGAGGTTTTCTATATCTTCTATGGATCTTTCGCTTATGTTTGCTCTGAGGAATGGCTTCAGGCTCTCATCACCTGCGAGTATCATGAGAGCGATGGCTCTTTTTTGGATACCTGTCTCAGGAAGGTGTTCTTCAATCTTCTTTATATACTCTTCTATGGTGTCTCCATAATCAACATTTATTGCAGGTATCTTTGCATTCTGAAGGGATTTTTTTAATTCAGCAATTCCCTTTTTCTGTGATGCAATTGTCTCCACAACATCTACGCCGAGATATTCTGATAGTCTTTCCCTGTTTATTATTATGCCCCTGTCTCTTGCCTCATCAGTCATATTGAGATCAATGACAAGAGGTATCCCCATCTCTGCAAGTTGTATTGTAATGAAGAGTCCCCTTTTAAGATTCTTTGAATCTATCACCTGTATGACAGCGGATGGTTTCTGGTTGAGGAGGATATTCCTTGTAACCTTTTCGTCTTCACTCATTGGTATGAGATTGTTAATACCGGGTGTATCAACCATATTAAACTGTTTTCCGTTAAGATTCATGGTGGCAGAGGTTATTTCGACGGTCGTACCAGGATAATTTGATACAGTTGCATATCTGCCAGTTAGCAGTCCGAATATAACACTCTTCCCCACATTTGGATTACCGATAAGTGCAATACTGTTTTTTGCTCTTTTAGAAATTTTTTCTTTCATGTTTTATAATTGAGATTTTGTCTCAATTATAATAAACCCTTTAATGTATTAATGTCAATGGAATATGGAGTTTGCCAACTAACGAAATTGGTAGACGGTAATCCTTGACAACATATGTTTTAAAAACATATACTTTTTAAATGTCAACCATGAAAGAAGATATATATAAGAGAGGTATTGAACTTTTTCAGGAGGGGAAGTATATCGAGGCAGAGCCTTATCTCAGGGCTGTGGTGAGGGAGAATCCTCACTATGCTGACATTCTTAATAAACTCGGAATCATATCGAGTATAAAAGGAGATATAAAACAGGCTATTCATTATTTTGAGGAGGCATTGAAGATAAATCCCCGATATACAGAGGTACGGATGAACCTTGCAGTTTCATACAATGAAATAGGAGATTTCAAGAAAGCTCAGGATGTATTCAGAGAGGCAAGTGAGATTTCGAAACCATCAACGAAGATTCCTGATCCCTTTGTTGCAGGCAAGATAGCGGATGAGCATTTCAAGGTCGGCAATCTTTATTTTGATCTTGAGTTATATGAAGATGCAATTCAGGAGTATGAAAAATCCATAAGTTTAAGGCCCGATTTTCCTGATGTGAGAACAAAACTTGGAATGGCTCTGAGAAATACAGGACAGGTGGATGAAGCCATTAAAGAATTTAATACAGCAAAGAAGTTAAATTCTAATTATATACCTGCATGGATTCAACTCGGGATTACCTACTATATGAAAGGTCTTAAAGAACTTGCCATTAAAGAATGGAAGGGTGCTCTTGAGATTGATCCTCAGTGTAAAGAGGCAAGGGCATATCTTCAGATCCTTAAGGAAGAGATAGATTGATTCATTAATGGGGGATTATCTTCTCAGGATTGAGGACCTCGAAATTTATCTTAAGAGAAGAAAAAATGACCTGAAGATCGTCTCTTCTCTAAATATCACTGTGAGAAGCGGCGAGACCTTTTCGATTGTTGGTGAAAGTGGTAGCGGAAAGACACTCACAGCCCTGTCTATAATTGGAATCCTTCCTGATAATATGTATGCGAGGGGTAGGATTTTTTATAAAGGAAGGGATCTCCTTACACTTTCAGGAGAGGAGATGAGAAGATTGAGAGGGAAGGATATATCCATGATCTTTCAGGAACCCATGACATCCCTTAATCCTGTTCTTACTGTTGGTTACCAGATTGGAGAGGTCTTTATGGCGCATGAAGGACTCTCAAGATCTCAGGCAATTCTGAAGGCGATTGAACTAATGCGACTCGTTAATATACCATCTCCTGAAAAAAGGGTGAAAGACTATCCACATCAGCTTTCAGGTGGTTTGAGGCAAAGGGTGATGATAGCAATGGCTATTGCCATGAAACCATCCCTTCTTATTGCTGATGAGCCAACTACTGCACTGGATGTTACAATACAGGCACAGATACTTTCGCTTTTGTGGAAACTCCAGAAGGAATATGATCTTTCTGTGCTTCTCATAACTCATGACCTTGGAGTGGTAAGACAACATTCAGACAGAGTTGCTATTATGTATGCAGGAACCATAATGGAGATGGCTCCTGCTGAGGAGATATTCATGAATCCATTACATCCTTATACAGTGGGGCTCATGGGTTCTGTGCCTGAATTCGAGGATGGCAGAAGACAGGAACTGAGACCGATAAAGGGATTTATACCATCCCTTGATGCATTACCGATGGGTTGCAGGTTTTCTGACAGGTGTCCTATAGTCTCTTCAATATGCATGGGAAGTGAACCTGTGCTCGAGGAGGTGTCACGAGGGCATTATGTCAGGTGTTATAAGGCAGGGAAGATATAGTTATATAAATTGGTTTTTATTAGATAATGAATATTATCGATATTAAAAATATCAAAAAGTATTTTAAGACAAAGGATGGCATCCTGAAAGGTATTGATGGGGTGAGTCTTTCTTTGCCTTCGACAAGGACAACCGGACTTGTTGGTGAGAGTGGATGTGGAAAATCTACCTTGGCAAAACTTATTCTCAGACTTATGGAACCATCAGGTGGTAATATTCTCTGGAAGGGAAAGGATATATGGACACTCAGAAAGGATGAGTTAAGGGCTTTTAGAAAGTCTGTCCAGATAGTGTTTCAGGATCCATTCGCATCTTTGAATCCGAGGATGACTGTATTCGATACACTTTCAGAACCTTTAAGGATTCACAGGATTGTAGAAAAAAAAGAGATAAAAGACAGAGTGGCACAACTTCTTGAAAAAGTTGGTTTAAAGAGCGAGGTGATGTCAAGGTATCCCCATGAGTTAAGCGGTGGTCAGAGACAGAGGATATGCATTGCTAGAGCGCTAACCCTCAATCCTGAACTTATTGTGGCTGATGAGCCGCTTTCTGCTCTGGATGTCTCTGTACAGGCACAGATACTCAACCTTTTAAGTGAGATAAGAAATCAATCAGGATTATCTTTTTTATTCATAAGTCATGACTTGAGAGTTGTCCATTATTTTTGTGATTATGTACATGTGATGTACCTTGGAAAGATTGTTGAGTCAGGCAGTGCAGACTCAATATTTTTTAATCCTCTTCATCCATATACCATGATGCTACTTGAATCTATGCCATCTGTGAAGAAGAAAAAGGAGAAGATTCCTTATGAGATCAGCGATCCTCCGAGTCCACTTAATATTCCTAAGGGCTGTCCGTTCCATCCAAGATGTCCCAGGAGGTTTGATTCCTGTGAGAGGATAACGCCTGTATTGAGGGATTTCAAGGGAGAACAGGAAGGGCAGAGGGTAGCGTGTCATCTTTATTAAGACTAAACAAGTTTATTCTATCAGCTTTTCTATGAGGTCTGTAATTTTTTTATCTGACCAGTTCCTTTCACCCATGATGATCTCCACAATCACTCCCTCTTTATTGATAATAAATGTGGTCGGAATCATGTATACTCTGTAGAGTTTGTGTATTTTCAGAGAATTATCTTCGAGATAATAGAAACCAGGTGTATCAAAGGTGCTTATATTATTTTTCTTTCCGGTTATTGCTATTATCGTGAGTTTATCATTTCCAGTGGTTTTTAAAAGATTAGTTAGAGAATGCAACTCTGTTCTGAATGTTGGAGACCATTCTGCCCAGAAATGGATTATTATGACCCTTCCCTTTAGTGAAGAGAGATTTCTTCTGGTTTTATTAATTCTCAATGCAAATTCTGGTGCGATATGATCTTTAAGTCTTTCGATCGAGTATGGGTCTATATCTACTCCTGATACCAGAAAAGGGTGAAGGATAAATGCCAGAAAGAGCGCTGTTGTTAAATGGAGCATATTTTTATGTATAATTTTTAAATCCATGTTATAATTTTAACATTCTTTAAAGACTGAAGAGGTGATTATGGAAAGACTATCAGAGAAGGCACTTACACTCGTGGAGGCTTTACCCTATATCAGAAAGTTTTATGGAAAGACCTTTGTCGTGAAGTATGGAGGGGCAGCACAGATAGATGAAGGGCTTAAATCTTCATTTGCAGAGGATATTGTTTTACTGAATTTTATCGGCATACACACAATAATAGTTCATGGGGGCGGTCCACGCATCTCAAAGACCATGGAAAAGATGGGAAAGAAGCCTTTATTCATTCAGGGACAGAGGGTGACAGATGAGGAGACAATGGATATAGTAGAGATGGTTATAGCAGGCATAATCAATAAGGAGATAGTTCACCTCATAAACAGCCATGGTGGAAGGGCTGTTGGCTTAAGCGGAAAAGATGCGAGCCTGATTAAAGCAAGAAAGAAGGTTTTAAAAAAAAAGTCAGAGGGAATGGATGAAGAGGTGATAGACCTCGGCCTTGTGGGAGATGTAGAGGAGGTTGATCCATCGATCCTTTATACACTCATAAGAGATAATTTTATTCCAGTTATAGCACCTGTGGGATTTGATCTGGGTGGAAGGACTTTGAATATAAATGCTGATTTAGTAGCATCAGCAGTGGCAGGGGCGGTGAAGGCAGAAAAACTTGTACTCATGACCGATGTCGAGGGGATACTCGATAAACGAGGTTTACTGATAAATACAATAAAGGCAGGTGAAATACAGAAACTCGTTAAAGATGAAGTTGTAACTGGTGGTATGATTCCCAAGGTTCACGCCTGTCTTTCAGCTATTAAGGCAGGTGTCTCAAAGGCATATATAATAGATGGCAGGATAAGACATAGTCTTCTTCTTGAGATATTTACTGAGAAGGGTATCGGCACAGAGATTGTGCCTTGAAGATAGTTTTTGTGTCTCAGGTTTTCCAGTCGTCATAAGCCATCTCAGTGGTGGCGAAATATATATTATCTCCGATACCACCATGAGTCATACCACCATGGCGATGGATAATACCATGGATCGTACCACCAGTATGGAACAGGATAAATCTTTTCCTTTCTCCATAGATGGATATCTTTAATTCTGAAGACAGGATAGGTGTATTCAATATCTCCTATCCTGCCCTTTTCAGTGCCTTCAAAAAAGGCTAATATCGTTATAAACCTACCGCTTTTGTATATAATCGGGTCAAGAAAACTTTCTGTAGTGGCAAGAAATCTTCTGTTCAGATTTTCCTCATCTATTATGTAGCCCTTTGAATCAACGGGTGTGAAGAGGGCCTCTATTATGGAACCTTTATCTGTATTTTTTATATTCACGACCATGCCTCCGATGAGAAATATCTTTTCCCTGTATTGTTCCTGGTTCTGTCTCAATTCTTCAAAAGAGATATCCGTTATAGCTGATTCAATCTTTTCGGATTTAAAGACAGGTGCATAACACGAAAAAAGGAAAATTATGAGAACAATTATTAAAAACCATCTCATACTTTACTTTTACTACTTCTATCTGAAAAATGTCAAGGATGGAGCATCTTCCACAGGTATGAGATGGGCAGTAGAAAGACTGAGCATCTAAAATTAAGAAACAGTTGAAAAAAGTATGTAATTTTTGACATATCCATTGACAATTTCTGTCACACATAAGGTGATTTTATATAAAAAAGTATTAAAAATCAATACCCAAAAACTGGAATGAAAAATGCTACTAAACAGTGAGGATATTAAAGAAAGGAGGTAATGATGAAGAGAAGAAATGGTGAGAAGGAAGGTTATCTAAAACTGATTCTTTATGAGGTCACGAGGCTCGAAGATAAGGTGAATGCAGAGGAGATCTATACTTTGAAGGAACTATTAGCAAATCTCCTAATAGAAGAGGAAGGTGAAGAATTCATTCATGAACAGGATTACTTTCTTACTGAGATTCCAAGACCTAAACTTTTACATTGATAAGATTGGTGAGCCGTGGAGGATTCGAACCTCCGACCCGCTGATAGATATTTTTAAAAAATGCTTTTTAATCAATAACTTACAGATATTCATTGACTACATGTAGTCAAAAGCATAACAAAATCATTCCATCTTTCTTTAAAATTCTGGATTCCCAATCCTGTGCTATAAACTCATTTGTGATGTCTCTTTTAAAGGCGGGTCATTTACTCTTATGATGAGTCTAAAAATTAGAGCTTCTTCAGATTTCATCGTGATACTCTTTCGATTAACTGAAATATCTACTCTATAGTCTTTTTACTTTTTTTTCGGCGAGTGAAATAAGGCGGTATTTATATTTCACCCAATGGGTGAAGGTCATGAGTTGACACAAGGTAACCACCTTGATTAAGGTCTTTTGGAAAGAAGATGTAATTGGAGGTTCATCTATTGGGATATGGCTATGTATTTAGGAACCTTTCTAAATTGAAGGGTCTTTCTATAAGGTGTCATTCCTATAGGAGTGTGAATTCTCTTAGTATTATACCCCCAATGCTATCTCATTGCTCTCTAAGGATAACATCCTTATTATATCATTGCAGGGTTTTATTTGAGGCATATAAAAATCATTATCATCTTCTGAGGAATAAAGAGTTTAACCTTTCCTTTTGACTATGGTTTACTGCTTTGGATACCATGTCCTAACAAAGGGAAGAGGGTAACGATTGACAAAAGAATGAAAGTGTATGGCAATATATAATCAAGTTAATATTATTATGGGAGTTCAATATCTTAATAAAAATTTCTCAATAATGGAGAGAGATGTATTATGACAAAATTGAATGGTTTTACGCTTTTAGTTTTACTACTTATTTTTTTAAGCAGTGTATCTGCTCAGGAGATTCAGATGGTTCCTGTAACGCCTCAGGTTCAGAGCTTCCAGGCCCCACAGCCAACTCAAGCAAAACCAGAAGCTCCTATTCCTTCAAAATTACCAGCAACAACACCTCAACCAATACCAGAAGAACTTTCAGAAATTGAGCAATATTTCGCGGGTAAATTTCCTAAGACAGTATCAACAAATCTCAGACACTTTGGCTATAACCTCTTCAGACAGCCTCCATCAACCTTTGCCCCTGTTGAAAGGGTTCCTGTCGGGCCTGACTATGTTATTGGCCCTGGTGAT
>FWPU01008395.1_pt1 | contig 17655 bp, 11 predicted proteins | sample 2228361 | NCBI WGS metagenome assembly FWPU01 (sample SAMEA103939777, study PRJEB20133) | metagenome
TGACGCGCCACGCCGCAGGAAAATGACGGCATGGGATGCCGTCGTGGTCGGCGCGATAGACCAGTTCGGCATCCTATGCCGACGATTTTCGAAGGAGTGTTGTGCATGAATCATCATCGGTTCATCTTTGCCAGCATGTTCAGTTTACCCATCCTTCTCGCGTCGCTGGGGGGCGTGCGCGCCGCCGCGCAAAGCGCGGTGGTCAACTGGCGCAGCGATTTTGAGCAGGCGCGGGCGGAGGCGAAGCAGACGGGCAAGCCGCTGTTCGTTGTGTTCCGCTGAGAGCGCTGAACGGCTTGCAAAAGCCTGGACGCGCAGGTGGTGCGTCCCGAAGATGGCGAACTCGCTCGGTTGCTCAACGACAACTTCATCCCCGTCCGTCTCGTCAACTTCAAGGGCGTGGACATGAACCTCTTCAGATTCGACTACGACCTCACGTTCGCCGTGTTGATGATGAACGCGAAGGGTCACACGTATAGCCGGTTTGGCACGATGGACGCGACGCACACGACGGAGCGGATGTCCATTGCTGGATTGAAAAAGGCGATGCGCGACGTGCTTGCGTTGCATCAGAAAGAGCAGGCAAGAGCGCCTGCCTCACAGCCGAAGTTCACGCTGGACGACATGCCCTCCTATCGGCGCAACCGCGTGGCACAGGAGGAGTGCGCACACTGCCACTTTGCGAACAACTTCCGCATCAAAGAGTTGCGGGCGGCGGGGAAGTTCACGAAAGACGCGCTGTTTCAGTATCCGCTGCCGGAGAACGTCGGGATCACGCTGGACGTGGATAACAATAACGTGGTCAAGGCAATCTTGCCTGACTCGCCCGCGCAGCAAGGGGGCATCAAACCGGGCGATGTGATTATTCGCGCGAACGAAGCGCCTGTGTTCACGTCGGCGGATTTGCAGTTCGTCCTCAACGCCGTGCCCGATGAAGGCAAGGTGTCTCTCCAAGTCTCTCGCGGCGGGATAGTGCAGCCGCCAATAACGCTGACACTGCCGAAAGGCTGGCGGAAGACCGACATCAGTTGGCGCTCCTCGCAAGCCGACATTCCGCCGACCGTCGGGGTCTGGATGGAGCCGCTCAACGCCGAACAAAAGAAGCAGCGCGGCATCGCGCCGGACAAAATGGCATTGCGCGTGACGTTCTTCTTTCGCGGCGAGGAATGGGTCAAAACGCGCGGCGATTTGCAGATGAACGACGTCATCATCGGCATCAACGGCGAGCAACTTCCCAGCCTAAACACGCGGCAGTTTCACTCGCGCTTCCGCCTCCAATTTAACGTCGGCGACACTGCGACGCTCAACGTCCTGCGCGGGAGTCAGCGGGTAGACGTCAAAGTGCCGTGTTTGGATGTGGGGAGTTCGTAAACGAGCGCGAAATCTCCCCGCTACTTGTCCTTCGGACTAATCCCCATCCCGCTCCGATTCGGATACGACGGTCGCTTCGGCGGAGTGTAGGGACGTTTCTTCAGTTCCTCAAGGATGTGTTTGATGGCGGCGTCCAATTGGGGGGCGCCGCCGTTGACCATGAGCGCAGGGTCATCAACCACTTCAATGTCGGGGTCGACGCCGTGTCCCTCGACGCCCCACGTGCCGTCTTTTTCGTAGAACGCGAAGGTGGGCACGGTGGCTTGTCCGCCGTCAATCAGCCTGGGGTTGCCAGACATTCCCACCAGACCGCCCCACGTGCGCGTGCCGATGAGTTTGCCTATCTTCGATTGTTTGAAATACCACGGGAATGCGTCGCCGCCCGACCCCGCCAGTCCATTGATGAGCATACACTTGGGACCAAAATGCCCGTCGGGGGGCCAGGGCCAGTCGTTGCCGTCGCGCCGCGCCCAGTAGTTCGTGACGGAGCGATTCAGCAACTCGATGAAGCGCGTCGGCACTTGCCCGCCGCCGTTCCAACGCTCGTCAATGATGAGGGCGTCTTTGCCCAACTGCCCGAAGAACTGCCGCACGAGGTCGCTCTGCCCGTTCGTGCCCGTATCGGGAACGTAAATGTAGCCGACCTTGCCCTCCGTTTTCTGTTCGACGTAAGCGCGGTTCTTCTCAATCCAGGCGCGGTAGCGCAGTCCCGACTCGCTGCCCAGCAGACGAAGGGGCACATCGCGGGCGTCCTTGTCCAGCGTCGGCTGGGAACTCACCGTGATGGTCACGACGCGGTCTGCCATGCCTTGAAAAGCCGCCCATGGGTCCTTGCGCGTATCCACAGGGACGCCGTTGACGGCAAGCAAATAGTCGCCCTCTTTGATGTTCACGCCGGGCTGACTGAGCGGTCCGCGCGCGTCGACGTCCCACGCCGCGCCTTTGTAGATTTTGGCGATGCGATACGCGCCGTTGCTCAGTTCAAAATCGCAGCCCAACATGCCGACCGGCACGCTTGTCTGGGATTCGGTGTCGCCGCCGAAGTAGTAGGTGTGCCCGACGTTGAGTTCGGCAATCATCTCGCCGATGATGAAACTCAAATCCTCCCGGCTGTTGCAATCGTCGAGCATCTTCGCATACTGCTCGCGCACCGCCCGCCAGTTGACGCCGTGCATGTTGGGGTCGTAGAAGAAATCGCGCTCAATCCGCCACGCATCGGTGAGAATCTGCTTCCACTCCTCACGCGGATTGACGAACGCGGTCATGCCCGTCGTCACCACGTTCTCCGCCGTCGCGCCCGGCGAGGCGTCCTGAATCGCCGCGCCCGCGCCGCGCAGGATGAGCAACTTCTTACCGTCGTCGGAGACGTCAAACGAGGACGCGCCCGCCGCAACGGTCTTTTCTTCCTTCTTCTCGTCGTTGATGTCGAGCAGTTTGATGCTGGCGGCTTCCTCCGACCCCGCGACGGGAAGACGCACAAAAAGGAGTTGGTTGCGGTCGTTGACCCCCAACTGTCCAAACCGTCCGCTGCGCACGGGCAGCAGGATCGCCCGGTCTTCGAGCCCCTCAAAGTTAATCGTCACCTTGCTGGGCGGTTTGGGCGCGCTGGTGTCTTTGCCCGGCGCGGGCGTGCCGCCCGGCGAAGAAGGCGCGCCGCTGCGCTCTGCCCGCAGTTGCAGAATCATCCCCATCGCGCTGACCGTCCCGGTCATGGTGGAGCCGCTGATCTTTGCCGTCGCCGTCGCCGTACCCACTGGCAGCGAGATGGTCAGGTTGAGTTCTTTCGCGCCGGGGTTGTAGGAACCGGTGACGCTCCCCCCGCCCAATGACGACTCGATGCTGCCGCTCACCGCGTTGCCCGCGCCTAACGTCAGCGTCAGTTTGAACGTCACGCTGCCGCCGGGCAGAAGCGAGCCGGTCACGGCACCCGTCCATACGCCGGACACTTCGTCGGTTTGCCGCGGCGAGAGCGACGGAGGCGCACTCTGTCGCTCTTGATTCAAGGAGTTCAACTCCGAAAATCCTTCGCGACGGACTGGCGCGCCGTCGCGTTCTATTGCCGTCTTGGGTTTCTCCTCACTTTTCTTTTCCTCTGGAATCGCCTCTTCATCGCTCTTCGGAAGATAAGGCGACTTCATGTCCTTGCGCAGAGGCAGGGCAATGAGCACCTGTGTTCCGGTGTAAATCCAGTTGGTGCCCAAATCGTCGTAAAACGGACGAAAGGCGCGGCTGCTGACGAAGTAGAGATAATCGCCTTTGCGGTCGAACACCGGCGCGGAGTCATCGAACATCCCACTCGTCACCTGCTTCTTCTCACCCGTCTCAACGCTGTAAATCCAGATCGTGCCGAAGAACCTTCGCTCGGTGTTTTTCGCGTAAGCGAGAAAGCGGCTGTCGTGCGACCACGAAACGCTGACGTTGTTCGCCCACGGGTCGGTGTCCACCAACTTCGTTTCTCCGCTTTCAATCGTGTGGAGATAAATCGCTCCCGTTTTGTCGCTGAATACGATGCGCTTCGAGTCCGGCGACCACGTCGGATTGTAACGGAAACAGTTCCCGTTCTTCGTGAGTTGCTTCGTTTCGCCCTTGCCGTCGGATTGCGTGACGTAGAGTTCGTACTCGCCCGTCGCGTCGGAGAAATAGGCAATCCACTTTCCGTCCGGACTCCACGACGGGTCGCGCTCGGCGACGCCGCTGGTGCGGGTCAGGTTGCGGGGAGAGCCTTCCTTGGCTGGCGCGGTCCAGATGTCGCCGCGCGCCTCAATCGCCACCCGTTTGCCGCTGGGCGAAATGCTCAACGAGGTTATGAAACGGCTCGCGTCCACCGCTTTGGGGCGAAGCGTGGGGCGGTCGCCGGGAATCGTCACTGGCACCGCGCGGTCTTTGCCCGTCTTCAAATCCAGCAGCCGCAGTTCCGCGCCGTACTGGAACACGATTTCGCCCCCGCCTTTCGGACCGGGACCGATGGACGGAAACTTCACGTCGTAATCTTTGAAGCGCGTCGCCTGCTGCCGCTGTCCGCTTTTCACGTCGTAAGACCAGACGTTCAGGCGATGCTCCTCCCCTTGGTCAGACAAATAGTAGACCTTCTGCCCGTGCCACATCGGCAGGGTGTCCGTGCCCTCCCAGTCGGTCATTTTCTTGGAGGTATTGTTGCGCAGGTTGAACAGCCAGATGTCCGTTGCCATCCCGCCGCGATAGCGTTTCCACGTCGCGAAGTCGGTGGAGTGCGGCATGTAGGCGAGCCACTCGCCGTCGGGACTGATGGCGGCGTTCGTGCCGTAGGGAATGGGTAACTGGCTGGGCAAACCGCCCTGCGCGGACGTGATGAACAACTGACTCATGCGCCCCAAACCAGCCACGCCGGACGCCGAGAAGAGCAGTTTGCCGTCGGGCGTCCAGTCGCACAGCAACTCGCTGGTCGGATGATGCGTGACCCGCGTCGGCACGCCGCCCTCCGTGGGGAGAGTGTAGATGTCACGATTCCCATCGTAGTTGCCCACGAACGCAATCGTCTTCCCGTCCGGGCTGAACTTGGCGAACGTCTCCTGTCCCGATGGACTGGACAGCGGAACGGCGACGCCCCCCTCACGCGGCGCGAGCCACAGGTCGTTGGCGTACATGAACACAATCTGCGTCGCGCTCACGTCGGGATAGCGCAGCATCCCCGCGTGCGGTTTGACGCCGTTGGAAGTTTGCGCCCACAGGGCGGGGCAAGAGAGACATAATAACAGAAGTAAGACACGAAAAGAACGAGTTTGCATGAAGCCTTTTCCCTTTTTCACGCAAAGACGCAAAGAGCGCAAAGGATTTTCTGACAGGATTAACAGGATGAAAAAGATTGAGTTATCCTGTTGTATCTTGTTTATCCTGCCTAAAATCTCCTTGCGTCTTTGCGTGAAACTTCATACTCCAGCACGGTCCACGTACACCGTCTTCAACTCCGTCGGCAGGCATTATATCCGAAGCAGCAGGGGAAGACAAGCCCGTTAGCATCGTTCTCGCGCTCGTCCTCTGCTCATTCTACTCATCTCAACCAGTGCATCAACAGAGTCGCCAGCCCCAGAAACGTCCCGAACCCTACGATGTCCTGCGTGGTGGTCGTGAACGGACCGGCGACGATGGCAGGGTCTCTGCCGAGGCGGTGAAAGACAAACGGCAGCAGCGTGCCCAGCAGCCCGGCGAACGTCATGGTGCAGGTCATGGCAATCGCGACGACCAGACCGAACTGCCACTTTTCGCCCCACAACACGCTCCAGCCCGCTGCAATCGCGCCCAACGTCATGCCGCACACCAGCCCAATGGACAGCGCAACCAGCACCTCGCGCCCCAGCCGCCGCGCCCACTGGTTGGGAAGAATGTCGCCCGTCGCCAAGCCGCGCACCACAATCGTCGCCGACTGCAAACCGATGTTGCCCGACACTGCCGAGATGACCGGCATGATGACGGCGAGTAGAACGAACTGGCTCAACGAGCGGTTGAATTGCGCAATCACGAAGGCGGAGATGAGCGACAGCCCCAATGTCGTCAGCAGCGGCAGCAGCCGCATGTGCGCGATTTCCATCGGCGTTTTATGCTCTAACTCTGTCGCAAAATCGCCGTGCAAACCACCGAGGCGGTAGATGTCTTCGGTGGACTCCTGTTGAATCACGTCAATCACGTCGTGCGCTGTGACGATGCCCAAGAGTTTGTAGTTGCGGTCGACGACGGGCAGCGAAAGCAAATCGTAACGCGCCGCCATCTCCGCGACCTGTTCCTGGTCCTGGTCGGCAAACACAAACACGACGCCGTGCGTCTCAATATCGCGGATGGGCGTGTCGGGAGATGCCAGAATCAGTTTGCGCAAGTCCAACACGCCTTTGAGCGTGCCTTTATCGTCTACCGCGTAAACGTAAGAATAGGAGTCCTCGTGCGCCGTCTGACGGATGACCTCCATCGCCTGCGCGGCGGTCATGTCCTCCTGCACCGCCACGAAATCCACCGTCATAATCCCGCCCGCGCTGTCCGGTGGATACTGCATGATTTCCTGCAGGTCCTCCGCCTCCTCCTTGTCCATCAAGCGCAGCACTTCTTCGGCTTGCTCCTCGTCCATCGCCTGCATGAGGTCCGCGCCCTCATCGGGCGGCATTTCTTCCAGAATGTCGGACAGCGTTTCCGCGTCCGTCGTGCGGACGAGATGCTCTTCCGTTTCTGCGTCCACCTCGTCCAACACGTCCGCCTTGTCATCAATGTCCAGCAGGCGGAAGACGGTTTCTTTTTCTTGGTCCTCTAACATCTGCAAGGCAAGGGCGATGTCCACCGCGTGGAATTGGTCTAAGAACTCGCGCAAATTCTCCGTGCGTCCTTCGGCAATAAAAACCCGAATGTCGTGCGCGACCTGCCAGCCTTGCTCGCGTGTGATAACGATACGTTTGGTGTCACGTGCCATGACGGTTCGCCTCCTTCGGGGATGCGTGTTGCGTAATGCGGGATGCGTGAAGGATGGAATAGCGACTGAGCGGGTCGAAGATAAGGGGGAGAGGAGTTAAAAAGAAGGTGTGATTAGCCGCTCGCGCTGCGTGACAAAACAGCGCAACGGATGCGCCCACCCCGACGAGGCAGGGGCGAGTTCCAGCGATAGCGAAGGCGTGGTTGAACCGCATCGCGTCGCTCCCTCAGCGGAACGTCGTCCAGCATATTGTTGTGTGACGTTTGCATGTACAATCCAACTCCACAAATCCCGATGCGTCGGGATTGAAGGGTCAGAAAGCCGGGTTGTCTATGCCAGTCGTCCATCGTCATTACCGAGTGAATTATACTCGATTCCATCCGATGTGTCCACCCGTTCATTTTGTAGGGGCGATATGGAATATACGAGCGTATCGCTTTAGCGGAGTGGCTACGAAAGAGAGGCGTTTTCATGGCGAGCACAAACGCAGTGAATGGAGTCAACAATTTATTGAAAACCGTCGTTGCCGAGCAGGTCAATCTGGCGGAGAAATTCGTCAAAACCGCCGTGACTGCACAGGTGAGCGGAGTTCAGGGATTAGGTCAAGATACTTTCGTGCCCAGCAACGGCGTCAAAATGTCGCCCACGACTTACGGGGCTAATGGAACGTTGAGCGAGTGAGGCGGATAAAGGCAGTCGGTCACTGCCCCTTGCTGCCCCACGATTAAAATCGAGGGCTGCCGTTACGAAGTCCGCCTGCGTGGACTGGACTTTAGCCCCGATTGATCGGGGCTTTGTCACGGCAGACCTCCCTTTCAATGGAATCGCCCATGCGCCGTTGGCGCACCACGCCGCATGAAAATGACGGCATGGGATGCCGTCGCCCCCGTCCCCCGCTGGCGGGGGACAGCCCCCGTCAACGGGGGCAGGGGGGCGATAGACCAGTTCGGCATCCTATGCCGACGATTTTCGAGGGAGGGGTTCAACATGACTCGGAACAGATTCCAGCGAACAGGATATAGGAGGAGATTCTTCCTCCTTACGTTCACGTTGTCTTTGGTCATTGGTGCAGTGAACGCACAAACCAAGCGCCTGACCGAAGACGAGACGTGGGAACTGGTGCGGCAGGCCAACCATGCTTATTTTGACCAGAAAGATCCTAATCGGGCGATCAGCCTGCTGCAAAGGGTGCTTGCCTCCTATCCTGAGGGCTTTCGTGCCACCTCACCCAAAAACCGGGATGAGTTGTTTCGCAAGGGAGATCCTGCAGCCTTAGAGCGTGCTTATCGAGAGGTCGGGGATGAGCGATTTGATCTGGACGTAGACGCTTTTTTGGCTCTGATCTACTACAGAGATAAGAAGGATTGGAAAAAGGCAGCCTATCATTCGGAAAGAGCAATGAAGAGAAGCCCCAATAGTAAGAGAGAGACCTTAGAGGAGTGCCGCAAGATCCTTCTACAACGCGGAGAAGCCCTGCCTCTCATGGTCATCATCAACGGACGCCCTGTGCGATGGTCTGCCTTATCCCAACCGCCCAAACCTGAGCCCAAGGCGCTGTTGGTCTCCCTGCGGGAGACAGCGGAAGCAGCCGACGTGGAAGTTGTATTTGACGCAAAAACAGGGGTCGCCGTCTTTCTGGGGTCCAAAGTGGAGGGTCGGGTCAAAGCGGGTTCGTCTGAGGTCGTCATCAACGATAAGACGGTGAGACTGTCCACAGCCTCCCAAGTGGTTGGGGGTCAACTGATGGTGCCGCTGGATTTCATTGTGGATCAGTGGAACGCGAAGGACGTGCGCTGGAACGAAGCCACCAAGATTCTGGACGTGATTTTGCCGACTTACCCGCCCAAGCGGTAATCCAACCCAACTCACCGTGCGGTCGGGAACGTAAAGCATCGTGCCGAAACCGCGCGGGGCGCGAGGGATGAAGCCGCCGAACGCTTCGATAGTCTGGCGCGATTTCGTGGAAAACTGGGGAGTCCTTCCCGACTTGTCGGGATTGAGGAAAATCACCCCCGAACGAGTTCGGGACTCCGGGGTCTTCTAGCCCGATAGATGGGAATGTGACATTGGGCAAGTTAATGGCGGACCTTATCGCGACCCCACCAACTCAAACGCATACGTCCCCGATTCCACCTCAAATGCCACCCAATTGCCCGCGTCTTGGGCGTTGCGAACGCCTTTGATAACGGTTGTTTTGCCATCGCGCCAGACGATGGTGTTTCCCTCTTTCACTTCGTAAGGCTGACGCCCGACCTTCGGCACGTAAACCGTCGCTGTCGCGTTCGCAGGCACGGTCACGTTGAGCCTCACGACAGGTCGGGACGTGCCTTGCTGCCTCAACTCCCAGCGCACCGCCACTTTTCCGCGCAGCGTGTCCACGCTCGCTTCCACCCACTTCAAATCGCCCGTAACGTGCGGCTGAATGATGACGCGCTCCCAGCCCGGCTTCTGCGGGTCGGGTTTGATGCCCGCCAGCGTTGAGGTGAACCATCCGCTGACTAACCCGAACGCGGGGTGGTTGTGTGAGTTCATGCCCGGTCCCGTTTCGTACTTCCACAACTCCCAAATCGTCGTCGCGCCCCTTTTGACCATGTAGCCCCAACTTGGATAGGTGTCCTGCGCGGCGATGGCGTAGGCGGTATCCACCCGCCCGATGTGCGTCAGTGTGTCGAGCAGATACTTCGTGCCGATAAAGCCGGTGCTGAGGTGCATCTTGTGTTTCTCGGTGATGCTTTGCATGAGTTTGGCGATGACCGTCTCGCGTTTCTCCGGCGGCACGATGCCCAGATAGAGCGGGAAAGCGTTGGAGAACTGGCTGCCGTTGCCGTATTGTTCGTTCTGCGCGTCGTAGAACTTGGCGTTGAACGCCTCCGCGATTTTGACGCACAGGTCGCGGTATTGTTGGGCGTCGTCTTTTTTGCCCAGAATCTCGGCGACGTCCGCCACAATGCGGGTGACGTGATAAAAACTTCCCGTCGAAATCAGCGGTTTGGGCGTCGGTTCGATGCCGACCCAATCGCCGTAGTTGTTGCGGTTGATGACTGCCGTGCCCTGCGACTCACGGCGCAGTGATTCGACGTATCGCTTGAGTCCATCGTAATGCTGCGCGAGCAGTTGCTTGTCGCCCGTGTGCCGGTAAACGTCCCACAGAATGAAGTGATACGCCGCCGACCACATCGGGTCGCCGGGGTTGCTGCCCCAGACGTGCGGCACGGTGTCGGGGATGCGCCCGTCCTCGCCCTGCGCGTCCTGAATGTCGCGCAGGAACTTGGCATAAGCGGGCGGCATGTCGAAGTTGTAAAGCCCCGTGTCGCTGGTCATGTGCGCATCGCCCATCCATCCTTGCCGCTCATCGCGCTGGCAGCAGTCCGTCGGGATGCTATGGAAGTTCGTGCGAAACCCCCACAGCGCATTGCGGTGAATCTGGTTGAGGAGTTCGTTAGAGCAAGCGAACGTTCCACGCGGCTCAAATGAGGTGTGAACGACACGCCCGCGAATGGAATCCATCCTCGGCGGAGCGGACAAGCCTTCTACTTGAACGTAGCGGAAGCCGTGGTAAGTAAAACGAGGCTCGTACGTTTCCGTGCTCTCGCCGCGCAAAATGTAAGTGTCCATCGCCTTCGCAGTGCGAAGGTTCTGCTGGTTGACCGTTCCATCGGAGAATAGGGTTTCGGCGTGTTTGAGTATAACCTTCGTTCCCCGCACTCCTGAAACCTTCAGTTGACACCAACCCGAAAAGTTCTGCCCGAAGTCAAAAACGTATACGCCCGGCTTCGGCTCGGTCATCTTCTTCGGTGTCAGAGTTTCTACCACGCGAATCGGCTGAATCGTCAGCGTCGACAGCATGACGCCGGGCATTTCAACGGTTCCGACTTTCTCCCACTCGTTGTCGTTGAACCCCGCCGAATCCCACCCGTGCTGCTCAAGGTTGGCATCGTAAGTTTCGCCATTGTAAAGCGAGTTCTCCAGAATCGGGCTGGGCGCCCAGCGCCAGTTTTCGTCGCTGACAACGCTCGTGTTGCTGCCGTCGTCAAAGGTGATATTGAGTTGCATCAGCAATCGCGGCGATTGTTTCCACCAGCCCTGACCTAAAATCGCGCCGACGGAGTTCTCGCCTTGCGTGAGCAGGTGCGTCACGTCATAGGTGCTGTAATAAACGCGCTTGCTGAAGTTCGTGTAGGGCGGGTCGAGCACGCGGTCGCCGACTTTCTTCCCGTTCAAGTGGAGTTCGTAGTAACCCAATCCCGTGACGTAGGCGCGGGCGCGAGCGACGGGTTTGTTGACGGTAAACGTGCGGCGCATCATCGGCGCGGGACCGGGCGCAGAGCCTTCGCCCAACGCGCCCCACGGCTCTTCGCCGACCTTCGCCAGAATGATGGCTCCCTTCCAAACCGAATCGTCGAAATCTTTGCTCTGCCAGTTCGCCCGCTGCGCGTTGTGCGTTTTCCACGTCGCGTCCGTCATCACGGTTTCCGCGCTGCCGTCGGCATAGGTGATTTTCAAACGCGCTGCGAGCGCCGCCGGTCCTTCGTTATTGCGGGCGGAAATTGCGAGGACGTTTTTGCCGGGCGTGAGTTGTTCATGCACCATTACAGCTCTCGGCGTTTTGAAGTCTTCGCCCGAACTGACCTCGCGCCCGTTGAGGAACGCACGAAAGAAGTTGTCCGCTGACGCGGTGAGAACGGCGGTTTTGATTTGTTTGTTCGCAGGGATTTCAAAGGCCCTGCGGAAGAATCGCATCCCTCGCGGCGCGTCGGCACGGGGATTGCCTTCGGGGAACCAAATCCAGTTGACGCCCGCGAGGTTGTCCGTCTGCGCCGCCGACACCGCTGTTATCCACTGGCCCGTCCACTCCGACGGCTTCAACAACCCCATCTCAAAGAACGCAGTGTTACTGAACTCCGACGGCTTGCCGCTCCCATCCCACACGCGCACTCGCCAGAAATAGCGCGTTTGCGACTTCAACTCCTTCCCTCCGCACGGAATGTGTAGCGACTGCGTCGACACGACTTTTCCGCTGTCCCATACGTCGGGTTTGTTCAGCAATGTCTCGCTGCTGGCAACCTGCACCTGATACGCCGTCTGTCGTGCCCCGCGTTCCCCGCTGACCAACCGCCACGAAAATCGCGGCTGCGGCGTGTCAATGCCCAAAGGGTTTTCCAGATACTCCGTCAGCAAGCCTTCGACCCTCGGCGGCGCGGCGTAGACGGACGTGACCATAAGCAAACTCGACGCGATGACGAATAACCGCTTCATGCGTTTCCTTCCACTGTGACTTCGTGACTCGTTTGAGGATTTCGACGACGCCCGCAAAATTGACGTCGAAATCGCACTGGACAAAAACGGCAAGTCCCGCGCCTGCCAATCTCGCGTAGCGACTGCCGTTCCGCCCAAGACACGGCGGCGGACAGCGGCTTGACCGGCAATGTAACAGTTCATCAAAGGGGGGAAAGTTTTCTTAGCGTTAAAAAGTGATGGGGGAGGGAGGGTGAGGCTCCCGCCGAACCGTTGGCTCCGCAGGAGCGTCGCCCTCCCAGAGGAGCGTCGCCCTCCCAGAGGAGCGTTGCCCTCCCAGAGGAGCGTTGCCCTCCCAGGCGGGTAAGAATCCCATCGGTTTTTAACGCTAAGAAAGTTTTCAAATCGCTGCGCCGCGTTTCATGCCCTCGGCGACCTGCATGAGTAGGTCGCGATTGCTCCGCGTTTTCTTCGTCTGTTCGATGAGGCGTTCAGTGGCTTCGGCGGTGTCGAAGGTATTCAGCACGTCGCGGATGCGCCAAATCAAGCGCAATTCTTCGCCGTTGCGCAGCAGTTCCTCGTGGCGGGTGCTGGATTTTTTGATGTCAATGGCGGGGAAGATGCGGCGGTTGAACAGGTCGCGGTCCAAGAAGATGTCGCAGTTGCCCGTGCCCTTGAACTCCTCGTAAATCATGTCGTCCATGCGGCTGCCGGTGTCCACGAGACAGGTGGCGATGATGGTAATGCTGCCGCCGTCTTCAATGTTGCGTGCCGCGCCGAAGAATCGTTTCGGACGGTACATCGCCGCCGGGTCGAGACCGCCCGCGAGCGTGCGACCACTGGGCGTGACGGTCAGGTTGGAAGCGCGGGAGAGGCGCGTGAGGCTGTCGAGCAGAATGACAACGTCGTGACCGTGCTCCAACAATCGCTTCGCCCGCTCCAGCACCATTTCCGAGACGCGCATGTGGTTTTCCGCCTGCTCATCGAAGGTGGACGCCACGACCTCGGCTTTGACGGAGCGCTGGATGTCTGTCACTTCTTCGGGGCGTTCGTCAATCAGCAGCACGATGATTTTGGAGTTAGGCGCCGTCGCCACGATGGCGTTGGCGATGGTTTTGAGGAGCGTCGTTTTTCCTGCCTTCGCGGGCGCGACGATGAGGGCGCGCTGTCCTCGACCAATCGGGGCGATGAGGTCGAGAATGCGCGCCGAAGTGTTGAACGGCTCTAAGTCGAGGTTGAATTTTTCGTTGGGGTGAATGGGCGTCAGTTTTTCGAAATCTTTCCGCAGCCGCGCTTGTTCCGGGTCCATGTCGTTGATGGCTTCAATGCGCAGCAGGCTAAAATATCGCTCAGTCTCTTTGGGGGCGCGCACCTGACCGGATACCATGTCGCCGGTTTTCATGCCGAAGCGTTTGATTTGTGACGGCGACACGTACACGTCTTCGGGTCCGGGCAGGTAACCGTTGAGGCGCAGAAACCCGTAGCCATCGGGCAAAATTTCCAGCACGCCCTTGCGGAACATCAAACCGCTCTGCTCGGTCTGGTGTTCGAGAATCTTCATCGTCAGTTCGTGTTTTTTCATCGTGGAGTAGCCTGAAATGCCCATGTCTTTGGCTATCTCCTTGAGTTCGGTCAAAGTTTTCGATTCCAAAGTGGCGAGTTCTAACTCGCGTCTGCCGTTTCCACCTTCCATCTTAATCACCCAAGTCAGCCGTGAGCAGTGAGCGGTGAGCCGTGAGCAGTTGGCTTGGGTTGGCTGGGGTTGGCTGTCAGCCCACCTGAGCCAACCCAGCCAACTTCAGCTAACTGCCAACGGCTCACTGCTGACCGCTCACTGCCTACTGAATCATCCTGCGTAAATCTCCGGTCGTAACACGCCCACAAAGGGGAGGTTGCGGTATCGTTGGTCGAAGTCCAAGCCGTAGCCGACGACGAACTTGTCGGGCACGGTGAAGCCCAGGTAGTGAATCGTCACGGGAATCTTGCGACGACTCGGTTTGTCGAGCAGGGCGCATACCCGCAGCGTCGCCGGGCTGCGCGCGCTCAGGTTGTCCACGAGATATTTGAGCGTCAACCCCGTGTCCACGATGTCTTCCACAATGATGACGTGCTTGCTTTCGATGTTGAGGTCGAGGTCTTTGAGAATGCGCACGACGCCCGAGGAGCGCGTGTCCTTGCCGTAACTGGAAATCGCCACGAAGTCCACGATGACGGGAATTTCCATCGCCCGCAGCAGGTCGGCTAAAAACACCACCGCGCCCACCATCACGCCGACGAGGATGACCTCTTTGCCCTGATAGTCTTGGGAAATTTGGTGCGCCATCTCAGCCGTTTTGGCGCGAATTTGTTCCTCGGTGATAAGCACTTCCAGAATGTCTGATTCCCAGGGAATTCGCTTGCTCACGCCACTTCTCCTGCAAAGGCGGAGTAATGGAGTAATGGAGTGTTGGAGTATTGGAAAACAACTCCATCACTCCATTACTCCAACACTCCATTACTCCCATTCGATTGTTCCCGGCGGTTTCGAGGTCACGTCATAAACCAAGCGGTTGACGCCGGGGACTTCGTTGACGACCCGGTTGGCGATGCGCTCTAACACCTCGTAGGGGATACGCGCCCAGTCGGCGGTCATACCGTCTTCGCTGGTGACGGCGCGCAGCACGATGGGATGAGCATAAGTGCGGTGGTCGCCCATGACTCCCACGCTCCGCAGCGGCGGCAGCACGGCAAACACCTGCCAGATGTCGCGGTAAAGCCCCGCTTTCTTAATCTCTTCTACCACAATCGCGTCGGCTTCGCGCAAAATGTGCAAACGTTCTTCCGTGACTTCGCCGATAATGCGAATCGCCAAACCGGGCCCGGGGAACGGATGCCGCCACGTAATTTCCGGCGGAACGTCTAACTCCTCCGCCACGGCGCGCGCCTCATCTTTGAACAGGTCGCGCAGGGGTTCCAGCAGTTCAAAGTTCATCTTTTCGGGCAAGCCGCCCACGTTGTGGTGCGTCTTAATGCGCGCCGCGTCGCGCGTGCCGCTTTCAATCACGTCGGGGTAGAGCGTGCCCTGCGCGAGAAAACGGAAGTCGCCCAACTTGCGGGCTTCTTCTTCAAACACGCGCACGAACTCTTCGCCAATCGTTTTTCGCTTTTCCTCCGGCGCGGTCACGCCCCGCATTTTGTCGAGGAACCGCTTCGAGGCGTCAATGTAAACAAGGTTGATGTCGAAGTGTTCCGTGAAGGTGCGGTGGACGTCTTCGGCTTCGTTCTTGCGCAGAAAGCCGTGATTGACGAAGACGCACGTCAGTTGTTTGCCAATGGCGCGATGCACCAGCGCGGCGACGGTGGCGGAATCAATCCCCCCGCTCAACCCGCACAGCACGCGGTCTTTGCCGACGCGCTCGCGGATGTGGCGGGTGGAGGATTCCACGAACGATTCCATCGTCCACAACCCCTGACAGCCGCACTGATGGTAGAGAAAGTTGCGAATGACCTCAATGCCCCAGGGGGTGTGCACGACTTCGGGATGGAACTGCACGCCGAAAAGTTTTCTCTCGCCGTCGGCGAAGGAAGCGATGGGACAGTTTACCGTTTCCGACGTGACCCGAAAGCCGGGCGGCGGTTCTAACACTTGGTCGCCGTGGCTCATCCAGCAAATCAGGCGCGGGTTGAGCCCGCGAAACAGGTCGCCGTCGTTCAAGACGTGGAGTTCGGTCTTGCCGTACTCGCGCTTTTCGCTGGGCGCGACCTTGCCGCCCAATTGGTGCGCCATCAACTGCAACCCGTAGCAGATGCCCAGCACGGGAATCCCGCTGTTATACAGGCGCGGGTCGCACGCGGGCGCGCTTTCGTCGTACACGCTGGACGGACCGCCCGAAAAGATGATGCCTTTCGGCTGCCGCGCGCGAATTTCTTCAAGGGGTGTATTGTAGCGGAGAATCTCGCAGTAGACCTTGCACTGACGAACCTTGCGGGCGATGAGTTGCGTATACTGACCACCGAAGTCTAAGACGACGACGAATTCTGAGGGCTTCATGCTGTGAGGGAAATGGGGAAATGGGGAAATAGGGTCATTCCTCTAATTTCCCAGTTTCCTAATTTCCTAATTTCCTAATTTCCTCTTTATTTGCCCATTCCCACCCGCTGTTCCACCTGCAGTCGTTTGGCTTCCGTTTGAATCGCGGGGGCGATGACAATTTCGGCTTTGTGCATGTCCTGAATCGTGGCAGCGCCGCACGCGCCCATCGCGTTGCGCAGCGCGCCGATGAGGTTCAACGTTCCATCATCCTTCGTCGCGGGTCCCCAGAGGATTTCTTTGAGCGTGCCCAAATGTCCCACTTTGATGCGCGTGCCGCGCGGCAAGCCGGGGTCGGGCGTCGCCATACCCCAGATAAACCCCTGACCGGGCGATTCCGTGGCGGCGGCTAAACAAGTTCCCAGCATGACGCCGTCCGCGCCGCACGCAATCGCTTTTGCCACGTCGCCGCCCGTGCGCATTCCGCCGTCAGCGATGACAGCAACGCGCTTGCCGGTTTTTGTTAGGTAATCGTCCCGCGCGGCGGCAACATCTGCAATTGCCGTCGCCTGCGGCACGCCTAACCCCAACACGCGCCGCGTTGTGCAGTGGTGCCCCGGTCCGACGCCGACCAATACCGCGCTGACGTTGGCTTCCATCAGTTCCAACGCGGCTTCGTAGGTCACGCAGTTGCCAACGATGACGGGCACGGGGCTCTTTCGGCAAAACTCCGCGAGCGGAAAAGGTTCATAGCGGCTGGAAACGTGGCGCACGGTGGTCACGGTAGACTGAATCACCAGCACGTCCACGCCGACTTCAAGCGCGAGAGGAGCCAACTGGGGAGCGCGAACGGGCGTCAATGACACGGCGACTTTCGCGCCAGCGGCTTTGGCTTCGCGGATGCGTTGGGCGAGAAGGGCAGGCTGAATCGGTTGGGTGTAAACTTGCTGGATGAGCGGGACGACACCTTCCGTGGGGGATTCGACGATGCGGGCAATGGCTTCATCGGGGTTCTCGTAGCGCGCTTGAAGACCTTCGCCGTTCATCACGGCCAGCGCGCCCAGACGCGAGAGTTCCGCCATCACCGGCACGTTCACCGCGCCGTCCATTGCCGCCGCCAGCACCGGCGTCTCCAGCACGAGGTCGCCGATGGTCAGGCGCACGTCCGTTTCCTCTGGATCAACGGTCACCACGCCGGGCGCTAAGGCAATGTCATCAAAGCCATAAGCCCGGCGCGCTTCGCGGTTTTTTCCGATTTGCACGCTTCCGCCCTCCTACGACCTGAAAAATGCTGCTCATTGTGATAAGACCCAAAAATCAGAATTGGGATTTTCGCCTTGAGCGAGGATTCACAGCACGCGGTGAATTGTCTGCCCCCACACGGGGACTGCGACGACCATCAAAGGCTGCAACGCTGATGCCAAAATCATTTTACATCCAAGAGGCTGGACGTTGATTCGGGGCAACAACGAAGCGTTTCAGAAGCCTTCCGACTTTTGCTTGCCCCTGATTTTACACAAATCTCGCGGAAATGTCAACGGCGGGGGTGAATTTTTTTCAGCGGGAGATGAGGGGGCAGAGAAGGGGAAGGAGGGGGAAGGAAGGGGAAAGA
>FWPU01008398.1_pt1 | contig 17654 bp, 12 predicted proteins | sample 2228361 | NCBI WGS metagenome assembly FWPU01 (sample SAMEA103939777, study PRJEB20133) | metagenome
TCGTCACCCACACCTATGCCGCGGCCGGCACCTACACGGCCACCCTGACGGTGACGAACGCCTGCGGGACGGACACGGCCACCCACTCCATTGTTGTCCGGCCGGTCCGCTACGCCATCTACCTGCCGCTGGTACTCCGGGGCTTTGCCTTCCCATAGACCGGCGGGCGTATCGGAACGGTTGGGGCCGGCGGGTTATCCCGCCGGCCCTCCTTTTGATGAATGGTTATACCCCTTGCGTAACGAAACCCCATATCAGGTTCTTATTCACTTCCCTCTGCCTCGATCGGCTCGAACTGGCTGTTATAAAGTTCGGCATAGAATCCCCCACGGGCCAGTAACTCCTCGTGGGTTCCCTGTTCCACGATGTTGCCGTCTCGGATGACCAGGATCAGGTCGGCGTTGCGGATGGTGGAAAGGCGGTGGGCAATGACAAAACTGGTGCGGCCTCGCATCAGGTGGTCCGTCGCCTCCTGAATCAGCAACTCGGTGTGGGTGTCCACCGAACTGGTGGCCTCGTCCAGGATAAGCATAGGCGGGTCGGCCAGGACGGCCCGGGCGATGGTCAATAACTGCTTCTGCCCCTGCGAGAGGTTGGTCATCTCCTCGTTGATAACCGTCCGATACCCTTCGGGCAGGGTACGGACGAAGCGGTCTATACGGGCCGTCCTGGCGGCCTCGACGACCTCCTCCTCAGTGGCTTCCTCGCGTCCGTAGCGGATGTTATCCAGGACTGTACCGTTGAAGAGCCAGGTGTCCTGAAGCACCATGCCGAAAAGGCGGCGCAGGCCGGCCCGGGTGAGACGGCGGACATCGTGTCCGTCCACCCGGATGGACCCCTCATCCACGTCGTAAAAGCGCATCAGCAGTTTGACCACCGTGGTCTTGCCCGCGCCGGTCGGCCCCACGATGGCCACTTTCTGGCCGGGGCGAATCGTTGCGGAAAAGCCCCGGATAACCGGCCGGTCGGGCAGATAGCGGAAGTGGACATTGCGGAACTCGACCCGCCCTTCGACCTCTTCCAGATGGACCGGCTGCTCGGTGTCAGGGGGTTCCTCCTCCTCGGCCAGGAACTCGAGCACCCGTTCCGCCGCCGCGGCCATCTGCTGGAGAACGTTGGAGATGTTGGCCAGTTGGGTGATGGGATGGGTGAAGGAGTGGACGTACTGGATAAAGGCCTGGATATCGCCGATGGCCAAGCGGCCATGGACGGCCAGGTAGCCACCCAGGATCACCACTCCCGCATAGCCCAGATTGCCGATAAGGCGCATGGCCGGCATAATGATGCCGGAGAGAAATTGCGCCTTCCAGGATACACCGTAAAGGGCCTCGTTGTATCGGTCGAATTTGCGGAGGCTTTTTTCTTCGCCGTTGAAGGCCTTGACAATCCGGTGCCCGCCGAAGGTCTCCTCTACATGCCCGTTGACGTTGCCCAGGTAGGCTTGCTGCCGGGCAAAGTATTTCTGGGAGTGGCGAATGACCAGGGCCACTACGCCGGAGGAGAGAGGGATGACGAGCAACGCCACCAGGGTCATCTGCCAGCTGATGGTCAGCATCATCACCAGCGTTCCGACGACGGTGACGAGAGAGGTAACGATCTGGATCAGGCTCTGGTTAAGGGTCTGGTTGAGGGTATCCACGTCGTTGGTCAGGCGGGAGAGGACTTCTCCGTACACGGTGCCGTCAAAGTAACGGAAGGGCATACGCTGAATCTTGGCCATGATATCCCGGCGTAACTGGTAGGTCATCTGGACGGAGACACGGGTCATGAGCCAGCCCTGGGCGTAACTCAACCCCGCCGAGATCAGATACAGCCCCAGGGCAGTCAGCAGGATTTGCCCGATGCCTGGAAAATCCACTCGGCCTGTACCGGCCAGTTGTGCCATCAGCCCTTCCAGGAGTTTCGTCGTCGCCATCCCCAGGATTTTCGGACCGAAGATGACAAGGACGGTGGAGCCGATGGCCAGCAGGAGGACGAGGAGGAGGGTCAGACGATGGGGACCCAGGTAAGCGACCAGTTTTCGCAGGGTGCCGGTAAAATTGCGGGGCTTTTCCACCGGACCCAGCATCAGGGGGCCACGGCCCATCGGGCCACGCCCGCCGAAGGGACCGCGGCCCGGAAAGGCAGGGGGGGAAGGAGGTGTCCCCCGGGGAGGATGGGGAGGCATCATACCAGCACCTCCTGTAGCTTGAGTTGAGAGAGGGCGATCTCCCGATAGACCGCGCACCGCTCCAGGAGTGCCTCGTGTGTCCCCTGGCCGATCAGACGCCCTTCGTCCAGCACGAGGATTCGGTCGGCATCCTTGATCGTCGCCACCCGCTGAGAGACGATGAGCACCGTGCTCCCCGCCACATACCTCCGCAGGGCGCGGCGCAGGCGGGCGTCGGTCTTATAGTCCAGGGAAGAGAAACTGTCGTCGAAGATATAGATCGGTGGCTGCTTGACCAGGGCGCGGGCGATGCTCAGGCGCTGCTTCTGGCCGCCGGAGAAGTTGGCCCCGCCCTGGGACACCTTGGCCGCCAGACCCTCCGGCCGGGAAAGGACAAAGTCGCCGGCCTGGGCGATCTCCAGCGCCAGGCGCATCGTTTCCTCATCGGCCTCCTCGTCGGCATAACGCAGGTTGCTCTCCACCGTGCCGCTGAAGAGGTTGCTCTGCTGCGGGACGTAGCCGATTTTCTCCCGCAGGTCGCTCAGGCGCACCTGACGGACATCCATGCCGCCGATGTAGACGGCCCCGTCGGTTACATCGTAAAAGCGGGGAATCAGGTTGACCAGGGTGGACTTGCCGGAGCCGGTCGTACCGATGATGCCTACCGTCTGACCGGCCGGGATGGTGAAGGAGATATCGTGAAGCACATATTCCTCAGCCCCTGGGTAGCGGAAGGAGACGTGACAGAACTCGATGCTCCCCTCAAAGGGTTCGGGAAATGGCCGGGGATGCTCCGGATCGCGGATGCTACCCGCTGTTTCCAGTACCTCGACCACCCGATGGGCGGCGACGTCTACTCGGGGAAGCATGGCAAAAAGCATCGAAAGCATGCTGAAGGCAAAGACGATCTGCATGGCGTACTGCATAAAGGCGATCATATCGCCGACCTGAAGTGTGGCCTGGGCCACCTGGTGGCTGCCGATCCAGATGATGAGGACGGTGAGACCGTTCATGAGGAGCATCATCCCCGGCATCATCAGGAGGCTGACGCGGTTGACAAAGTGGCTGGTCCGGGCCAGGTCACGGTTGGCCCGGTCGAAGCGTTCCTCCTCGTACTTCTGGCGGTTGAAGGCGCGCACTACCATCATGCCGGCCAGGTTCTCGCGGGCGATCCGGTTCAGGAGGTCCACCAGGTTTTGAATAAGCCGGAAGCGAGGTAGGGTGATGGCAAAGATTAGGGTGATCATCCCGACCAGCACCAGCACGGCCAGGGCGATGGTCCACCACATTGAAGTGCTCTTGCCCAAAGCCCGAACGATTCCGCCGATGCCGATGAGGGGGGCGAAAAAACTCATACGCAACAGGAAGATCATCACCGACTGAATCTGGGTAATGTCGTTGGTGGAACGGGTAATCAGGGAAGCGGTGGAAAAGCGGTCCAGTTCGGTACCGGAAAAGGACATTACCCTGGCAAAGAAGAGGTGGCGCAGGTTGCGGGCCAGGCCGGCCGCGGTACGGGCCGCCAGGAAGCCGACGGTTACGGTGGAGATGGCGGCGACCAAGGTCATGAGGAGCATCTGACCGCCCACGTTCAGGATGTAGGTATTCTGCACCTGGAGCATGTCCATGCCCAGGGCCCGGTACTCCGCCTGGACCGCCCGGGCTGCTGCCTGGAGAAGCGCCCGCTCACCGCCTAGAGCGGAGAAGCGCCGGTCTATGGAGGCACCGAGTTGGGCGCGTTGCTCGTCCGATAGTCCACTCAGAAGGGCAAAAAGGTCCGTCCCCGGCGGAAGTTGGGAAAGGTCAAGGCCTCCCCATCCCGGCATCCAGGTCTGGGCCTGTTCAGGATGGGCCCGGAGTTGCTCGACGCCGAAAACGATGAACAAGGCCCGGGCCACGGCCGGCCGAAGTTTCTCCAGCACTGCCGGTTCCACACTTTGCAGGACGTAGATGGGTTCCCGGTCCAGCGCCGGATACTTCTGGAGATAGGCCGCGTAATCGGGCGAGGATCGGTCCACCAGCCGGTATTGTCCCTGGAGATCGGCCTGTTCTTCGGGGGTGAGGAAGCGGGATATGTGCTCCAGGGTACTCCGGCGCAGGGCTTCCGGGATGACGTGCTCTACTCCGCCCTGCTGGATGCCTACATTGACGATGCGGGACATATAATCGGGCAGGGCCAGGTCGGCGTTGGCCTGGATAAAGAGCAGGGCCACGATGGCCAGAACCTGGGGGAGGAACGGCTTCAGGTATCGAAGCAATCGGAACATAGCCAATCCTTACATTTCGACCTGCGGAGCGGCCGGCACGAATATTTCATCGGGTAATTATTTCACCCTGTAAAGCATATCACCGGTGGCCCGTTTTGTCAAACCGGAGAAGCGTTTGTTTGGCCTCTTGACAAACTAACCTGGATCGGGTATCATATACGCAGATGGCTGCTCGTTTGGAGATAGTCTCAAAAAGGAGGTGACCGTGCTTCGCCGACGATGGTTAGCCCTGTTTTTCCTCTTCTGTCTTTTCCTCTCCATCTTCCCCTCTTCCCTTTTCTCTGCAGCCGCTCCCCGGCCCTCTTGGCCCGCCGGCCTCGAACAGGCCTACGGTGCCCCCATTGCCGTAGACCAGGCCGGCGATGGAAATGGAAACGCCGTGATGGACCTCCTGGAACTCTACGTCGCCGAAGATGCCACTTTCCTCTACTTCCGCTTCACCATCAACGCCGACATCGGCACGACCAATTGGGGCAAGTATGCCCTTTACCTGGACCTGGACGGCCTTTCCGGTTCCGGCGCCACCTCCGACGCCTGGACACGCAACGTCGTCGCCCAGGACCCTCACCGGCCTGAGTACGGCATCTATACCTGGGTGGATGTACCTCCCTATGACCCTGCCGATACCCAGGTCGTCCACTGGACCGGGACGGAATGGGACTGGGCCAACGTCCAGCAGGTGGATGCCGTTACCCTCACGGCCGGCCCGATCTCGACCATCGAATGGAAGGTCGCCCGATCCAAACTGGGCAACCCGGCCGGCTTCTTCTGCGAACTCTGGTCCACCGGCGGCGGCTCCCAGGACAACGCCCAGGATACCGTCAACTTCCCGGCCGAGGACTGGAACGCCTCCGACTGGTCTACCACGGCTACCCTTCTGGTCTCCACCCCCTACCTCCCGATAGACGGACAACCCGAGGCGGTCTGGGGCAGCCCTGCCTCCACCGACCCTCTGGGAGATATGACCGAGCCGAACCTGGACCTGCACCGCCTCTACCTTCTCCAGAATGCCTCCTACCTCTACATCGGTTTGGATGCCTACGCCTCCAACTGGGGAATGACCTATGGCATCTACCTGGATACGGACCAGATTCCCGGTTCCGGAGCCACCACCGACCCCTGGGGCCGGGCCGTCAACGCCGTATCCGAGCACCTTCCGGAATACACCCTCTACGTCTGGCACCGCGATAACGACACCCTGGAGGATGCCCAGCTCAACCACTGGAACGGCTCCTCCTGGAGTTACGATTCCTTGATCTCCCAGGGCGGAGCGCAGGGCTATGGGCCGGCCGAGGACTGGTTGGAGTACATGGTGCCGAAAGTGGCCCTGGGAAACCCCATCCGCATCGCCCTGGAAGCCTTCACCACCGGCAGCGTTGGCCACGCCCAGGACACCGTCCCCTCCGACCCCAACGTGCCCTACACCGTGCCCGATTGGGGGCCAGATGTCACCACCCTCTCCTCCTTTTACCTCTTTCCGCCCCCGTCCATCCTCCTCCAGGTCACCTGGCCTCCGGAGGGCCACTACTTCGCCCTGCCCTACATTGATGTAACCGGTGTGGTCTCCCCGGCCGTGGGCGTCACCGTCACGGTGGACGTCAACGGGACGGCTCTCTATACGCCCACCCTCTCCTCTGAGGGCACCTTCACCCAGCCGGTTACCCTCACCCGGGGCAGCAACACCATCACCGTGGCCGCCACCGACGGCACATCCACCAGCACCGTCGTCCGCCACGTTACCTTCGGCGCTTCCCATGACGACGACGTCTTCTGGGACGGCCTCTACCACGACTCCCGCGACCCGGCTTACCGCAGCCCGGTCGGGGCGGTGCCGGCCGGCACGCCCGTCCCCATCCGCCTCCGCTCCTTTGCCAACGACCTCACCGCCGTCCGGCTGCGTGTCTGGGACGACCGGGCCGATAGCCAGTTCATCTACCCCATGTCCATCGTCGCCTCCGACCCGGCCTATGACTACTGGGGCATCACCCTTACGACCGGGGAACCCACCGTCCTCTGGTATCGCTTCATCGTCATTGACGGCAGTGATACCGACTACTACGAGGACGACCAGGTTGTCTCCGACCTCTACCGGGGATACAACGAGGGCGGCCCCGGCCGGCCCTACGACGATTCCCCCGACCTTTCCTTCCAGTTGACCGTCTACGACCCCGCTTTCCGAACCCCCGATTGGGTCAAAGAGTCCATCGTCTACCAGGTCTTTCCTGACCGCTTCCGCGACGGCGACCCCACCAACAACGTCATCTCCGGCACCCATTTTGTTTACGGGAACCCTAACGGCGGTATCGAGTACCCGACCTGGAACAGCGAGGTCCTCGACCCCCGCAACCCCGGAAGCCCCTTCTACAACCGTTGGAACGAGGACTTTTACGGCGGCGACCTGGAGGGCCTGACGGAGAAATTGGATTACCTTCAGTCCCTTGGGGTAACAGCCCTCTACCTCAACCCCATTTTCCTCTCTCCCTCCACCCACAAATACGATACCACCTCTTACGAGGAAGTGGACCCCCACATGGGCGGCAATGAAGCCCTGGCTGCCCTCTTTGCCGAGACACAGAACCGGGGCATCCGCATCGTCCTGGACGGCGTCTTCAACCATACCTCTTCCGACAGTTTCTACTTCGACCGTTACGGCCGCTACCCAACGCTGGGGGCCTACGAATCCCAATCCAGCCCCTACTACAACTGGTACACCTTCTACGAGTGGCCGGACAACTACAAGTCGTGGTGGGGATACACCTCCCTACCCGTCCTCACCTCCGGCGACCCGGAGGTGCGTGACTATGTCTATGCCGGCTCCGACCCCATCGCCACCCGCTGGATCGTAAGCGGCACCGCCGGCTGGCGGCTGGACGTGGGCGGCGATATCGACCCCGGCCTCACCCGCGACCCCGCCAACGACTACTGGGAGGGCTTCCGCCAGGCGGTCAAGGGGGTGGATTCGGAAGCCGTCATCATCGGCGAGGAGTGGGGAGATGCTTCTCCCTGGCTCCTGGGAGGCGAATGGGATGCGGTGATGAACTATCGCTTCCGCAGCGCCCTCCTCTCCTTCATGCGCGACCGCCATTACGAGGACAACGACAACAACCCTTCCTCTTGGGGCGGCTCCCTGGACCCCATCACCCCTTCTCAACTGGATGCCTGGCTCCATAGCATTCAGGAAGATTACCCGCCGGAGGCCTGGCAGGCCATGATGAACCTCCTGGGCAGCCACGACACCAACCGGGTGCGCTTTGTCCTGAGTAAGAACCAGAAGGGGGAGGATACCCAACACTTGCCCTATAACCCGGCCACCGACCTTTCGCCCGAAGAGGTGGACGTCTACCAGAAGTTGCTGGCCCTCCTCCACTTCACCCTGCCCGGTGCGCCGACGATCTATTACGGCGATGAGGTGGGATTGGTTTCCCCCGGCCGCTGGTACAACAACAAGTACGAGGACGACCCCTACAACCGCGTGCCCTTCCCCTGGGACGATACGCCCGGCTTCTACAGCCAGCGCTCCGAAGTGGCCGAATGTTACCTCCTCCTGGGCCAGACCCGCCGGGCCCGGCCGGCCCTGCGCCTGGGGTCCTTCGATACCCTCCTCACGGACGATGAGCACCTGGTCTATGCTTACGGCCGAAAACATACGTCCGGAAACGATGTGGCCGTCGTCCTGATCAACCGGGGAAGCCAGCCCTACACCGTCTCCCTGGATGTAGGCGGCTACCTGGGAGAAGGCAGCATCCTCACAGACGTGCTGCACGCCGGCCAAGCCTATACCGTGGTCGGTGGCCTCCTCCAGGGGCCGGCCGTTCCACCGATGGACGGCGCCCTCCTCCTCTACGCCAGCGGTGACCTCACCCCTCCCGAACCGCCGACAAACTTGATGGCCCTGGAGGGCGAGGGACAGGTTGTGCTCTCCTGGGACGCTGTATCCGATGCCGCCGGCTACCACCTCTACCGTTCTTTGGTCTCCGGCGGAGGGTACAGCCGCATCGCCGAGGGCCTGGTGAGTACGGCCTATACCGACACAGGGGTGATCAACGGCACCCGGTACTATTACGTGGTGACGGCGATAGACGCGGCCGGCAACGAAAGCACCTACTCCAACGAGGCTGCCGCCCTGCCGCACTATACGATCGACTGGGCCAACCTCCAGTGGCCCTACGAAATTACCCATACCCTCGGCCTGACCCCCACCGAGAACATCTACGGCCAGGTCTGGATCGAGGATGTAACTTCGCAGCCCGGACCAACCCCCGGCCTCACCGCCCAGCTCGGTTTCGGTCCCACCTCCGAGCCGCCCATCTCCTGGACCACCTGGGTGGACGCCGTCTTCAACGTGGACGTGGGGAACAACGATGAGTTCCGGGGGAACTTGCTACCCGAGGAAGTCGGTGAGTTCTACTACCTCTACCGTTACTCCACGACCGGCGGGCGCCAGTGGATCTATGCCGACCGGAGCGGGATCATTTCCCCCACCGGTGTCGTCAACCCTGGCCTCTTGCACGTCCTCCCCTCCGGAGATACCATCCCGCCGGATGCCCCCCAGAACCTTCGGGTGATCCACTGGGGACTGGACCACTTGACCTTGCAGTGGGATGCGGAGAGCGCCCCGGACCTTTACGCCTACGACCTCTACCGCTGGGGTGAGGGGGAGACGATCTCCGACGCCGTCCGCATCGAGCGCATCCTGGCTCCCACCACCGTCTACACCGATGAGGCGGTGCTCAGCAACCGCACCTACACCTATACCGTCCAGGCCCTGGATACCTCCTTCAACCGTTCCCCCTTCTCTAACCTGGCCTCCGGGCGGACCGTCCAGCGCCTGGTGACCCTTACCCTCCAGGTGGAGGTGCCGGCCTTTACCCCGCTCGAGGACACCGTCTACGTCGCCGGGGACAATGCCGCCGTCTTCGGTGCCGTTTGGGATCCGGGCTACCTACCCCTCCGGCGGGTGGACGACACCCACTGGACCATCGTCCTTTCCGCGCCTGACGGTACCATGCTCCAGTACAAGTATACCCGGGGCACCTGGGATCGGGTAGAGAAGTGGGGTTGGCTGGTCGGCTTCGCCAACCGCGTCATCACGCCGACCTACGGGGTTACAGGCGCGATGACGCTGACGGATACCATCTACAACTGGCGCGACCCGCTGGTTGTCTCGGTCTACCCGGCGGACGGGGCCGTCTCCTTTGACCCCAGCCGGCCCATCACCGCCACCTTCAACCGGGGATTGGACCCCAGCACGGTGAACGCTGCCTCTGTCCTGGTGAACGACGGGACGGTTACCGGAAGTATCGGATACCTCAGCCCCACCGTTTTCTTCACGCCGGCCTTGCCGCTCGACCCGGCGGGGTACTACCAGGTGCATCTGACCACGGGCATCCGGGACCTGGAGGATGGCATTTCCCTGCAGCGGGCCTACCGCTGGTCCTTTGGCCGGCCGCCGACACCGTCGTACATGATCTTCCTGCCCCTGGTGTTGCGGGGAGACTAGCCATCGTCCTTCGCCCCTTTTCCCTCTCCCCTCTCCCATCGGGAGGGGGGAGAGGGCAGGGGTGAGGGAAAAGGCCGTCTTACCTCCCTCCGAAAACCTCCCGCAATAGCCCGACCCGGTTGCAGATGATGCCGTCTATCCCCAGCCGGAACATCTGGGCGGCGATCTCGCGGGCCCGGCCGTTGGGGCAGCGATCCACTATGGTGGTGAAAATACGCATGCCCCGTTCCCGGTAGACGGCGACGGTGGCCTCGGTCAGACGTTCCGGCCAGGTCAGCACGAAATCGCCGTTTTCCATGCCCTCCCGCCAGCGCACGTGCATTTCCGGGGCCAGCCGGCGCAGTTCCTCCAGGACAGCGCGGTTGGCGGTCAAGAGCCAGGCGGCCTCTGCCATCCCGCCGGCCCGTACGACCTCTACCAGGCGGCGAGGCAGTTCCGGCGAGGTTCCCTTGAGTTCGATAAAGATTTGTGCCCGGCCGCGCACCACCTCCAGTACTTTACTCAACGTAGGGATACGCTGGCCGGCAAAGCGGGGATGCTTGCGGACGCCGGCATCCAGCCGGCGCAGTTCCTCCAGCGTCATCTCCGCTACCTCACCGCACCCATCGGTGGTGCGGTCTACCGTGGGGTCGTGGATCACGACCACCTCCCCGTCGGCCGTGAGGTGGACGTCGCATTCCACGGCATCGGCCTGAAGTTCCAGGGCCCGTTCAAAGGCGATCAGGGTGTTTTCGGGGTATTTATCCGAAGCACCCCGATGGGCAATGGCCCAGGTCATAGGACACCTCCTTTCTCCCTTCCGGCACCGATGATTTCGGCCAGGTTGTGGATACCCTTACGTTCCATCCAGGCGACGAGCCCGTCCAGCACCTGCAAAGGAGCCTGTGGGTTCACAAAGCAGGCCGTACCCACCTGGACGGCGCTGGCGCCGGCCAGGAAAAACTCCAGGGCGTCCGAGGCGGTAGCGATGCCACCGACGCCGACGATGGGCACATCCACGGCCCCGGCCACCTCATAGACCATGGCCAGGGCGATAGGGCGGATGGCCGGCCCGGAGAGCCCGCCGATGCCCCGGGGCAAGACCGGCCGGCCGGCCTCCACATCCATGGCCATCCCCCGCACCGTGTTGATCAGGGTGAGGGCGTCGGCCCCCTCTTCCACCACCGCCCGGGCCACAGCGACGATGTCGCCGGCATGAAGGGTCAGTTTCACCAGCACCGGCAGGGTGGTAGCCTGCCGGATGGCGCGGACCACGGCTGCGGCCATCCGTGGTTCCTGCCCGAAGGCAATCCCGCCGGCCTCGACGTTGGGGCAAGAGATATTGACCTCCAGGCCGGCCACGCCATCTACCTCGTCCAGCCGCCGGGCCAGTTCGCCGTATTCCCCCACCGTCTCGCCGGCGATGTTCACCAGCACCGGCACTTCCCAACCGGCCCAGATGGGGGCATACTCGGCGATGACCGCTTCTACACCGGGGTTTTGCAGCCCTATGGAATTGAGCAGGCCGGCCGGCGTCTCCGCCAGACGTGGAGGAGGGTTTCCTGCTCGTGGCCGCAGCGTCGTCCCTTTGCAGACGATGGCCCCCAGCCGCTGGATATCCAGAAAAGCGGCATACTCCAGGCCGTAACTCACGCAGCCTGAGGCCACCATTACCGGGTTGCGCAACCGTAACTCCCGCGGACGGCGGGGAGACAGGTCTACCTGCAGATCGGGCGTCAACCCTTCCTCCCGGAAATGGGCACCAACAGGAGTGCCTTACCGATTGCCGGCGTCTAATCCAACAAGACGCATTATACACCGACTGGCCAAGGTACGCAAATGGGTTAGCCTTACCTCCTTTCCCCCGTTTTCGAGCAGCGTCTTCTCTTGCCCCGGCCGGCCAAGGTCAAGGGAGACAATGGAAGAACCGAACCCGATTTGACAAAAATGCATTTTTGTGATACAATATTTCTATAGGGCGTAGCAGGTGTGTCGCTTCAGGTACGATCCACGATCGGCCGCGAAGGCATCACCGCCAAGGCCTTTGCGGCCTCTTTTTTGGGGCTCCCTGCTCGACCCGAGGGAAAACCCGGCCGGCGGACCGGGAAAGCAAGAGGCGTCCGTGGCGACGCGATGTGAGGAGGAACAAGAGCAATGCGCGAGCGAGGTCACGTCAAGTGGTTCAACGCCACAAAGGGCTACGGGTTCATCTCCCGAGCCGAGGGTGGGGATGTCTTCGTCCATTTCTCCGCCATCCAGGGGGCGGGCTACCGCACCCTGGAGGAAGGGGAGGAGGTCGAGTTCGAGGTCGAGCAGACCCCCAAAGGCCCGCAGGCAATCAACGTTGTACGCCTCGGGTAAATCCGCCCCACGCACCCACACAAAACGGCACCTGGTTGTCCAGGTGCCGTTTTTTTCTGCCTGCGAGCGATCGCAGGTCGGTTTCAAACCGACCTGCTACCCCCCAGGTGGTTTAGGTAAGAGGAGACCTCGCTACCCGCTGGCCGGAAACCCCCTGTGTGTCGCCGGGCGAAGGGCACAACTTCTCAGATCCACCTTGTTGAGGGTACCTGCCCGAGGGCTCCACGGCAGCACCGTTCGGGGGCGAAGGGCACAACTTCTCAGGTCCACCTTGTTGAGGTACTACTTTGTGCGGTGGAGCAGCCGGCGAACCCAGCGCTGCCAGGGGTTTTCGGTGTCTGGGGTGGGGGGAGGTGCTTGGGCCGGCACGCACTCGGCCGGCTCCGGAGGACCTTCCTCGGGTGTGGAAACCAGCGGGATGGCCGGTTCGGCCGGCCTCACGGCCTCCTCCGGAACGGCAGGAGGGGGAGGTACCTCTTCGGCAGGAAGCGGGGGAGGCGGGACCGCCTCAGGGGCCGGAGGGACGGGTGCCGGCGGGGCCTCGGACACCTCCCATACCACCACCGCGTCGGACCCGATGGTGCGCACCCGTTCCATCGGGATAACCTGTCCCCGTCCCCAGAAGGCCTGCAGGAGGAAGCCGGCCAGGCGGAAGTCGGCTTCATCCACCGTTGCATCGGCCACCCGGCCTATGCGGAAGCCCTGTTCCGTCATCACCGGCCGGCCGCGTAACGGCCTCCCCTTCTGGGCCAGTTCCTTGAAGCGCGGGATGCGGGAGATCGGCACCACACTGCTGCGATCCTCGACGGTAATGGCCTCTTGGCCCACGCTGCGGATATTGGCCGTGGCCACCACCTGGGGCTCCCCCGCCGGAGTGCGCCGGTCCAGCGTCAGGGCGACCACCCGGCCGGCAGCCGTATCCACGATGGCCTCCCGCACCCGACCCAGGACTTCCCCCTCCCGGAGGCTCAGGACGGGCATGCCTTTCAGTTGCTGTAGCCTCTTCACGGTGACCCTCCTCTCTGCCCACCTGGGGGCGTCGGCTCTCTTCCCCATTCTACTACACCCGCTCTCGCCGGGCAAACCCCCATAGAAGCGAGAGGCGGGGATGGGGCCCGGTTTCCCGGCCCCCGTCCCCGGATTCCCTGACTAGGGGATGATCTTGAAGTAGACGACAGCCTGATGGTGCGAGGTGGTCCCCTCAAAGACCCAGTACCAGATGCCGACCGCCATTCCGAAGCTGTCCAGCCCGTAAAAATCCGCCCGGCCGGTGGGTCCGATGTTATAAGTCTGCACCGTCCCCACAATGTTGCCGTAGGGGTCGGTCAGCCAAAAGCCTATCTGCTCATTGGGAGTAAAGCCCTAGATGCTCATGTCGTAGGGTGTGCCGGCCCGGAAGCAGTTGGGGGTGGCAGAGCCGTTCCGGCTGGGAGGGATGCCCGCGCACGGGTCCGGTGGCTGGGTGGGCGGCACGGGCGTAGGCGGCCTGGCGGTCGGCCGGGGTGTCGCCGTGGGTTCCGGAGTGTTTGTAGGGAGCGGGGTATAGGTGGGAGCAGGCGTATAGGTGGGCATCGGCGTGTAGGTGGGCATCGGCGTCGGCGTCGGCGTGTTCGTGGGTAGTGGCGTGAAGGTAGGCAGCGGGGTATAGGTGGGAGCAGGCGTATAGGTGGGCATCGGCGTCGGCGTGGGTGGGGGGGGGCAGCAAGCCGCAGCCGGCCAGGAGCAGCGGCAACAGGACACCCAAGAGTCCCCGAATCTTTTTCATCGGATTCCTCCTCGCAACATCGCCCCGGGCAGACTTCCCCATCTCCGGGGCCGTTTCCCGAAGTCGCCTCGAATTTTCCCGTTCCACCTCCTTCCTGGCCCGTTCCTTCGAGTCAGGCCTCACAGCACAAGCGACCGCACGACGTGTTCCCAGGTGATCTCCTCCACCTGACGCCGACCGGCTTTCCCCAGACGCTCGGCCAAACGGATGTCTCCGGCCAGTTCCTCCAGATGGTGGGCGATGGCCGCCGGGTCGGGTGGGGAGATCAGTCCGCTCTGTCGGTGAACCACGAACTCGAGCACTCCCCCGGCATCGTCCGTGGTGACCACCGGCCTGGCCGCGTGAAAGGCCTCCACGGTGGCGTAGCCATAGTCCTCGTCCACCGGGGCGTAAAAGACGGCCCGTGCTCCGGCATAGAGGGAAATCAGCGTCTCTTCCTCCACATAGCCGGTGAAATGGATGCGCTCGGCCACCTTCGCCTGATAGGCCAGCCGCTCCAGCGCCTGCCGCTCCGGCCCCTCGCCGGCGATCACCGCCCGGAGCGGCTCTCGCATCTGGGCCAGCGCCTCGATGAGGAGGTACACCCGTTTGGCCCGGTCCAGCCGGCCCACGTAGAGCACATAGTCGCCATAAGGACCGGGATGCAGCCGCTCCCGGTAGCGTGAAGGGGGATAGAGGGGGGTGCTGCGCAGGGCATTGTAGTGCGCCAGACGACGGGAAACGTTTTGTGAAATGGTAAAGACTCGCCGGGCTTCTCCCAGACAACGACGGTCAATACGCCGGATTACCTGGCGCACCTCGCGATCCTCCTCCCGATAGGTGAAATCGCTATAGGAGGTCCCGTACCAGTCATAGGCCTGGCGGTGCTGATGCACCAGCCAGACCACTTTGTGCGGATGTCGGGCCACATAGGAGGGGAACTTGGTGCAGATGATCTGATCTACCGGACGGTTGTTGACCCGACTCAAGTTCAGCAGCCGCCAGGCCAGGCAACCTTTGACGATCTCCTCCTTGTCCGGCGCCCAGGAAAATGGCAACTGCACCACGGCCACCTGGTGGCCGTGCTCATGCAGGGCCTCCACCAGCCCCTCCACCAGAAGTTCTGCCCCTCCTCGGGTAAAAGGCACCTGCACGGCGCAGACCAGGATATACTTAGCCCCCATCGTCCCGTTCCTCCATCCGGACGGGGTTATAGTCCACCTTTTCCTCCAGCGTGCGCAGGCGGGCATGCAGGGCCACGATTTCCTCACGCAACCGGGCGTTGGCCGCTATTAGCAACGTCAGCGTGCGCTCGATGGCCGCATTGCAGGCGTTCTGTTGCTCGACGATGGGGTTGATGTACCAGCGCAGGAAACGCCGGGTAAAGCGCTGAATCAGGGCGAAAAAGGCCTGCAGCGGCGTCTTCCAGACGATCGGCCAGTGGGCGCTGACTCCCTCGGTGGCCCGCACTTCCTCCAGGCTGCGGGCCAGTTCGAGTTCGTCGAAGGTGCCCGACCACGGGTAGACTCCTGTCTCCTGGAGACTTTCGCGCCTCCGCCGCACCTCGCGCCGGATCTGCTCGACGATGGCGGCTACATCCGGGGCTACCTTCTCATCCGCCATATCTTCGGCCTCCTCCGCTGCCCCTCAGGACATTCCCTGAGCCACCAAGGCCACTCCCCCGCAGATAATCAGCGCGCCGACCACCTTTTGCCAGTTCAACGGCTCCTGCAAGGCCGGCCATGCGGCCAGCACCATAACCACATAACTCAGGCCGAGCATCGGGTAGGCTACGCTCAGTTCGATGCGCGAAATCACCACCAGCCAGAAGATCGAGCCGGCAAAGATCAGCAAAAAACCCAGCAGGACCTTCCAGTTGCCGAAGGTACGCAGCAGGACGGACCAGCGAAAGGAGAACTCCCCCGTTTCTCCAACGCCCTTTTTCAAAAAAATTTCCCCGATGACGGTCAGGACGATGGCCAGGAGAAGGACGAGGTAGACGTACACCCTGGGCATGGCAGCCTCCTTGCTCGCTTGCTGCAATTACCTGCCGCCAGGTGGGCAGTCACGGTTGCTTGCAGTTTAGCCGAAGGGGAAAAAATTGTCAAATCTGCGGGGGAAACGAGTTCTTTTTTCCCCTCGGTGGTCGTCTTTTTCTCCAGCAACATTTTGTAGGGGAGAACTCGTTTGCGCTCCTGGCGGGGACATGGTAAAATATTTTCACCAAGTAAGACAAAATATGGCCGGGGGATTTCAAATTGAGTTCGAGGAGAAGATGATGGCTCGTCGCGTCGTAGTGACCGGGATGGGGGCGATCAGCCCCCTCGGGTTGGATGTTCCCACCCTCTGGCAAGGCCTCCTGGAAGGCCGTTCTGGGGCGGCCCCGATCACGCTCTTCGATGCCAGCCCCTACGACACGCGCTTCGCCTGCGAGGTCAAAGGGTTTGACCCCCTGAATTACATGGACCGAAAGGAGGCCCGAAGGTCCGATCGTTATACTCAGATGGCGATCGCCGCCGCCGACGAGGCGATGTGCAACGCCGGCCTCGAGATTGGTGCGAACAATGCCGAGCGGGTGGGTGTAATCATCGGTTCGGGGGTGGGGGGACTGATGACCATCCGCGAGCAGTTTTACACTCTGGTTACCAAGGGGCCGCGGGCAGTCAGCCCGTTCACCATTCCGATGATCATCGGCAATATGGCGGCCGGCCAGGTCGCCATGCGCTATGGGGCCAAGGGCATCAACTACTGTACCACCTCGGCCTGCGCCAGTTCGGCCCATGCCGTCGGCGAGGCCTTTGAGGCCATTCGCCGGGGAGTGGCCGAAGCGATCATCGTTGGGGGAAGCGAAGCGCCCATAGACCCCTTTGGCGTGGCCAGTTTCTGTGCCGCCCGGGCCCTTTCCACGCGCAACGATGCTCCGGACAAGGCCTGCCGACCCTTTGATGCCCAGCGCGACGGCTTTGTCATGGCCGAAGGGGCCGGTGTGCTGGTGCTGGAGGAACTGGACTTTGCCCGGCGGCGGGGGGCCAACATCCTGGCCGAGGTGCTGGGGCACGCTTCGTCTTCGGACGGCTTTCACGTGGCCCAGCCGGACCCCGAGGGGCGCGGCGCGATCCGCGCGATGAAGTGGGCGTTGGCGGATGCCGGCGTTGAACCGGGAGAGGTGGACTATATCAACGCCCACGGCGCCGGGACGCCGCTGGGCGACGTCGCAGAGACAAAGGCGATCAAGGGTGTCTTTGGCGATGACGCCTACAGGGTGCCGATCAGCTCGACCAAGTCGATGATCGGCCATGCTATGGGAGGTGCAGGGGCGATCGAGGCGATCGTCTGCGCGCTGACCATCCGCGACCAGGTGATCCATCCGACGATCAACCTGGAGCACCCGGACCCGGAGTGCGACCTGGATTACGTTCCCGAGGGCGCTCGCCGCGCCGAGGTGCGGATCACGCTGTCCAATTCCTTCGGCCTGGGCGGACAGAACGCCTGCCTGGTGCTGGGCAAGTTCGAGGGCTGAGATGCGCATTGTAGCCAACGAAAAGGGCATTGCCTGGCGCACAAAGGTGGGCAAGTATGCCACGCTGGGCGGCTTGGGCGTCTTGCTGGTCGCGTTCGTGTTCTCTTTTAGCCAGACGCTCTCGCCCTATGCCA
>FWPU01008401.1_pt1 | contig 17653 bp, 13 predicted proteins | sample 2228361 | NCBI WGS metagenome assembly FWPU01 (sample SAMEA103939777, study PRJEB20133) | metagenome
AGCGTCCAGCGCGTCAAACAAGGCGTCGCGCCGACGGACAAATACCTGCGCATACACCGCTTGACGAAATTCGATAAGTCTGTTAATGTTCTTTTTGGTAGAAGTTTGTTTGTTCACAACTCCAAGTTTCTACCAAAAGGCGGTTTTGCTCAAGGGCAGAACCGCCCCAAATTTTGTCTAAACTCGAGATGTAAGTAATCACCGAAAAAGATGCCGGGTGTGCAGGCAAATATTGATTCTGTTGGCGAACTCTATGATAGGATATTGTGCCATGAAATGGCATGGGCGGCCTTGCCACACCACTTCGTACCATTTCATGGCACAGGTGGCACGCGGCATAGTCTGGCGGTACGAGTGGAGTCTAATCTGCCGGGACAGAAGCGGAGCGTGGCAGTTCAACGGGCATCTGGCTGTCTGCCACATACGTCAGCCAGGCGGCATAGCGCGGCTGCTTGCCACGTATGGCGGCATGGAAGACCTGTTGAAGCGCAGTCGTCACCGGGCCGGTCGCGCCGTTGCCGATGACGCGGAAATCGATTTCGCGCAAGCCGATGACCTCGGCCGCCGTGCCGCACACGAAGACTTCCTCGGCCGTGTACAACTGATCGCGCGAGATAGGCGTCTCGACCACTTCATAGCCCATGTCCCTGGCGATGGTGATGAGCGACTCGCGCGTAATGCCTTCCAGAATATCCACCAGCGGAGGCGTTAGAATGCGCCCTTTGTGAACGACAAAGATGTTTTCGCCGGTGCATTCGGCCACGAAACCTTGCGGATCGAGCATGATGGCTTCATCGAACCCCAGCCGCACCGACTCGGTTTTCGCCAGGATACTATTGGCATAATTTCCGGAAATCTTGGCCTTGGTCATCATAACGTTTGGCTGATGGCGAGTAAAGGAAGAGATATTGGCGCGAATGCCCTTGCGAAGCGCCTCGTCGCCCAGATAATTGCCCCATTCCCAGGCAGCAATAGCGAGGCTGGCCTTGCCGCCGTCCACGTTGAGGTTCCACCCGCCGCCAGAAAGGTAGAGCAAGGGGCGGATGTAGCAATCGCCAAAGCCGTTGACTCTTACCACCTGCTTGATAGCCTCCGCAACCGCCTCTACCGAATAGGGCAAATCGCGGAAACCCAGCACACGCGCCGAATCGAGCAGGCGCTGGGAATGCTCCTGCAAACGGAAGACGGCCGGCCCTTGCTCGGTAGCATAAGCACGGATGCCTTCGAACACAGCCGCGCCATAGTGCAAGGCGGGCGTCAGGAAGTGAATGGTGGCTCTTTCGAACTCCACCAATTCCCCATTCATCCAGATATACTTCGATTCCATAGCCATAAGATTTCTCCTTTACAAACGTGCCATAATTTCATCCGCCATCTGGCGGGTACTCAACTTACCGCCGAGATCGGCTGTACGCGCCCCGTCCGCAATCGCCGACTCTACGGCCCTTTCGATGCAGGCTGCCTCGACTTCCAACCCCAGGGAATGACGCAAGAGCAGCGCCACTGACAGAATGGTGCCAACAGGATTGGCAAGACCCTGACCGGCAATATCGGGCGCTGAACCGTGAATCGGCTCGTACAATCCCGGGCCTGCCTCTCCCAAACTGGCCGAGGGCAACATCCCGACGGATGCCGTCAAAACGGAGGCCTCGTCGGTCAAGATATCGCCAAAGGTGTTCTCGGTCACGACCACATCCAGCGCGGCTGGAGATGTGACCAGGCGCATAGCTGCCGTGTCCACCAGGACATGTTCCAGCGTCACGTCAGGGTGCTGCGCCCCCAGCCGGATTGCGATCTGCCGCCACAGGCGCGACGTTTCCAGCACATTGGCCTTGTCCACCGAAGAGACCTTCTTGCGGCGTCCGCTTGCCAACCGAAAGGCCAATTCCAAGACGCGCTCGATCTCATAATCGTAATATTCGAGCGTGTCCACGGCGCGTTCACGGCCATCCTTCACGTCGCGGCCTTTGGGCCAGCCAAAGTACAGGCCGCCGGTCAACTCGCGCACGACCAGAATGTCCACGCCCTGAACCTTTTCCGGCTTGAGCGGAGAGCGTTCGACCAGCGCCGGATGGACTTTGACCGGCCGCAGATTGGCGAACACGCCCAGTCCCTTGCGCAGAGCCAGCAAGCCGCGCTCTGGGCGGTCTTTGGCAAGCGGATCGTCCCATTTCGGGCCGCCGACCGCCCCCAACAAGACAGCATCAGCGGCCTGGCAATCGGCCAGTGCCTCATCCGTCAACGAGACGCCATAGGTATCAATCGAGCAGCCGCCGATGAGCCGCTCGGTGAAATGGAAGGTATGACCATATTTAGCGGCAACGGCTTCCAGCACGCGCACCGCCTCGGCCACCACTTCGGGGCCAATCCCGTCGCCGGGTAAGAGGGTAATGTCGAAGTTCAAGGTATATCTCCGTTGTCGAGCCATCAACGCGCTAGCGTCAGGCCATATTCCACCGAATCGGCCAGGGCGCGCCAACTGGCTTCGATGATGTTGCCGCTGGCCCCCACCGTGCTCCAGCGCCGATGTCCATTTTGCGTATCGATCAAGACGCGGGTGATGGCTTTGGTGCCATTTTCACCATCCAGGATACGGACTTTGTAATCCGCCAAGTGGAAAGAAGCAATCGAAGGGTAAATGGGCTGCAGGGCCTTGCGCAGCGCCAGGTCGAGGGCATTGACCGGCCCGTTACCTTCGGCAGCCGTGTGCAAAATTTCGCCATTGACGCGGACCTTGACGGCTGCCTCTGCAAACGTGCCTCGTCCATGGCGATGTTCGACGTTGACGAAGTAATCTACCAACTCGAAAGGCGGTGTATAGCCATATTCCTGGCGCTTCAACATCATGGCCACCGAGGCTTCAGCGGCCTCGAAGGCAAAGCCGCGCGCTTCCAGTTCCTTGATATCGTTCAACACGGGCAGCACCTCGTCCCCTTCCACTTCCACGCCGTGTTCCTCGGCTTTGCTGAGTAGGTTGCCGCGCCCCGAAAGGTCGGAGACCACTACCCGCATCTTGTTGCCCACTTTTTCAGGCTCGATGTGCTGGTAGGACTGCGCCGAGCGTCGCATAGCCGCCACATGAACACCCCCCTTGTGGGCAAAAGCCGATTTACCGACAAAGGGCAAATGTTCATCGGGAGTAACATTAGCCACTTCCATCACGAAGTGGGACAAGTCAGTCAGCCGCGCCAGGTTGCCATCGGGCAGGCAGGAATACCCCATCTTGAGTTGTAAGTCGGGAATGATCGAACACAAATTGGCATTGCCGCAACGCTCCCCAACGCCGTTGATGGTGCCTTGCACTTGAACCGCGCCCTCTCGCACGGCCACCAGCGAGTTGACGACAGCGCACTCGGAATCGTTATGAGCGTGGATTCCGAACGGGCGCGCAAGAGCAGGCCGAACGTCCCGAATGATGCGTTCCACCTCCCAGGGCAGGCTGCCGCCGTTGGTGTCGCACAGGACGACCATCTCGGCCCCGCCGCGAATGGCCGCCTGCAGGGTCTCCAACGCATAAGCGGCATCGGCTTTGTAGCCGTCGAAGAAATGCTCGGCATCGTAGATGACGCGGCGGCCTTGCTCGCACAGGTAAGCAACCGATTGCTCGATGATGCGCAGGTTGTCTTCCAGCGTGGTGCGCAGCACTTCGGTTACGTGGAGCGTCCACGTCTTGCCGAACACGGTGCAAACCGGCGTGTGAGAATCGAGGAGAGCCTGGATGTTAGCATCGTCTTCCGGCCCACCCTTGACGCGGCAAGTGGCGCCAAAAGCGGCAATTTGGGCCCTTTTCCACTCGATGTCGCGGGCGCGCTCGAAGAACTCCGCGTCCTTGGGATTGGAACCGGGCCAGCCGCCTTCGATGAAGGCCACGCCCAGTTCGTCGAGCCGGCGCGCAATGCGCAATTTGTCTATGCTCGACAAGGTGAAACCTTCGGATTGCGTGCCGTCGCGCAGGGTGGTGTCATAGATTTGGATGTTCATAATACGATTTGCGATTTGCGATTGACGATTGACGATTGACGATTGGCACAGGTTCGACTATGCGCCATTCTCTATGCTCTTCTCGAATGCCGCGATTTGGTCGCCAAAACTCATGATATAGCCCAGTTCGTCCATGCCTTTGAGCAGGCAGGTCTTGGAGAACGGGTCGATGGGGAAAGTGGCGGTTTGTCCATTTGGAAGCGCGACCGTTTGGGTTGCCAAATCAATGCTGACCTCGGCAGCGGGATCATCTTCCACCAACGCAAACAGCGACTTGTGAACGTCAACGTCCACGATGACCGGCAGCAGACCATTCTTGAGGGCGTTGTTGCGGAAGATGTCGGCAAAGGAGGTGCTGATAACAGCGCGGAAGCCATAACCGGTCAACGCCCAGGGCGCATGTTCGCGGCTCGAACCGCACCCGAAGTTGTCGCCGGCTAAGAGGATTTGCGCACCCTGATAGCGGGCATCGTTAAGGACGAAGCCCGAGCGGGGGCTGCCATCTGGGTGATAGCGCCAGTCGGCGAACAGAGCTTCGCCCATGCCGTTCTTGTCGGTGGCTTTGAGGAAACGCGCTGGGATGATTTGGTCGGTATCGATGTTTTCGACCGGCAGCGGAACGAGGCGAGAGGTGAGAGAAGTGAATTGAGGCATTTGTCTGATAGTCTGATAGTCTGATGGTCGAATAGTCTAGGGGCAAGTGATTGGGCCTAAACCATGCCGAGGACTATAAGATTTTGCGAGGGTCGGTAATTGCGCCATGAATGGCTGTGGCTGCGGCGGTAAGCGGGCTGGCCAAGAAAGTGCGCCCACCTTTACCTTGACGGCCCTCGAAGTTACGGTTGCTGGTGCTAACAGCATATTGACCGGCTTCGAGTTGATCGCCGTTCATTGCCAGGCACATCGAGCAGCCGGCTTCACGCCACTCAGCGCCGGCCTCCTTGAAGATGCGATCGAGGCCCTCGGCCTCGGCTTGCTTCTTGACCTGCTGGGACCCCGGAACGACCATCACGCGCACATGAGGGGCAACTTTGCGGCCTTTCAGCAAAGAGGCAGCCTGCCGCAAATCCGAGAGGCGCGAATTGGTGCAACTGCCGATAAAGACCACATCTACTTTATGACCCAGGAGGGGCTGGCCGGGGCGTAAATCCATGTAGGCCAGGGCCTTCTCCAGGGCAGATTTTTGAGATGAGTCGCTGCACGCGGCCGGGTCGGGAACGCGCTCCGAAATGTTCATGCCCATGCCTGGATTGGTGCCATAGGTGATCATCGGCTCCAGGGTCGAAGCGTTCAAAGTCACCGATTTGTCGTACACCGCGCCCTCGTCGCTCGGCAGGGATTTCCAGCGCGCCAGCGCCTTGTCCCAGGCAGGGCCTTTGGGGGCAAATTCACGCCCGGCAAGGTACTCGAAGGTGGTGTCGTCGGGAGCAATCATACCGGCGCGCACGCCGCCTTCGATGGACATGTTACAAATCGTCATGCGTTCTTCCATCGAGAGCGCGCGAATGGCCTCGCCTGTATATTCGAAGACATGTCCCGTGCCACCGCCTACGCCAATTTGGGCAATGAGCGCCAGGATGAGGTCTTTGGCCGTCACGGCGGGCGGCAATTTCCCCTCCACGCGCACTTCGCAGGTCTTGGGCTTGCGCTGGAGCAGGCATTGGGTAGCGAGAACATGTTCGACCTCAGAGGTGCCAATGCCGAAAGCCAACGCGCCAAATGCACCATGTGTGGCGGTGTGACTATCGCCGCACACAATGGTCATCCCTGGCTGGGTCAGGCCCAACTCCGGCCCAATCACATGGACAATGCCGCGCTTGGGACTATCCAAGCCGTAGAGGGTGAGACCAAACTCGGCGGCATTCTTCTCCATCTGGCGGATTTGGGCTTCGGCAATTGGGTCGGCAATCGGCAGAGAAAGGTCGTGTGTGGGCGTGGAATGATCCATCGTGGCAAAAGTCTTGTCGGGGCGGCGGACTTTCAGCCCCCGCTGACGCAAAGCAGCAAAAGCCTGCGGCGAGGTCACTTCATGGATGAGGTGCAGATCAATGTAGAGAATGGCCGGGGAGTCGGGTTGTTGGACGACAACGTGCGACTCCCAAACCTTGTCGAAGAGGGTTAGGGGCATGGCGATTCGATTTGCGATTTGTGATTTACGCTTGGTAAGTGGTCGATGGACTTGGAGCCGGTGAAACGGGAGCAGGCTCAGGGTCCGAGGAAAGAGCGCCCAGGTCCCAGCCTGCGGGCATGGTGTTTGGCTCAGGGAAGGGGTCGAACAGCGGGGTGTCAGGAACGGTTGGGGTGTCAGTAGGGGTAGACATGGTGATTTCTCCTTTAGGTGTTGGTCAGTGGTCGGCGGGGTCTCGATACAACCTGCGGTTTACTCGGCCATTGCCGACATATCGAGATCAGCCTTCATTCATCCCACCAGCATGACGCCGTAGTCATTCTGGAGGGTTTGCATTTCGGTGCGGGAAACAATGAGTTTGTTCAGGGCGCTGAGGTAGGCCTTGGCGCTGGCCACGATGATGTCGGTATCGGCGCCGTGACCGCCAAAGACGCGCGCCACCCAGGTTTCGGATTGCGGGTCCATGCTGTGCTGGCCGTTTTCGCCCTGGATGCGCACCGTGACCTCTCCCAGGGCGTCTATGCCCTCGGTCACTGCATGGACGTTGAACTCCAGCAGTTTGCAGGGCGTGTTGACGATAGCGTCTATGGCTTTGTAGGTTGCATCCACCGGCCCGGTACCCATAGCCGCATGGACCAAGACAGCGCCATCGGGGCCCTTCAACCGCACAGTCGCCGTGGGCATTCCAATCGTGCCGCAGGTGACTTGCAATCCATCCAGCATATAGACCGCGCGCGGCTGATAGAATTCATCGGCTACCAGGGCCTCCAGGTCGAGGTCGGTGATGGTCTTCTTGCGATCGGCCAATTCCTTGAAGCGGGCAAAAGCCTGGTCGAGTTCCGCTTCGCTCAAGACATGCCCCATGCTGGCCAGGCGCGCGCGTAAGGCGTGACGCCCGGAATGCTTGCCCAGCACCAGATTGCTCTGGCTGACGCCCACATCTTCGGGGCGCATGATTTCGTAGGTCATGTGATTCTTGAGCATTCCGTCCTGGTGAATGCCGGCCTCGTGCGCAAAGGCATTGGCGCCCACGATAGCCTTGTTAGGTTGGACCGGTATACCGGTGTAATTGCTGACCAGTTTGCTCATGCGGGCAATTTGGGTCGTGTCTATGCCGGTCTCAAGGCCAAAGACCGGGTAGCGCGTGCGCAGCGCCATGACCACCTCTTCCAGCGAGGTGTTGCCGGCTCGCTCACCGATGCCGTTGACCGTCACCTCAGCCTGGCGCGCCCCGGCGCGGATGCCCGCCAAAGCATTGGCTGTGGCCAACCCTAAATCATCATGGGTATGCACCGAGATGGTGATGCCCTCGTGCATGGCGGGCGTATGCTCGATGATGCCGGCAATCAGCGCCCCAAACTCGTCTGGCGTGGTATAGCCAACCGTATCGGGGATGTTGAGGGTGGTCGCGCCGGCTTCGATGGCCCTGCCCAACACCTGGTATAAAAATTCGGGATCAGAACGCCCGGCATCTTCGGGGCTGAATTCCACATCATCGCACAAACTACGGGCGTAGGCCACCATCTCTGCCACCCGCTCGATCACCTGCTCGCGGTCCATGTTGAGTTTGTGCTTCATGTGGATTTCCGAGGTTGCCAGAAAAGTGTGAATGCGGGGGTGCTGGGCCGCCTTGACCGCTTCCCAGGCCTTGTCTATGTCGCCCCTCGTCGCGCGCGCCAGCCCGCAAATGACCGGAACGCGCACATGGGAATTGCCAGCCGGCGGATTACCCACTTCGACGGCGATGCGGCGCACAGCCTCTAGATCATCGGGCGAGGCGGCCGGGAAGCCGGCCTCGATGATGTCCACGCCCAGGCGCGCCAGGCCGCGTGCAACCTCCAGTTTCTCGGCTGAGGTCATGGTAGCGCCGGGAGATTGTTCGCCATCGCGTAAGGTGGTATCGAAGATTTTCACGTAATTATTTGTCATAGAAATCTCCTGAGGTAGACAGGTACACAGGGAAAACGTATCTACTTGTCTACTTGTGTACCTGTCTACTTGTCTACTTGTGTACCTGTCTACTTGTCTACTTGTATACCTGCTTGCATACTTGCCCACGTTCCTACTCGTGTACACATTTACTTCTTCCAATTCTCCGGCCTCAAGGCCCTCACGGCCGCACCGGCCTGCCACATCTCGGACTCGCGCATGGCCTTGAGTTCTGCTTCCAGGTTTTGGCGGTAATTCGGGTCGGAGTTTTTCTCCAGCACGATGCGCGTCTCCTCACCGCTGACCACACTGCGATACAGATCGCTGAAAACTGGGGCAACCGCATCGCGGAATCGGTCCTTCCAATCCAAAGCGCCGCGCTGTGCGGTGGTGGAGCAATTGGCATACATCCAATCCATGCCATTCTCGCCGACCAGACGGATGAGGGATTGGGTCAATTCTTCCACCGTTTCGTTGAAAGCCTCAGACGGGCTGTGACCGTGCTTGCGCAATTCGTTGTATTGTGCTTCCATCACGCCGGCCAGGGCGCCCATCAAGATGCCGCGCTCGCCCGTGAGATCGGAATAGACCTCGTTCTCGAAGGTGGTCGGAAAGAGATAGCCCGCGCCAATGGCAATGCCCAGGGCAATCGTGCGTTCTTCCGCCCGGCCGGTGGCATCCTGATAGACAGCGTAACTGGCGTTGATGCCACTGCCCGCCAAAAAGTTACGCCGCACGCTGGTGCCAGAGCCTTTGGGAGCCACCAGCGCCACGTCCACATGCGGCGGGGGGACGACGCCGGTCTGATCCTTGTATGTGACCGAAAAGCCGTGCGAAAAGTAGAGCATATCGCCTTCGTTCAAGCATTCGACGATCTTCGGCCAGGTCGTACGCTGACCGGCATCCGAAAGCAGGTACTGAATCACCGTGCCACGCTCGGCGGCTTCCTCGATCGAAAACAACGTCTCGCCCGGCACCCAACCGTCGGCAACCGCCTTGTCCCAGTTGGGCGTCCCCTGGCGCTGACCGACGATGACGCGGATGCCGTTGTCGCGCATGTTCATAGCCTGGGCTGGCCCCTGCACGCCATATCCCAACACGGCTACCACTTCGTTCTTCAATACCTCGCGCGCTTTTTCGAGTGGAAACTCCCCTCGCGTGACCACATTTTCGACCACACCGCCAAAATTGATTTGTGCCATATTTGCTCCTGAGAAAGTAAAGAATGGGTTTCGAGGCTATCAGGCGCTAATACTCTGCCAGCGCCAGCGAAGGCTCGTAATGCCGGCCATGCCCGTTTGCGCCCGGCGTGCGTCGAATGCCGGCATGTTCGCCGCGCGTCATGGCAACTTGACCGGTGCGCACCATTTCAAGGATGCCAATAGGGCGCAACAACTCGATCATGCCCTCGATCTTGTCCTCGGTGCCGGTGGCCTCCACGATGACCGAATCGGCCGCCACATCCACGATGCGAGCGCGGAAAATGGCCGCCAGATTGTTGATTTCGGCGCGCTGCTCAGGCGCAGCCTTCACCTTGATGAGAGCCAGGTCGCGCGTCACAGCAGGCTGACGGGTGACATCCTGCACATCAATCACATTGACCAGTTTATACAGATTGGCTTCGATCTTGTGCGCCTCCAGGTCATTGGCACAATCGGTCACAATAGTCATGCGCGAGACGCCCGGCCTCTCGGTGCGCCCCACCGCCAGCGACTCGATGTTGAAATTGCGGCGGCGAAACAGCGAAGCCACGCGATTCAGCACGCCGGGTTTGTCTTCGACCAAAGCGATGAACGTGTATTGCATGGTTCCTCCATATCCTATCTTGCTCATACAGCATCCTGACGAACCGGACGGCGTAGCATCTGATCCAGAGCGGCCCCGGCCGGCACCATAGGGTACACAGCCTCTTCTTGCTCGACTTGAAACTCGATCAGAGCCGGGCCAGAAATTTGCCGCGCCCAGGCAAGGGCTGCCCGCACTTCTTCGGGACGAGTCACCCGCCGGGCAGGGACACCGTGTGCATCGGCCAACTTGACGAAATCCGGGGCGCGCATGTACACGCCCGAATAGCGTTTCTCGAAGAAGAATTCCTGCCACTGACGCACCATGCCCAGATAGTGGTTGTTCATGATGGCAATTTTGACATTAGCGCCCTCTTGCACGGCGGTCGAGAGTTCGGCGGCCGTCATCTGAAAGCCGCCATCTCCTACAACCGTCCAGACTTCCTCCTCGCGGTTTGCAAACCAGGCGCCAATGGCCGAAGGCAGGCCAAAGCCCATCGTACCGGCCCCGCCCGAGGAAATCCAACGCCGCGGCCGGTCCATGAAATAATATTGCGCCGTCCACATCTGATGCTGACCGACATCGGTCGTCACAATGGCATTACCGCTGGTCGCCTCCCACAAATCATGCACCAGGTGAGAGACATGCAACTTGCCATCTTCCGGCCAGTTCATAATGCTGCGCGCATCGCCTTCAGCCTTCCACTCGGCAATTTGTTGCAGCCAATCGTCATGCTCGGCTTCGTCCACCAAAGGAACCAAATCGATCAACACCATCTTCAAATCGCCCACCAACGGCACATCTACCGGAACGTTCTTATGCACCTCCGAGGGGTCGATTTCGATGTGTATCTTCTTGGCCTTGGGGGCATACGAACTCAGCGTGCCGGTCACACGGTCGTCAAAGCGCATCCCAAAGGCCAGCAACAGGTCGGCGTTCTGGATGGCCAGATTACAATGAGCCTCACCGTGCATTCCCATCATCCCCAAACTGAGCGGATGGGAAGCGGGGAAAGCCCCCAAACCCAGCAAGGTCATCGCCACCGGCGTCTGAGTCTTGACCGCAAAATGCTGCAAGACCTCCTCCGCGCCCGACATCGAAACGCCATGCCCGCACAAGATAACCGGCCGTTTGGCCTCAGCAATCAAAGCCGCGGCCGCCTGCAAATCGGCCCGGGGTGCATGCGAGGGCGGCTGGTAGCCAGGCAATTTGACCTCCTCCGGGTAGACGAAATCGGCTTTTTCGATTTGAGCATTCTTGCAAATATCAATCAACACCGGCCCTGGGCGCCCTGAACGAGCAATGTAAAACGCCTCCCGCACCGCCTCAGCAATCTCATCGGCGCGCGTCACCAGGTAATTGTGCTTGGTAATGGGCAGCGTAATGCCGGTCACATCGGTTTCCTGGAAAGCATCGCCGCCGATCAAATGCGCCGCCACCTGCCCGGTGATGAAGACGACCGGCGAAGAATCCATCATGGCAGTCGCAATACCCGTAACCAGGTTGGTAGCCCCCGGCCCGGAGGTAGCCATAGCCACGCCTACCCTGCCCGAAGCGCGCGCATAACCATCGGCCATGTGGGCCGCGCCCTGCTCATGCCGCACCAACACATGATGCACCGGATAATTGAGCATGGCGTCGTAAATCGGCATATTGGCCCCGCCGGGATAACCGAACACGACCTGCACGCCCTCTCGCATCAAACATTCCCATAGAATTTCAGCACCTGAAAGTTTCATCGCACAATTCCTTTCTATCTCCTATCTCGCATCTCCTATCTCACATCTCCTATCTCGCATCTCCTACCTCACATCTCCTATCTCACATCTCCTACCTCACATCTCCTATCCCACATCTCCCACCTCACATCTCCTCTTTCAAAACAGCGCCTGTATCTGCACTGGTGACAAAAGCCGAATAACGTTTCAACCATTTACTCTGGACTTTGGACTGGAAGGGAGGCAACGCGGCCAACCGTTGACGGATTTCCGCCTCGCTCAAACGGACCTCGAGCCTGCGCGCCGTTAAATCTATTTCGATCACGTCCCCCGGCCGGAGTACGGCAATCGGCCCCCCTGCAGCCGCTTCCGGCGACACATGCCCAATGCACGCCCCGCGCGTGCCGCCGCTAAAGCGCCCATCGGTAATGAGCGCCACCTTGTCGCCCAGGCCTTGCCCCATGATGGCCGAGGTCGGCGAGAGCATTTCCTGCATCCCTGGGCCACCCTTTGGCCCCTCATAGCGAATGACCACCACCTCGCCGGCCTGCACCTCGCCGGCCAGGATGCCCGCCAGCGCCTCGTCTTGCGATTCGTAGATGCGCGCCGGGCCAGAAAATTTCATCATTTCCGGACTTACGCCGCCCACTTTGACCACCGCGCCATGGGGCGCCAGGTTGCCGAACAAAATCGCCAGCCCGCCGTGCCTGGAGTGAGCGTTTTCGTAGCGACGGATCACCTGGTCGTCTTCGATGTCGCAACCGCGAATGGACTCCCCCAACGTCGTCCCGCTGACGGTCGGGCGGTCGAAATGCAACATGCCCGTCCCCCGTTGAATTTCGTTCAAGATGGCCGGGATGCCGCCCGCTCGATGGACATCTTCCATGTGCCACTGGCCCGATGGTGAAACCTTGCAGATATGCGGCACCTTGTCGGCCACGGCGTTGATGCGTTCGAGCGGATACTGCACGCCAGCCTCGTGGGCCAGCGCCAGGGTGTGCAGCACGGTATTGGTCGAACCGCCCATGGCCATATCGAGGGCGAAAGCATCGTCCAGGGCTTCGGCCGTCACGATGTCGCGCGGTTTGAGGTCGCGCTCCAACAGCGTCATAATCCGAGCGGCGGCCTGTTTGGCCAGGGCCTCGCGCTCCTCCGTCCTGGCCAGCGCCGTGCCGTTGAAGGGCAGCGCCATCCCCAGGGCTTCCATCAAGCAATTCATCGAATTGGCCGTGAACATCCCAGCGCAGGAGCCACACGACGGGCAGGCATACTTTTCCAAAATGGCAAGCCGCTGCTCGTCGATTTTGCCCGAGGAGTAGGCGCCCACCCCCTCGAAAACCGAGATCAGGTCAATCGTCTCGCCCTGAGGCGTTTTCCCGGCCGCCATCGGCCCGCCCGAGACGAAAATGGTGGGAATGTTGACCCGCATGGCAGCCATCAACATCCCTGGCACGATTTTGTCGCAATTGGGAATGCAGATCATGGCGTCGAAGCGATGCGCTTCGATCATCGTTTCGACGCAATCGGCAATCAACTCCCGCGAGGGCAGCGAATATTTCATCCCCGCGTGGCCCATGGCGATGCCGTCGTCTACGCCGATAGTATTGAACTCGAAGGGGACACCGCCTGCTGCCCGCACCGCTTCTTTGACCAACTTGCCAAATTCTTGCAGATGAACATGCCCAGGCACGACATCTACATAAGAATTGACCACCGCCACGAACGACTTGCCAAAATCCTCATCCTGCAAACCGGTTGCCCGCAACAGGGCGCGGTGAGGCGCTTTCTCGTAACCTTTCTTGACTATATCGGAGCGCATAATCCATCCTGAAAATAAATATAAGAAAAGAGCCGCCTTGTGTGGTTAGGCGGCTCTCATCTTCCTTGGAGCAGGTGCGTGTTATTCTACGCTCACCGGTACCGTCCTAACCACGAATAGGTCCTTAAGAATAAGGACCAAAATAATCGCGATCAGGACAAGGGTAAACGAATGAGCAGACATATTTTTAATATTTCGCCCGATTATAGGCATTTTTGCGAATTCGTCAAGGGTTGAGTGTAATCTCGAGGCTATACAGATACACCAGCCCTGCCATACGCTCATCGGCCTGGCGCAATACCAGCCGCGCCTGGGTGGGTTGGGTGATTTTGTAGGGGATGGTGGTCGAGAAGGGCTGTTCGTCTGTGCCGATGAAGTCCAACTCACGCAGACCGATGGTTTTGCCCTGCTCATCGAGCAATTCCAGGTAAATCAACTGGTCGTTGAATGGTCGAAAGCGTCCTTCGACTTGCAAAACGCCGCCCGAAGGGGTGTCTCGTGGTCGAGGTTCATACAACACCACGCGCTCCCGCAAATCGCCGGCCGGGGTAGTCTCGTCCTTGCCAACCGAGAGCAACCATAGATGCTGGGTAGCCAGCGATTGAACGCGGCCGAACCCGTCCTTTGTGCTGACGGTGAGCCGCCCAATTTCGGCTGCTGCGCGAATCTCGAAGGGGATTTTGAACGAGAAATAGACATCGCCGCTATTTGGCACCCGTTCCAGTTTGCTGAACAAGGTACGGCCATCTTCGCCTTGTAACTCGAACTGTACCAGGCGGCTTTCTCCGGCCACCATTTGCATCCGCACATGGAAAGGCGAGGTGACCTTCGACATCGGCCCCGGCGACTGAATCTGGATTTGCGCCTCACGGGCCGCAGGGGCGGGTGTGAGCGTGTCGGTAGGGGTCGGCGTGGGCGGAATGGGCGTTTCGGTAGGGACAGGCGTCTCGGTTGGCGTGGCACTAGGGGTGCCGGCCAATGAGGTGGCCATGGCAGCCTGGGCAGTCATGACCACCACCGTTGGGAAGTAGTCGGCCGGAAACGGCGTGGGGGGCGGCGGAGCGCCGGGGGAAACGCAAGCAGGCAGAAGTCCAGGAAGCGAGGCGAGCAAGACAAGTTGTAGGACCAGTCTAAAGACTTGTCCTACAGGGGGCTTATAATCCGTAGATGGCACCATATTTCTGTCGGAGGTAACGAAGATAGGGCGCCGGGTCTATCTTGGAGCCGGTCGCGCGCTGAACCAGTTCTTGCGGTTCGTATTTACTGCCGTAGCGGTGAACGTTTTCGCGCAGCCAGCCCAGCAGGGCATCGAACTTGCCCCGACGGATTTGGTCCTCCAGGTCGGGGACGTCGGCGTGGATTTTCTCCCACAGTTGGACGGAAATCAGGTTGCCGAGCGCATAAGTGGAGAAATAACCCATCGCCCCGCCAGACCAGTGAACATCCTGCAAAACGCCCTGAGCGTCGTTGGGCGGGAGAATGCCAAGATATTCTTGCATCTTGCTGTTCCAGACCTCTGGCAAATCCTTGACCTGCACTGCGCCTTCGAGCATGGCAATTTCCAGTTCCAGGCGCAACATGATGTGCAGGTTGTATGTGGCCTCGTCGGCGTTGACGCGGATGAGGGAGGGCCGCACTTTGTTGATGGCCCTGTAGAAGGATTGCAGGCCCACGTTGCCCAGCGCGGTAGAGAACAGTTGTTGATATTCTGGATAGAAATGTTCCCAAAAAGGCAGCGAGCGGCCTACCAGGTTTTCCCACAGGCGCGATTGCGACTCATGCAATGCCAGCGAGGCGCCGCCTGCCAGCGGGGAGCGAGCATAAGCGGGGTTGCCGCCCAATTCATACAGGGCATGACCGGCTTCGTGCATGGTGCTGAACAACGAGGCGGTAGGATTATCTGGCTCGAAACGGGTGGTGATGCGCACATCGTCCATGCCAAACTCGGTGGTGAAGGGATGCGCTGATTTGTCTTGCCGGCCGCGCTTCCAATCATATCCAAAAGCGGTAATGACCCGCACGCCGAAATCCCATTGTTTTTGTTCGTCGAAGGGTTGCTTCAAGAAGGCGTCGTCTACCTGAGGCCTGGCGGCAATGGCCTGGATCAGTTCCACCTGCTGCGGGCGCAAGGCATCGAAGATGGCTTGCACCTCGGCTGTTTTCATGCCGCGCTCATACTGGTCGAGCAGGACGTCGTAGGGATGATCGGCAGGTGGGAAGAAAGAAACATATCGCTGGTTGAGGGCGACAATCTTCTCCAGGTGGGGGCGAAAGATAGCGAAGTCGGACTTGCCTTTGGCTTCCACCCAGGCGTCGAAGGCGCGGGCGGTAACGAGGGCAAACTCGGCCACGAAATCGGCCGGCACGCGCGTGGCCTGGTCGTACTTATGGCGAGTGACTTTGAGCAAGCGCACTTCGTCCGAATCGGGATCGGCGCCGGCAAATTCCTGCTCCAGGTCGGCCAGGAGAGCGCCGATTTCGTCGCGGGTAAATTTCTCGTGCGCAATTTTGCCCAGCGTAGAGAGTTGTTGGCCGCGCGCCTCACTGCCGCCGGGCGGCATGTAAGTTTGCTGGTCCCAGCCCAACAGGGCGGCAGCGCTGTTCAGGTCGGCCACTTCGGCCAATAGAGTCTTGAGCGTATCAAATTTTTCAGACATGGATGTTCCTCGTTTTCGATGAAAATAGTTCAAGCCACTTTCCAACGCAAGGGCGCGCCTTGCAAAGCGGCCAAGACTTCGGTAGCAATGTCTTGTGCGGCACGGGCCTGGGCCTCTATCGTCTGCGCGCCAATATGCGGGCTGGCAATGACGCGCGGATGCTTGATCAAGTCGCTGGCGCCGGGAGGCTCGGCAGCAAAGACATCCAAAGCGGCGCCGGCCACCTGCCCTGATTCGAGCGCCAAAAGTAAGGCCGCTTCGTCTACGATACCCCCGCGCGCCGCACAGACCAGGCGGACGCCGCGCTTCATCCGCCCGAAGGCTTGCGCATCCACCATCGAGCGAGTCTCGGCTGTGAGCGGCAGATGCAGCGAGATGAAATCCGAGCGACGGTACAGTTCTTGCAGGGCAACCGGTTCGGCCCCGCGCTGGCGAATGTCTTCGGAGGGGAGGAGGGGATCGTACCCCAACACGCTCATCCCAAAGATGATGGCGCGGCGGGCCACCTCCGAGCCAATGCGCCCCATACCAATAATGCCCAGGGTCTTGCCATACAACTCCACGCCTTCTAGGTCTTTCTTGAGCCATTCGCCGCGCTTCATGGCGGCATCGGCGCGGGGCAAGTCGCGGCACAGGGCCAGGAGCAGGCCAAAGGTCAGTTCGGCGACCGCCAGGGTGGTAGAAAGCGGGGCGTTGACCACTGTCACGGCGTGGGCCCTGGCGGCTTCCAGATCGATATTGTCCACCCCCACGCCGGCGCGCCCAACCACTTTGAGACGTCGAGCCGCCTCGAAGACCTGGGAAGTCACCTTCGTCCGTCCGCGCACGATCAGCGCATCGTATTCGCCAATGACGGCCAACAGGTCGGCTGGGGAAAGGCCAGCGCAGTCATCCACACGAGCAAGGGAACGCAAGGTGGCCTGACCAGTTTCTTCCAGGCCATCGGTGAGGAGAATGGTGAACTGAGACATGCGCCGATTGTAACTCATATCGGCCAGAGCAGCACAGAATTCAGGTTCGTTGGCAATTTCCGTGATTGTTCCCTCAGCAGCCCCCAAAGGGGATGCTATGGCGCTGCTGGGGGACGGCAATGCAACTGCCGCCAGAACTGGGGTGTATGTCAAAACCCGGAACTTTGTGTTACAAGGATAAACCAGGGCTTTCCTAAAGTCGTAAAAGACATGTCGCTGCGAGGTGGCTTGCCGAAGCGGCCCCTCACAAGCCAGGAGATTGCTTCACGCGCACAGAACGCTCGTTCGCAATGCCATTGTTCATGGACTTTAAGAAAAGCCTGAAGGATAGGCAAGTACACTGCAAGACAATGAGACTGAGAGGGTATAATTAATCCATGCCCGAGCGCGAATTTCTCATCTAATGGGACCCTGAAACCCGGATTTGCCGCTATCGGCATTATCACCTTCCCAACTTTTCTACCCAAAAAATCAACGCGCAACTCCCACAATTTTGTGCAATAATTAGAATATCTATAAGCGCCTACCAGTGTCATCTGCTCGCCACAGACTTGCGCCACGGCTCGAAAACATCCGTAACTACTTAACGAAGCTTCGCCTCAAACCGACAAGGTTGACGGGTGAGGTGAAATTCAGTAGCATAGGAGGTAAGAGGTGAACTATGC
>FWPU01008402.1_pt1 | contig 17632 bp, 17 predicted proteins | sample 2228361 | NCBI WGS metagenome assembly FWPU01 (sample SAMEA103939777, study PRJEB20133) | metagenome
ATCCGGAGGAAAACGTGGCCTTGTTTGCAGTAAGCCTGGGTCCTGTTCAAAACTTCATACAAAAGGCAAAATCCACTTCCGATCTTTGGGCAGGTTCTCATTTTCTTTCCTATCTTTCTTGGAAGGCCATGGAAGCTGTCTGTGAAAGATTGGGGCCTGACTCCATATTGTTCCCAAAACTGTGGGGTATTCCTCTTTGCGACCTGTGGTTGAAGGACCAAGGCGTGCCTTTCGATGGCTTGCGTTGTCCCCCTTCATGGAACGAAAGGACTTCGGATTCTAACCCGTTGTTTGTTGCAGCGCTCCCGAATCGTTTCGTAGCTATTGTCCCTGCATCTGAGGCGAAAGAGATAGGTCAGCGTATAACAGACACTTTAAGGAAGGAGGCGCTGGATCTATCGCTTAAGGCAGCTGAAAAACTGGTGAAAACAGCTAACCTGCCCGACTCACTCCAGGAGCAGGTCAATTCACAGTTGAAAGGGTTTCCTGAGGTCTATTGGGCAGCATTACCTTTCCGTCCCTTCCTGCAATGGGACGACGAAGGAGTTCTTTATAGCGACGGCGAAAAAAGGCTGGAAGACGCCTTGAAAGAGTTTTTCCATTGCGAAAACGACAAGAGACCCGGTTTTCTGGGAACCAAAGAATGGGATTTGCTAAGTCGGACGATCGGGAAAGATGATGACATATTCGTGTACAGGCCGAACCCCGGGGCCCTCTACCCGGCGGCTTACCAGCTGCTGGATCGGATTCATTCAGCGCTCAAGGGCACACGACCATTCGAGCAGCTAAGTCAGACCGGCTTTCGCTGCACGTTATGCGGAGAGCTGGAATGGCTGACAACAGACCCTAAGCACCTCGAAATGACTCCAGGTAAGAGAAAGAATGCGAAAACGCTCTGGGCAGAAGTGTCTGCCAAAAACCCTTCCTGGGCACGCAAAGGGGATCACCTGTGTGGCCTTTGCGCACTCAAGAGAATGTGGCCGAACATTTTTTCGGATTGGGTATGCCAAAAGCTGGGTTTTCAAGTTGATCGTTTCGTAGTTTCAACCCACGCTTTAGCTCTTGCCACAGATTTATATTCCGGGTTGATGGACAATCAAACTAAAGAAAACTTGCGTTCTTTCGTCCAAAAGCACCAGTCTCAACTTGCTGCTAGCCCACGAGTGGCCCTTCCTCTGAAGTTGCACAAAGAATTGGCAGCTAGCTCAGAAGCGGATGAATGGCAAGATAGTTTGAGAAGGCTTCCTTCTTGGCTTGATTCTTTGAGAGAAGACGAAACATTGGATGAAGCCGCGCTAGCGGAAAGTGCGCGAAGGAGCAGGGAGAAAATAGAAAAAGACTTGAGAAAGGCTCTAGAACAGAGCCCAGAGGCTTATTACTCTGTCTTGGTTATGGATGGGGATCATATGGGGGCATGGATATCGGGCACTCCCCCGGCACATATGATAAAACATGAGGATCTCTTTCATAGCAGGACCCGAGAAGGTTTGCGACGTTTGGGGAATTCTAACAAGGAAATATCGGACTATCTCAAATCCCCCCGTACGGCTTCCCCAGCTTACCATGGCAGCATATCCTCTGCATTGAACGGTTTTGCTCTTCACGTGGTGCCTCACATCGTGGAAGAGCTGTACCTCGGTAAGACTATTTATGCCGGAGGAGACGATGTCCTTGCTTTTCTAAGCGTGGATGACTGCCTTGAGGCAGCTCTGACCCTCAGGTGTGCCTTCTCAGGAGTGGTCCCCGGATCTGATAAGGAGGCAGTTTGGGCACTCCTGGGTTGGCTTAAAGAACAGAGAAACGGTCTGAAAGATCAGATAGGACGCGGGTTCACGTTCATAGGTAACAAGATACTGCTCCACAGCATGGGGAAGTACGCCACGGCAAGTGTAGGATTGGTCATTGCCCACCACACAACGCCTTTGCAACTCGTTTTAAGGGAGGCTAGACGAGCAGAGCAAATGGCCAAGAAAGCTGGCCGGAACAGGCTTGGGATCATTTTGATAAAAAGATCCGGAGGAGCTACACAGCTTGTTATCCCCTTCGGGTTTGGAGGGAATGATCAAAACGAGGCTTTAGAGGTAGGAAGCACGCCAGTAGGGGCGCTTCTGTGGTTGAGGGACATGCTGGCTCGGCCCCAGATGTCCAGAAGAGCCGCATACAATGTACAGCAATGGCTCGCTGCCCTTCGCGGTATGCCTATGGAAGCGGATGCCCTAGAACAGCTCCTTGCAACAAATCTTTCCTGGCAGCTTCGTCGTCAGTGGACAGGCGAAAAAGGTCGTCATCAGGAAATAACCGAGTTGGCTTCGGCTCTTGCCAAGGCGGCGATTGCTTACTGTTACGGCGATAGGGTTACACAAGATCCTGTTGCGTTCATTTTCCAGATGTTTTCGGTAGCCGAATTTCTCGCAAGGCAGGGGCGGGCCAGAAACTTTCCCCGACTTTGACATGACTTCTTATGGGAGGTTTCGATGGAGTTCTGGTGCATAGAACCATTAGATGTGTTCTGTGGGAGGGGTAACAGGCTCTTTGGAGAGGCGGGGAGTTTCGGGACCGTAGGAATCCCCCCATGGCCTTCGGTATTTGCCGGGGCTTTGAGATCAAAAATCCTTGCATCAAACGGGGTTGATCCTTTGGACCTTTTGCTCGGAAGACTCGCCGGTTCACTGGCCCAAGTGGTCGGGAACGGAGTGCCGACAGGAAGTGTGCTTGAGGACGGAACCAAAGAGTACGCGGTGGCACCCGGAAAACTCAGATTGACCTGGGTGAGCCTTCAAAGGAAGGGGGATATCGTGATTCCCATGCCTCAGGATCTCTTTTCCGGTAGCGCCAGTAGCGAAAGCACTTCGGATTCAAAACCTTCAGGCCCGAGCGAGGACAGCTCAGTTGTCTTTCTGAAACCCATTCCAGTGCTGACAGAAATAGAGGCATCCAACCCCACAGACCGCCTGCTGGTAGCGCGTTCTGATGGATTGGCAAAGCAAGAGACCGGATTTTGGCTAGAAGCAGAGGGTCTTCGCAGGTACCTAAATGGTCTTACACCGACCAAAGATCAGATTGTGAGGGCAGACGAGCTATGGAAACCCGAGGAAAGGGTCGGCATCGGAATGACTAGTGCAACCAGGACCGTGGAGACAGGAAAGTTGTTCACTACAGAAGCCGTGAGATTGCTCAACGGAACCACTTTCCTGGTGGGATTAGAAGGAACCGATGGGACTTTACCTTCTGCTGGAATCCTTAGGCTGGGGGGAGATGGAAGGGGTGCCTACTTCAGCAAGACAAAGGAGGTTGATCCGTGGAACTGGGTAGATCTGGATGAAATTCAAAACAGTGGACGGTTTAGATTGGTTCTTTCGACCCCGGGATTGTTCACAGACGGTTGGCTTCCATTCGGGGTTGACCCACAAAGCAAACGGCTCGAGTGGTCGGCACAAGGCCACAAAATGTCTGCCAAGTTGGTGGCTGCAGCATTACCTCGGTTTGACGTCGTATCTGGTTGGGATTTGGCCAGAGAGCAGCCGAAAAAGGCCCAAAGAGTCGTCCCAGCGTGGAGTGTTTACTGGTTTGAGGGAGCAGCTGGAGATGTCAAGGCTGTTTTTCAGGGCATTCTTGAAGGAGGACTGTGGGAGATAGTCCGACCTATGTGGGATGGGAAGGAAGGGGACGAGTCCGTAATCCTTTGGAAGGAGAGACGGGCTGAAGGGTTCAACAATGTCCTGATAGGACTATGGCCTAAATGAGGAGGTAGCCATGTTCGAGGTCAAATCAATCATGTTTATGTATTGTGTGAGTCCGGTGCACGTGGGCTCCGGGACAGCCCTTGGGGCCATTGACAACCCTATCCAAAGAGAAAGGCATACCAATTGGCCCATGATCCAGGGTTCGGGGATAAAAGGTGCCCTTCGGCATCATGCCGAGCAGGCCCCTAAAAACGATCTAAAGGAGTTCGTTGAAAGAATTTTCGGTCCTGAATCCAATGCCTCGGAGCATGCAGGGGCCATATCCTTTGGAGACGGTCAGCTTCTCCTTTTCCCAGTGCGGTGTCTGCAGCAGTCATTTGTTTACATCACGAGTCCTACAGCACTCGCAAGGTTTGTCCGCACCTGGAGGCTCGTCACCGGGGAGGACTTGAAGTGGAACATTCCTTCTTTGGAAGGGCAAAAGTGTAGCATAGCAGACAAGCGGGTCTTGACGGATAATGGAGTCGTTCTGGAAATGTTTAAGGTCGAACCCACCGAGAACGATTCGGTAGAAGTCAAGAAAATCGCCACGCGGTTGGCCGAGATTGCCCTGCCCGTTTCCGCCTCCCAGTTCAGAGAAAAAGTAGAAAAAGATCTCGTCATTGTCTCAGATGAGGTCTTCGGCCACTTTGTGGAACATGCCACAGTGGTCGAGCCCCATGTGGCCATAAACGATGATACTGGAACCGTTGATGAGGGAAAGCTTTTTTATACTGAGAACGTCCCACCGGAGACCCTCTTTTATTCATTGGCCATGGCCTCGAAGGAGCGAAAGAAAAAGGGCGAGGGAGGAAACGGTTTGGAGGCAGCCATAGTAATGGACAAAGTGAAGACGGTCTTCGATGACGCCTTCGTCCAAATAGGAGGGGATGCTACAACCGGTCGTGGGCAGATGGTCCTGCGGTTCGCCAATGTAAAGTGATAGGGGGTTGCCATGAAGCAGGAATTTGCAAAAGAACATCCCAAGAGCCGCGTACAAGAAATGGCCGATTATGCCTGGCGAAAGACACGACAGGAGTTAGAAAAGGAGTTAGAAAAGGAAAACTTCGTTCGACTGGCCAAAGGAGCCCCCGCGCTGGTCATGGCCAACGGTCTCATGCAGGCTTTGGCTTACTGGCAAGCCAGAGGAAAAGAAGCCGGTAAGGCCTTAGTAGGAATCCTTGCGGGCTGGCTTTTGAAATCCGAAAGACCCGAGACGCACAAGGGCTTCAAAGAGCTGATGGAAAAACTACATAGAGCCAGCTCTTCAGAATTCGCGAGAGATACAAGAGAGGCGATTGAACTCCTTCGATGGGTGAAGCAATTCGCCTCGGCCCTCGGCGAGAAATAAATTAAGGGGACTTTTAAGATGCGCCAAAAGGAGACTAATAAGACACGGCAAGCCGCAGTTCCAAGATACCTAGGGTCGGGATTCGACTCGGCTCCCCCTGGGCATAGGTACAGACTATATTTGGAATATTGGAGCCAGCATTGGGACCCACCCAGGGAGGCAAAGCTTGACGTATTGCAAGACATAGTGTCCTTCCCTGAGCCGGCCCGACAGCAACTAGAATCATTGCTAAGTCGCCAGGAGGCACTGGCCAGCAAAGTTGGGGCTTTGACGTTCAAGGCTTTTTCCTCAGCCCCATTTACAACGGGCCTCGGCATTGAGCACCCAACGGAAAACGGGTTTGCCTTTCTGGACCCTTACGGCCTGCCATATCTTCCGGGCAGCTCTGTCAAGGGTGTCGTAAGAAGGGCTGCTGAAGAACTGGCACTCTTTGAGGATGATACAAAGGGCTGGAGTATCCCTGCTGTCTGGTGGCTTTTCGGCTTCGACGAAAATGCATCTTACCTAGCTCGGGCTGATGGGGAAAAAGAAGACCATATACGACAGACAAACGGTAAGTGGCAGGCTGCCTTTATCCAGAGAACCAGTGCAGATGACCCTCTGCTTGGCGATTTCGTCCAAAGGGTTAGAAGTCAGCTTCCTCCCAACAAAACTTTCAGTTCGGAAAGGTTTTGCAGCGAACTTCAGGGTTCAGTTGAATTGAGACGGGCAATCCACCTAAAAGGGGCGCTTGACTTCTGGGACGTCCTACCAAGCCCTCCCGACCATAAGCTCAGGGTCGACATAATGAATCCCCATTACTCCGATTACTACCAGAAAAGCACGGCTCCTGGAGACTGGGGCTCCCCCAATCCCATATTCTTTCTCACGCTGCCGCCTGCAACAGAGTTTAGATTCCATGCTCGGCTACTCCATCGAAAGGAATTACCAGGTTGGTTTTTAAAGGAAATAGACGGCAGATACCGCTGGATGATGCTTGTGGAAGCAGCATTCGCATTCGCCTTCGAGTGGCTCGGCTTCGGCGCAAAGACGGCTGTGGGGTATGGGAGATTCGCCTCGCACTTGGGAGGACCCGAAGCCGATAAGAGTATAAGTGCGGCATTGGGGGATGTTCGAAAGTCTTCATCCAAGGGTGAATCTGCAGACTCGGACGCTGTCCTCGAATCAGCACTCGCCGCAGTTAAGAAGGCGGTTACAACTTTGAACCCGAAGGACAGGTCATCGTTGGACAGTCTCGTGAATATGGTATGCCGTCACCATAGGGACCCCATGGCTGCAGAACTCGCGAGGGAGATATGGGAAAAAGTGAAACATCTGGATTTCCAGGAAACGAGGCTCAAGAAGAACAGTGTGTTCATGGAACTAGTGAAACAAGGAGGTACACCTTGAAGATTACGAAAGCCCATATCAAGTTAGTGACACCAGCATTCTTGGGGAGAGCCGATCAGCGGGCCGAGTGGCGTTCGCCTCCGATAAAAGCCCTCATTCGGCAGTGGTGGCGATTAAGCAAGGCCTCGCAATTCTTAGCAGATCATCCTGGAGTTGATCCACAGGAACTAATTAATGAGGTAAGAAGTGCCGAAGGCCGTGTCTTCGGTTCTGTTGGCCAATCAGACAAACATAAATCGCACAGGTCCATGATTGCCATTCAACTTTCGAAATGGTCTCTGGGGAAACTTACCAGTTGGGACAAAGCACCACGCAATGTTCCTCATCCGGAGGTTGAGCCAAGGGGACAGGTCGACGCACATTTATATTTGGGATATGGCCCGCTGGGGTGGAACAGACAGGAGAGGAAAACTGATTTTATGGTGCTAAAGTCAGGGGGTGCTGTAAGGACGGCCCTACGGGATGGGGAAGAAGCAGAATTGAAAATTGCGTTCCCAAATGCCCTAGAGAAGGAGGTAAACACAGTTCTCAAGTTGATCTCTTGGTTTGGCACGATTGGGGCCAGATCAAGAAACGGATGGGGATCCATACAAATTACAAGACCAGCGACTCCTCTAATATCAAGGGATGAACTTGAGAGTTCGGTGCCGACAGTGAAATTGCAGGATTGCCTTGGCCACGAGTGGGCATGCGCGGTTGGAAAAGATGCTCTTGGACCACTCGTGTGGCGAACCACGAGGACTTATGTGAAGTGGGAACAGGTCATTGAAGATTTGGCTCGAATTAAGATCGCCTACCGGACTGCAATTGGCGTTAAGCCGAATGCTGATGCTGAAAGACCTGTTGTGGCGGATCGACACATACTTGCTTACCCCATAACCAATCACGGCGTGTCGGAGTGGAGCGCTCGAGACTTGGATAATAGAGGGAAACTTAAGCAGGAAGGAAGGCTTGCTAACCAGTTACGTTTTAAGGTACTGAAGTGGGCAACTGATAAAGGTGAAGAATATTTTGGTCTAGCATTTCACCTTCCACACCGTTTCCCGCAGGAGATGCTTGATAAGCTAAAAAAAAGGGAGCACAGGGAGCAAGTAAGGCAAAGGGAAGCAGAAGTCTGGGCGAAGATCCACAAGATCTTAGACGATCAAATGAGGCGAATATGATATAGGCATCAAGTGTTGATGCAATACCGGTCTTAGCCAGGCGAAGAGCATATAGACAAAATTGGGCGGCCCGGTGAGATTAGAAAAGTCTAATAGAACAGAGCCTATTGTGTGCAACTCATCAGTAGTTTTTCATTGTGGCAATCGGAAAAGCTGGCTTGGTTCAACTATTAACTAAACTAACAGGAGAAGCATGAATTGACTAGGAAAGAGCGCTGGAACCCTTCTGGCCCAGATTGCTGCTCAGGTCATCGGCCAGAACTATCGGGAGATCGTAGACATCGTCCGGATCGACCCAGACGAGAAGGCGCCAAAATGAGCAAATTTTCGTCTTGCACTGTGATACAATTTCTATGTGGTCAAAAGTTGGCTTGGCAGGAAGCTGGTAATGAAGCTTGACTCAAGAAAGACCCAAGAGCTTGTGGAACGAATCGTCGATTCGGTGCATCCCCTTCGTGTCATCCTTTTTGGATCGGCTGCCCGGGGTGAGATGAGCGCCAACAGCGATTTGGATGTGCTGGTCATCATGCCGGACGGCGTTCATCGGCGAAAGACAGCGCAGCAGATCTATCGGAGCCTGTGGGGGTTCGGTTTTGCCAAGGACATAGTTGTCGTGACAGAAAGCGACGTCCGGCAGCATGCATTGAATCCCTACATGATCATCAAGACCGCCCTGGAAGAAGGAAAGGAACTGTATCGTGCCGCAGGATGACCGGGCCTCTGGCGGGGCCTTTGACTGGTTGGCCCGGGCCCGAGGTAGTCTGGCCATGGCCAGACAGCCAAAGCCCGCAGAAGCCTTCTGGGAGGACTACTGCTTTCAGGCTCAGCAGGCAGCGGAGAAGGCCATCAAAGCCATCTACCAACACAAAGGGCTTGTGTTTCGTCGAACCCACGACATTGAAGAACTGGCCAAAGGACTCGAGGATAATGGAGTTGAGATCCCGGAGATCGTAAAGGAGTCGGTGATTCTCGCCAAATATGCTTCCGAGACACGTTATCCTGGCACCTATGAGCCGGTTTCGCAGGAAGAGTACCAAGAGGCAGTGCGGATCGCTCAAGCCGTGGTGGACTGGGCCGAATCCCTCATTCTCGGATGATCAAAGTACCCCAGTTGTCTGATGCTGTGATGATTCGAGACTGAATGCCGCCTCTCGGTGCCTTTTGCCATAAGAAAGGATCGAAGATCGCCATGGCTAAGACCCTCTTCCTCATCTTCAACCATCAGTTCACCCCCGCCCAGGACGAAGACGCGCGATCATCCCTTGGTGTTGACCGCATCGTGCCTCTCCCCCCTGATATGCAACGGCTTTGGAGCGCCATCCCGCCCGAACTCCCCCAGATCAGCGATTACCTAGATCCCATCTGCGACTGGCTCCTGACCAATGCCCGTCCGGATGATTACGTGCTCATCCAAGGTGATTTCGGTGCCTGCTACCTCATGGCTCTGTTTGCAGAGGAAAAAGGCCTTGTCCCCATCTACTCTACAACTAGACGAGAGGCCATGGAGGAGCCTCAGCCCGACGGCTCCGTGCGCCTGACGCACCGATTCGAGCACCAGATGTTCAGGCGCTATGGGAGGTGATCATGGAGAGGATCTATCTTTCTTTCCTTGGGACCAACGATTACCTACCTTGTACTTACGTCTTCCCGGACGGAACTGACAAGCCGCAGGGGGTTCGCTTTGTTCAGGAGGCAACGGTGAGCTACACCTGCAAGGATTGGGGTCCAGAAGACCAAGTGGTGATCTTCACGACAGAGACTGCGGCAAGCAGAAACTGGTGCGATAATGGTCACAAGGACAGAGGCGGCAAGACTCTGGAACGTAAGGGGCTTAAAAGGTGTCTTTCCGAACTCGAAATTGGAGCGAGGGTCACTCAGATTACGATCCCTGAAGGAAGGAGTGAAGAGGAACTCTGGAAGATCTTCGATAAATTCCTGGAGCTGATCCCTGAGGGCGCTTATGTGGTCTTTGACGTGACTCATGCACTGCGATCCATTCCCATGCTCGCGATTACGGCGCTCTACTATGCGAAAGTCATCAAGGGCGCGACGATTGGCGGTGTCTACTACGGCGCCTTTGAAGTGTTGGGACCTCCTGAGGAGTCGAAACGAATTTCCTTGGAGAAGAGGCGTGTGCCTGTCTTTGACCTCGGGATGTTTGCGCAGCTTTTAGACTGGTCACTCGCACTGGACCGGTTCCTAAGCTCTGGAGATGCAGCGCACGCCTGCCATCTAGCACGAAATTGGCCTGCTTCACCGTCACAAACACAAGAACCGCTGAGGAGGCTGGCTGACAGCCTTGAAAGGTTCAGTAGAGTGATGTCCACGTGTCGCGGCCGCCAAATCACAGAGGTGTCATGCCAACTAAGACAAAATCTCCAAGACTTGGCCACATCTCATATGCCTCCCCCTTTCCGTCCATTGCTTGAAAGGCTTCAGAACAAGCTCTCAAGATTCGGCGATGACCCCATAACCAATGGCGTAGAGGCCGCCAAATGGTGTTTGGAACACAACCTCATACAGCAAGGTATCACCATTCTTCAGGAGGTCTTGGTGGAACATCTGTGTAGGGTATCTGGTGGTAAGCCGGATTGTCTGGATCACCGAACCCTTGTCTCAAAAGCTGTGGACATCCATCGGAAAGACACGCCTGAAAACCAGTGGAGTGGCCTCGCAGCAGGAAACAAGCCTTTGACAAAACGATATCTTAGGCAATTGAATACCAAGCCCAACTTTGTAGAGGTTTTCCTGAGCCTGGGTGAGGCAAGGAATGATATGAACCACGCTGGATTTAGGGAAAGTGCACGGATGCCAGAGGACTTCTCAAATGCTCTAGAGGAGTCCATTTGCAAAGTCGAGGCCCTCATTGGCCGAAAGGATCGTCCTCAAACCTGAACCACGTCTTGGACATTGAAGTGCCTGACTCCTCTTGAAATGGCAGACGTGCCACAACTTAAAGCCATGAATCCAGTTTAAAAGCAGCTTGAACTACTGCCACTATCTCATTAGCTAAAAGTGCAAACCGTCCGTCCAAGCCTTCTGCCCATCGTCCTGGCAGGGGGTAAAGACGCCTTTACTGTTAATCAACCTATGGACGCAGGCCGAAGCCTGTTATTCACTTTTGATGGCCTTCTGCTGAGATGATCTCATAGCGCCCCAGCCCTAGTGCTGTCCCCTTCCCTACCCCCAGATCCTGTCCCAGTGCCAAAAGCTCCCCAAAGGGCTGCAAGTCACCCTCAAGAAGCATTTCTCCCAGCAAGCCGCTTAGAGCGACCGTAGTATTCTGTCTTCTGGAGCTGTGATGCCGCTCAACCCATCTAAGTCCCAAAGAATCAGAGGCTACCTTTGAAGCCATTTCCAAGAGTCCTTGGAAACGTAGTGGTTCTCCTTTTCCATAATACTTGTCTAGCGCCTTGGCCCTTCGGCAAAGGGCTTCCACGAGCCCCCTGAAGCTCAGTTTCGTCTGAGGCCTGCCCAGGCTGAAGATTCTCCCCGGCCTTATCCACCTCAGCTTTGTAACCCCTTTCAATACCAGTGGCTCTGGACGTCTAGGCAAAACCGCTCTCTCCAGTGCATCCTGCCCCCCATCATAAAATGCCTTCCATTCCTTCCCGGTCCATTCCTCTCCCAAGATTATCTTGAAGGGATGTGCTTTGCCCCTGCCCATCAGATTCAAAGCAAAAAGCCAGTAAGGCAATCTGTCCACCCAGGGATCGAGAAGTGTTACCTCTAGCTCAAACTTCCCTGATCCATTACCTTGCTGCGGGAGCAAAAGCGAGAAGGGCAAAGGAATCTGAGTGCCTCCCCAAGTTCCCTCTACGTCTCTCAAATCTGGTTTAAACAAGCCCGTATAAATACACTTCTGTAACAAGAAGCATTCGCCGCATTCCTGCCGGGGAAGGATGCAGGCAACCTTTTTGAGGGCCATTTCCAGGTCATCCCTCCAATGAAGGGGTGATCTGATGCGTCTGTCCTCTTCCAACCACTGGGCCCTGAACCTGAGCCTTGCATAAAGTAACATCACCCTTCCTCCAGCAGTAGCTTTCCACAGCCCACAACCGTGTTCTTCCCCACATGAATGAGCCTTCCCAGTCTAAGCAATGCTCCGGCCTCCTGGTTGTAATCCTTGACCTCCAGTTTGCCGACCCATCCACCAATGTTGATCCTCTGCCCTTGAGTCTTAGAGGGTCTTTCCAGAACAACCCATCGCACCTCACCGGCCCCTGTTTGAAGCCAGGGCTTCTCCTTCCAGCAGGACTCACTATTGCCCTTTTCAGAGCTACCGTAAAAATAATGGAGCCCTGCTATCCTCCTCTCAAGGGCATCTATTATGAGCCTGCCATCCGGACGGCCTTTGATCCTTCCTTCCTCCTTGAATTTGCAAGGAGTGGCCAGACGGATGCTCCTTATTGGTTTGCCGCCACCGGCTAGATCAGCGGCATCCCAGCTCCTGAGGCCATTTATACCCTTCTCTGCCCAAGCCCTAGGATCCGAAGCCTCTGACGGCGGCTCGGGAAATTCCAGCTCGAACCTGGATCTTTTAGTCCCCAGGACTCCTCTGTGCCCGCCTTGGACTATTGCAGCCATGACAAATGGGAGCCATTTCACCCCTGAGCCAAAAACGTTCAAAGAAAACTCCATCCGCTCTCCCCTGGACAAGCATGTCCTGGGGTCTATCGCGGGTTCTGTCACGAAAGGCGTAGGAGCGCTCTTACCCTTTGACAAATGGGGTTTGAAGAAGTTGGCATAAGGGCACTGGGAAACAAGGCCACATCCCGAACACGCCTCTTCCCCCTTAGGGCACCACCGCCTCAACATGCTGGTCCCAAGAAGTCCCCTGATGGTGGAGCCCTTGTAGGATGGCAGCAACGCATCATCTAGGAGTCTAATTTTAAATTCAAGTTTGCTGATTCTTAGACCCCCGTATGGAAAATCCATTTCTTTTTCCAAAGACATAGTTGCTCCTTCCATTTTCACGCTTTCTTTGTGGCCCCTATTCATGGAAAACGGATTTCCTCCTTTGTGTTCCGAGTTTTCTCTACCGGAAAATTCTCTGCTTTCTTCGTTTCATTTTTTTGTCAGGGCCAAACCGCCAGGCTTGGTACTACAGAAAGAGAAACAGAAAGGAGTCCCAACCCATGGCCGAGCCAGCAAGACCTCACCTTAAGCTGGTCACCCCCGAAGACACCTCTTCTCAGCCTGTCACCCCTGGGGAGATCCTCCACCACATGCAACTCATGAAGGCCAGGTGTGCCTGGGAGGAAATCATCAGGACCTTTCACCCTCTGAATCAAAAATTCCCCGATCTCCTTCAATGTTCTGAAAGGTCTCTCATCATGCAAGACATAGCCTTTGCACTTTCCCAGAGCAAAAGGTTCTCCGAGGCAATCCAAGTTCTTCTTGAGTGCCACCAACTGGACCCCCAGAGTTATCATGTGGCCTCTGCTCTGGGTTTCAATTTTTATGATGCACTCATGTGTGAAAAGGCAAGGGAAATCCGGCTGGGAGAGGACAAAACCCGCTATGTTGAGGAAGCTGAGCGGTGGCTCGGGGTGGCAGAAACGCTCTATCCAAAAAACGTTGTAGATTTCTACCGTCATGGCATGCTCTATCACCACATCCTGGAACGGAAGGACCACAAGGCTTGCCCTCTTTTCGAGAAGGCCATCGCCAATTGGGAATCCCTCTCCAGGGAGGAGCAGGAGCGTCGCCACAAGGACCAGAAAAACTATATCAAAGCCCTGTACCACCTTGCCAAGGCTCGAATGCGCTTAGGTCGCTATGCTGAAGCCGAACAGGCTGTACGCCAGTGTATAGATAATGACCAGAAGACTCAATACGAGGAGCCTGTATACAAGTTCTATCTCTTGGGAAGGATACTTCTGGAGGCTGGCAAAGAGGAAGAGGCCTTGGGGCATCTGAAAACTGCAGCCCACACGCCAACAAAAAGGCCCAAAGATTACGTTTTCTACACCCTGGCTGTTTGCCTTGTGAGGCTGGAAAGGTGGGAGGAGGCTTTGGAGTGCCTGGGTAATATCCCACCTCGTTTTCTTAAGCCGCATATGAAAAGGCTGGCGGGGTGGATTCACTATAGGCTTGGCCACGCCGAAAAGGCCGCTTCTTGTTTGGAACAGGCCTTAAGTGAAGACAGAAAAGGTTGCCACCTCACCCTGGTGGTAATGGGAAGAATCTTCGAAGATCTGGAAAATTGGGCACAAGCCATCAATTGCTTTCGCAGGGCGAACGAGTTCAAGCGAAAGGAGTTCTTAACAGACCATGAAGAAGCTCTCTTAGGTGAGGGCCGTTGTTTGCTTAAGACAGGAGAAACGGAGAAAGCCTCCGAGGTTCTGCGAAGGGTAATTCTCTTGAATGAGAGGAACCAAGAGGCTCGAACATTGCTTAAGGAGATAACAGGCGAAAATGAGCCTCCTTGGGGCAAAGTCAATGGAGAGATACCGTTTTAATGCCGCTTGGAGCTCTTCATTGCTTCAGATCTAAGGTGGCAAGCAAAGACACAATGGGGGAGAGACTTAATGAATATAACAGAGATCTCCTCTTCTCAGCCGATAGTCTTTCTCTTGAAAAAAGCTGAACATGCTTTTTTTCAAGGTGATTCCCAAAGGGCTGCCTTTCTTCTGGACAATGTGAGAGCTAAAAGAGAAGCCTCTCCACAGCAGTGGATGGCGTGTGGGCGTTTGAACGAAATGTTGGGAAGACCTGAAGAAGCCTTGAGTGACTATGCCCAGGCTTTGAAACTGGTGCCGGGTAACACTGAAATAATATTGAGGCGGGCCAGGATCCTCTTGGAGTTAGGAAGGATCGGGGAGGCCAAAAGGGAAGTTAAAGCTACGCTGGCTAGAGGCGTCACAGTGGATCAGGTGAAACTCTTCCTGGGGGATCTGCTCAAAACACCTTGCCCTCCGAAGGACCCTTCCCCTGTGGAAATTGACCGGGCCTTTTATCAGAGCAAAGGGCGAAAAAAGACTATAGACAGATTTTTAACTTTGTTCAGAGGGAGGCCTGGGGCTTATGCCAGGCAGTGGTTCGATCCCAGGAGTGGAAAATCAGGATATTTCCCTGTCTTGGAACCCCTTACACCAGAGGTTGTGGAGGCGCACCTCCAGGGCAAAATCACTGTTGGGGTCTATCTTTTGGACCAAGCGGCCAGAGTTTGCTTTGCGGCACTGGACTTGGACCTAGGAAGAGACACAATAGCCGAGATAATGAAGGATCCTGGTGGGCAAAAAAGCATGGCTTCGGCCATGAGAGATTTGATGGCAAGAATCTTAAAGGCCTCGGCCGAGCTTGGGCTTCCGGTGGCATTCGAAAGAAGCGGTTACAAGGGAGTGCACGCCTGGTATTTCTTTGAGACTCCTGTGCCTGCCTGGGCCGCAAAAACCCTCATGATGCGGCTCGGAGAAGCGGTTTCACCACCGCCTGATGGAATAAGATTGGAAATTTTTCCAAAACAGGTGACATTGTCGGGAAAAGGTTATGGAAACCTAATAAAGCTACCTTTAGGTGTTCACAGGGTCACTGGGAAAAAAAGTATTTTCTTGGACGAAAAAGGACTTCCGGTACAGGACTCTCTGAACTACCTTATGGAAATAAAAACCATACCTGCCGAACTCGTGGTTTCTTTGGCAAGTAAATTAGGCGCCGGGGAGAAAGGTACTGTTGTGGCTTTGCCAGGTACCGGACCACCTAGGAAGGTTGAACTTAAAGCCAGAAAAACTCCCACCAGCAGTGTAAGCAATAGCAGCAAGGAAGCCTACGCTAGAATACTAGAAGGCTGTGCCATGATCCGGTATTTGGTTAGAAAGGCGCGGGAGTTCAGGCATCTCAGTTTTGACGAACGTAAAGTGGTTTTGGGAGTCTTAGGACACCTTCCAGAGGGTGAGGAACTCGTCCACCACGTAATATCGCGTTGCGCTGATTACGACCCACAGATCACCGGTCATTTCATATCTAGAATGTCCAGGTCTCCCCTCGGATGCAGAAACATAAGAAGGAGGCTTTTTTACTTGCAAAACACCAGATGTAACTGCCAGTTCAATCTTCGTGGAAAGGGTTACCCTACCCCTTTGCTTCTTGTGCAACAGGAAGGGCAATGATCCCTGATACAATGTGATCATCATAGGTGAAGGGAATAGGATGCACACCGCTTACATTGTCGAACAGGGCTGCCATCTACACAAAGACGGGAACAGACTGGTGGTGCGAAGAGGGAAGGAGATCCTGCGGGAGCTCCTACTTGAAGGTTTGCAACAACTGGTGCTCATGGGGAACATAATGCTCTCCCCGCCTGTCATGGATGTGCTTATCAAGAACCGGGTCGACACGGTTTTCCTAACACAAAAGGGGCGGTTCAGGGGACGTCTCATGACTTCTTACACCAAAAATGTCACCCTGAGGCAGGCCCAATATACCAAGCTAAAGGAGGCAGAATTCGTTCGGCAGGTTGCCTCAACCATAGTGGCTGGAAAGTTGCAAAACATGTATCTCCTGCTCCTCAGGTACAATCGGAGGTTAAGGGATGAGGGCATAGGCTCTGCTGCGGCATCCATCCGGGCTTTGAGGGAGAGGCTGGAAGAGGCTAATAGCTTGGAGGTAATACGCGGTATAGAAGGTGCAGCCTCCAGAAACTACTTTGGTGTATTTGGACGTCTTCTCACGGCTGAGGGTATGGAGTTTAGAGGCCGTAATCGAAGACCGCCCTTGGATCCGGTAAATGCCCTTCTTTCATTTGGTTACACAATGCTGGCTAACCTGCTGGAAAACCAGATCAATGTGGTGGGGCTGGATCCATATCTTGGCGCTCTCCATGAGACAGAGTACGGCCGCCCTTCCCTGGTGTGCGATTTAATGGAAGAGTACCGTCCGGTTTTCACCGACACTCTGGTAATAACCCTGGTGAATCGGAAAGTAATCGGGAGGGAGGACTTCGTATACAGAGATGTGCCAGATACTTCCTACCAGACCGAGGAAGAACTTAAGGAAAAACGTCCGGTAGAGATGAAACCCGAGGTGATGAAGGGCTTCATAGAGATCTTCGAACGAAAGCTGGAGACTCGGATCCAAGATTCTGAAACTGGCAACCAGGTAACTTATAGGTATCTGGTGGAGCTGCAAGTACGGAGGTTCGCAAGGCTGATTTTGGGAGAGGTTGAGCGCTATGCCCCTTTTGAATGGAGCAGATGATGTTTTGTGTGATATGTTTCGACATAGCAGATGACAAAGTCCGTTACAGGGTAGTCAAGGAGCTCAAGGCCGTTGCGCACAGGGTTCAGAAGTCGGTCTTTGAGTGCCCGGATCTTCAGGAAAAAAGGTTTCTGAAGTTAAAGGCTCGCTTGGAGAAACTCATAGATCTTTCCTACGATACCGTAAGATATTACTTTCTATGCCAGGGATGTGTAGCAAGGACTGAGATTTCCGGAACCGGGGTGGTCACCGAAGATGAATCTTTTATTGTAGTTTGAGGCACGGGGGTTCTCCGAGCTCAAGTTCTGGATTGGGACATCCAAATTACTTGACAGATAAAGAGGTAGCATCTAGAGTGACCTTCGAGGCAGCCATGGGTGCATTAGTAAACCTGTGGTGGATTTTCCAACATTGACTTATGTGGTTGATTTCATAGAGTTTTTAATAAATGAGCTCCAAGAGGTTTGCTAATGACAAAAAACTGTGTATTTTCAATAGGTTCTCCCATGTGTCCTACAAATTTGTATGATAAGTTTGACCTTGTCTGGACCAAAATTGGGGGGTTTACTAATCGCCGCCTGCAAACCCGCACCAGCATTGGGCCCGTACGGGGTCCGAAGATAGCCCCGATCACAAAGGGGATTGCGACTTCCCATGGTGCCTCGTTCAGGTACTTCGCCGCGTGCGTCCGAAGATAGCCCCGATCACAAAGGGGATTGCGACTACGATCATGTCAATTCGCTCTTCCATTGTTCTCCCGTCCGAAGATAGCCCCGATCACAAAGGGGATTGCGACTCCCCTGGCA
>FWPU01007468.1_pt1 | contig 17630 bp, 12 predicted proteins | sample 2228361 | NCBI WGS metagenome assembly FWPU01 (sample SAMEA103939777, study PRJEB20133) | metagenome
TACCCCAACCGGTTAGGGTTTTTGGGCTGGCATTAACCATTAGCCCCCTGTTACCCTGTCCGGCAACGGAAGCGTCCTCACCCTGCCTGCTCTTTCCATAACTACTGTTGCACTTGTAACGACATCTTGAATGTAAAACAGTTCATCCAAATTTAAACCTTTATGAAAATACCCAACATTTCTTTTGTTTTGGCTATTGCCGCCTTTTTGTTTGCGTACTGCACAAATAAGCAAAAGGCAGAAACTGCAGGCATGAATCAACCCGCGCGGGTAAAGCCATCGCCCATCTCCCGGCCTCTGGTTACCCATATTTACACTGCCGACCCCTCGGCACATGTATTCAACAACCGCATTTACATCTACCCATCGCACGATGTGGAAGCCGGAATTCCCGAAGATGATCTGGGTTCGCATTTTGCCATGCGCGACTACCACGTATTTTCAATGGACTCGGTAAACGGACCCATTACCGACCACGGCGTGGCCCTGGATATTCAAAACATACCCTGGGCCTCGCGGCAACTCTGGGCCCCAGATGCCGCCTATGCCAATAACACCTACTATCTGTACTTTCCGGCCAAAGACAAAAACGATGTTTTTCGTATAGGCGTGGCAACTTCTTCAAAACCCGAAGGCCCATTTACTGCCGAAAAAGAACCCATACCCGGAAGTTACAGCATAGACCCGGCCGTTTTCCGCGATGATGATGGCACCTTTTACATGTACTTTGGCGGAATATGGGGCGGCCAGCTGCAACGATGGGATAACAACCAGTACAACCCTGAAGCAAAAAACCGCGAACCTAACCAACAAGCCGTACTGCCCCGTGTAGCTAAGCTATCGGCTAATATGAAAAGTTTTGCCGAAGAAGTAAGAGAACTTCAGCTTACCGATGAAAACGGAAATCTTTTTACAGAAAAAGATAACGACAAACGATTTTTCGAAGCCCCCTGGATGCATAAGTTTAACGGAAAATATTATTTCTCCTATTCAACCGGTGATACCCACCGCATATGCTATGCCGTGGGCAATTCGCCCTACGGCCCCTTTATCTACAAAGGTGTTGTTCTGGAACCCGTATGGGGATGGACCAATCATCATTCTATAGTTCAATTCAATGGCAGATGGTACCTCTTCTATCACGACACACAATTATCGGGCAAAACCCATCTGCGAAACATTAAAGTTACGGAACTTACCCACCTGCCCGATGGCACCATTCAAACCATAACACCCTATCAATAAAACTGCGTCATGAACAGCCGAATTGTTTTTACTTTAATTATGCTGGCAGTGCACCATATTGCAACTGCTCAGAATTTCATTACCGTAAAAGCAAACCAGGGCCGCGATACCATAAGCCGGTTTATTTATGGCCACTTTGCCGAACACTTAGGCCGGTGCATATACGGCGGAATATGGATTGATGAACCAACTGCAAACATACCCAATCGAAATGGCATACGGCTTGATGTGGCCGAGGCACTTAAAAAAATAAACGTGCCGGTTATAAGGTGGCCGGGAGGGTGCTTTGCCGATGCCTACCATTGGCGCGATGGTATCGGGCCCAGAGAAAGTCGCAGGCACACCGAAAACGTGTGGTGGGGCAACGTACGCGAAACCAACAGCTTTGGCACACACGAATTTCTGGAACTTTGCGAAATGCTTGGGGCCGAACCCTACCTGGCTGTTAATGTGGGCAGCGGCACCGTACAGGAAGCTGCCGAGTGGGTACAATATGTTAACCACAAAAACGGAACAAGCGCCCTTACCGACCTGCGAAAACAAAACGGCCGCGACCAGCCCTGGAAGGTTAAATACTGGGGCATTGGTAACGAATCGTGGGGCTGCGGAGGCAATATGACGGTAGAATATTACGTAAACCTGTACAGGCAGTTTGCCACCTTCATGACCAGCTATTCCAACTCCGAAAAACTTTTCCGCATAGCCGTAGGCCCCGGTACAGAAGACTACCACTGGACCGAAGTACTTATGCGCGACATACCACGAAACCTGCTGGATGGCATCTCCATTCATCACTACTCGGTTATTAACTGGCGAAACAAAGGTTCGGCCACACAATTTTCAGAACAGGAATATTATACCACAGTAAGAGAAGCCTTGCGGGCCGACAAAATCATAAGCCGGCACAAGGCAGTAATGGATAAATACGATCCGCAAAAAAAGGTAGCGCTGATTGTGGATGAATGGGGAACCTGGTACAACGCAGAACCCGGCACCAACGGGGCTTTTCTCTATCAGCAAAATACCATGCGCGATGCCGTGGTTGCCGGGCTTTCGCTTAATATTTTCAACACCCACTCCGACCGCGTAAAAATGGCCAACCTGGCCCAAATGGTTAACGTGCTGCAGGCTGTAATACTTACCAGTAACGAAAAGATCGTGCTCACCCCTACCTACCACGTATTCGAAATGTACAAGGTACATCACAATGCCCTGCACCTGCCCGTAACAAAACAAGTAAACCGGCATTTTGCCGGAGCCGACACGCTGGACGTTATATCTGCTTCGGCATCCAGAAAAGGAAATACAATTTATGTATCGCTGGTAAACATCCACATAAACCAACCCCAACAGGTTACCATTGCGATAGAAGGCAGCACTTTCAAATCAGTTGCCGGAAGGGTATTGAAAAGCAAAAATCCGCATGACCATAACACCTTTAATGAACCCGACAAAGTAAAACCTGCAGATTTTACCGATTATAAAATTTCTGGAAACCGCATTGATGCTGTTGTGCCGCCGGCAGGAATTGTGGTACTACAGATAAATTAACCCGTTAGCTGCCATGTTACGTTACTGGTTGTTTGTTTCTATACTGGTTAAGACCTTCTTTGCATTTGCCCGGCTTGAACTGCCCCGTTTGCTTTCGCATGGTGCCGTTCTGCAATACGGCATGCCCCTAACCCTGCAGGGCCGCAGCCTTGCATACGAGCAAATTGTTGTTACCCTTAATGACAAGGCATTTTCAGCCGTTGCCAACGCACAGGGTGAATGGTGCGTTAACCTGCCTCCGCAAGCCCCCGGAGGACCTTACCATTTGTATATTAAAGGGCAGAATGAAGAAATAGTTGTTCAGAACATTCTGTTTGGCGATGTATGGATATGCTCCGGACAGTCGAACATGGAGCTTACCGTTGAACGCGTAAAAGAAAAATACAGCCATCTTATTGCTCAGGCTTATAATCCGTTTATCCGCCATTTTGATGTACCCGACCGTTATGACTTTAAAACTGAACATAAAGACCTGGCAGGTGGCGAATGGAAGGAAGCCACACCGGTTAACGTGCTTAGCTTCTCGGCGGTGGCCTGGTTTTTTGCCTGCGAAATATACAGCCGGCATAAAATTCCAATAGGATTAATCAATGCCTCCCTGGGAGGATCCCCGGCCGAAGCCTGGATGAGTGAAGATGCCCTCAAAAATTTTCCGGAAGCCTGGCAGGAATTGCAGCGTTTTAAAAATGATGACCTGATAAAGGAAATTGAAAACACCAATGCAAAAAATGCAGCCGACTGGTACGCCCAACTCAACGCCACCGATGCAGGCTTGCGCCAATGGCACAGGGCAGATTTAAACGATTCCGACTGGCCCGTTGTAAACATGCCGGCTTACTGGCCACCGGAAACCGGCCTCACCACCGGATCGGTCTGGCTTCGTAAAGAAATCCAGATACCACAGCACATGTGCGGAAAATCCGGAAGCCTGTGGCTGGGCCGCATAGTAGATGCCGACTCGGTTTTTGTTAACGATGTATTTGTAGGATCGACCTCCTACCAATACCCGCCCCGCCGATACACCTTCGGACCGGAAGTACTCAAACCCGGAAGAAATATGATATCCATTCGGGTTATCAACAGCTCAGGCAGAGGAGGATTTGTTCCTGATAAACCTTACTTTCTGGCAGTAGATACAGACACCCTTCACCTTGCCGGACCATGGAAATACCGGCAGGGGTGCATCATGCCCCCGCAGCAGCCCCAGGTCTTCATCCGCTGGAAACCCGCAGGGTTGTACAACGGTATGATTGCTCCGCTTACCTCCTTTCCTATAAAAGGAGTTATCTGGTACCAGGGCGAAGCCAACACCCATCACCCCGGGCAATACTTCAAAATATTTCCGGCTTTGATTAAAAACTGGCGCGATAAGTGGAACCAAGGCAGTTTTCCGTTTCTGTTTGTGCAGCTTGCCAATTTCATGGAGCCCAAAGCCAACCCTTCTGAAAGCAACTGGGCACTTACCCGGCAGGCCCAGCTCCAAACCCTGAAAAGCGTACCCAACACAGGCATGGCCGTAACCATTGATGTGGGCGAATGGAACGATATCCATCCTCTTGACAAACGCACGGTTGGCTACCGGCTTGCCCTGGCCGCGCGGCATGTTGCCTATGGCGAAACCACCCTGGTGTTTTCAGGGCCATTGTACGAGTCGCACCAAGTTCGCAGAAAAAAAATTATCATTACCTTCACCAATACCGGCAGCGGACTTGTTGCAAAAGATAACCAAACCCTCCGGCATTTCAGCATTGCCGGCGCAAACAAAAAATTCTTTTGGGCAAGTGCCCGCATAAAAGGCAACAAAGTAGTGGTTTGGAACAATGCCATACCACAACCTGTAGCAGTGCGATACGCATGGGCTGATAATCCTGAAGGAGCCAACCTGTACAATAAAGAAGGCCTGCCGGCATCGCCTTTTACTACCGAACAACAGGAATAACTGTTGCAGCCCGCAACGATTATTTATCTTGGCTCATGTATTTAACACCTTTACATGAATGCCGCTGAAGGAAAATGGGAAAAGCGCTGGCATCCGCTGCGCGAAGAATGGGTGGTTTATGCCGCACACCGCAACACCCGTCCCTGGCATGGTGCACCAAAGGTAAGCGCACAACCTATGCCGGAATATGACCCCACCTGCTACCTTTGCCCGGGAAACAAACGTGTTAACAGCCAGATCAACCCCGACTATAACGGAATTTATATTTTCGATAACGACCTACCCGTTGTTTCATTCAATGCACCCCACATACCTTCAACCTCACACACAACACTATACCGCAAGGCCAGGGCCACAGGCATAGCCAGAGTTATTTGCTACGATCCACGCCACAACGTTACACTGGCACAAATGAAATTCGAAAAAGTTTTACAGGTATTCCGCGCCTTTAAACAGGAAATGATGGGCTTAAGCAAAACACCGGGAATAAGCTATGTGCATATTTTTGAAAACAAGGGTCAGGCCGTAGGTGTTAGCAACCCGCACCCCCATTGCCAGCTGTACGCTACCGATTTTGTATTTAAATATGTGGAACAGCAAATTCAGATAGCTGAAAAGTATCGCCAACAGCACCAGCGCAACCTATATGAAGACATCCTGAAGCAGGAGCAGGCAGATGAGCTGCGCATCATTGCAGAAAATAACCATGCCATTTCTTTCATTCCGTTTTTTGCACGCTATGCCTACGAAACCCTGATCTTTCCAAAAAACCCTCATCAAAGTCTTTTGAGTATTGACGATACCGAACTGGAAGGCCTGGCAAAGGTTTTTCACGAAACTGTTCGTAAAATGGACATGAATTTTCAAACCGATTTCCCCTACGTCATGTCTGTTATGCAGGCCCCTGTAATAAACGGCCCTTACCCCGAATTTCGCATGCACCTGTGGCTTCAGCCGCCTTATCGCCAACCCGGTTTAATAAAATACCTGGCCGGCCCCGAGATAGGAGGCGGTAATTTTATGGCCGATACCATGCCCGAAGACAAAGCTGCCGAACTACGGGCCCTTAATGTTAACCACTATCCGTTTGAAAAATGAACCATGAACTTATACAGCAATTGCTCCTGGAAGCCGGACGTGAAATAAGGGGCCACATTATTCGTTCGTTAGCTGAACAGCCGGTTCATCAGTTATCTAAAATTCATAGCCAGAAAAAGGAAGACACCATATTTACAATAGACCGGCAGGTAGAACCTGTACTTTTAACTATCTTTCAAAAATACGCCCCACAGGCAGGTGGAATAGTGGTTATTGCAGAGGGTATCAGTTCAGACGAAAATCCGCTTGTACTTCCTCATGGCCTTCCGGAACAAAAGGCTGCTGTACGCATCATTATTGACCCGATTGACGGCACCCGGGGACTGATGTACAATAAGCGCCCGGCATTTTTTCTTGCCGGTGCAGCGCCAAACAAGGGCAGCGCTACATCACTTCAGGACATTGAAGTAGCGGTAATGACCGAACTTCCGGTAAGCAAACAATATCTGGCTGACACCCTTTGGGTTATAAAGGGGCAGGGCGTACAAGCAATACGCGAAAATTTGTTAACAAATGCACAAACATCGCTTTCTGTAACTCCCTCAGCAGCCACCACCATCGAAGGTGGTTTCGTACAGTTTTCGAGATTTTTTCCGCCAGGGCGCGATGTTCTGGCTGCCATTGAAGAAGAACTGATTCAGTTGCTCACAACAACGTTACCCGAGAAAGCAGTTGTGTTCGAAGATCAGTACATTTCAAGTGGAGGCCAGCTCTACGAGCTGTTAATGGGACATGACCGGTTTACTGCCGATATACGGGCACTGCTGTACCAAAAACTGCAAAATGAAGGAAAACCCCGCGGCCATGTTTGCCATCCTTACGATGTTTGCGCCCATATAATAGGTATGGAAGCAGGTTTGGTAATTACCGATGCGCATGGCGAAATGTTCAATGCTCCGCTTAATCTGTCATCCGAAATTAACTGGATTGGTTACGCCAATACCGGGTTATTTAATATCATACAACCGGCTCTTAACACCCTGTTAAAAAAATATCAGCTCATTTAACCATGGCCGAAAAGAAATTCATTGCCTCGGCCCCTGGCCGCCTGGATGTAATGGGTGGCATTGCCGATTACAGCGGATCGCTGGTGTTGCAAAAGGCCATTAACCGGCAAACACGAGTTGAATTAACCCCGCGCAATGATTTTGTCTGCAACCTGTACAGCCAGCTTCCCGATGGCGAAGAACTGCATTTTTCGGTCGACTACCGGCTGCTGCTTAACAACAATGCAGTGGACTATGATTATGCCCGCAATACGCTTGCACGCATGCCCGGAGGTTACTGGGCCTCGTACATACTGGGCTGCGTACTGGTGTTGCAGAAAGAAAAAGGAATTGATTTTACCGGGGCCGATTTTACGGTACATTCAGAAATTGCTCACGGCAAAGGTGTAGCCTCTTCGGCAGCCATTGAAGTGGCCACGCTCAGGGCACTGGAAAAAGCCTTTTCCACAAACTTCGCCGGAACCGAGTTACCGCGTTATGCCCAAATAGCCGAAAATCATGTTGCAGGGGCTCCATGCGGACTAATGGACCAACTGGCTTCGGCTTTCGGCCAGCCCCACACTTTGCAACCCATAATATGCCAACCCGACCAACTGCTGGAAGCCGTGCCCATACCCTCGGCCATTGCTTTTTTCGGAATTGACAGTGGCATACGACATCAGATAGCAGGTGCTTCCTATACCGATGTTCGCTGTGCAGCATTTATGGGATATACCATAATTGCCCGCTCGCTGGGTGTTACCGAAAAAGAAATTATTGAGGCCAAATCCCGGAAACATGTTGGGCATCTGCCTTTCGGAGGCTACCTGAGCAACATCACCCCTGCGGAATTTGAAAACCAATTCGCGGCACTTCTGCCCGAAATCATCAGCGGTGAAGATTTCAAAAAACTATATGGTTCCATCATCGACCCCGTTACGGCAGTAGATTCGGCCAAAAAATATTCGGTAAAAGTTTGTGCCGCCCATCCGGTTTATGAAAACCAGCGCGTAAAGCAATTTCTGGAGCATCTGAAAACAATAACCAGTAAACCCCAAGCCGCTGCAGAGGCTATAAGACAAATGGGCAGGCTCATGCTGGCATCGCACCAAAGCTATTCGGCCTGCGGCCTGGGCACAACCCGAACCGACCAGCTTGTTGAGGAGGCAACAGGCTTAAACGAAATAGCAGGAGCCCGCATTACAGGAGGGGGCAATGGGGGTACGGTATGTTTGCTTACAGTAGGACATGCGGGGGCGGAAGCGGCACACGAACTGCACCGCAGGCTGTGTGCCCGGTATGGGCAGAAGCTAATGTTTTTTGAGTAACGCGTTTATCCGGCTACTCCCAGTGGCGAAAAATAAACAAACACGCTGATTATTATAAGTACAACAATTCCCGAGAGTACTAAATCAGTACGGTTCCAGGTGGCCCTGGATTTTTGCCGGTCTTCCACCAACGTGGTAGCAAAAGTCAAGCCCCTGATCTGCTCTTCAGCCGGTTTTTCGGTAAATAAACTTACCCCAATAAGGAGGAATACTGAGAATACAAACAGGGCAATGCAGAAATACAAAAAGTTAACCGTGGCAAAATGATACCAAAATCCCGAAAGCGAATCTTTTTTTAGCTCCAGAAATATGCGCAACCCACCTATTGCTGCTCCTGTTACTAGGGTAACAATGGCCCCGCGGGCGTTAATCCGCTTATACAACAAGCCAAGCAAAAATACCGATGCAATGGGCGGGGCCAGATAAGATTGTACACTTTGCAGGTATTTGTACAACACACCCGAAATGCCACTCATTAGGGGTATCCAAAGAATACCCAGTATTACTACTACGGCTGTGGCAATACGCCCTATTGTAACCAGCTTTTTCTCAGGGGTTTCCGGTTTAATTTTTTTGTAAATATCCATGGTGAAAAGCGTGGAGCATGAATTGAACACCGAAGCCAGTGAGCTCATTAAAGCAGCCAGCAAACCACCGGCTATTAACCCCCTGAAGCCGTTTGGCAAAAGCGCTTTTACCAGCGAAGGAAATGCGCTGTCGGCCGAGGGCAGCGTAAGCTTACCCTGGGCTTCCAAAGCTGTGGCAATAAGGCCTGGTAAAAGAAAAATAAAAAAGGGGAAAAGCTTAAGGTAAGCGGCAAAAATGGTACCTCTTCTGGCCTGCTGTTCGTTTTTTGCGGCAAGGCAGCGCTGTACAATATACTGGTCGGTGCACCAGTACCACAATCCCACTATGGGCGATGCGAACAAAATGCCTGCCCATGGAAAATCCGGATCGGAAAGGGGCGGAAACATGTTGAGTTTTTCTTTGGGTGTGGCGGCAATCATAGCGTCCCATCCGCCCAGTGCATGTAAACCCATAAGGGTAAGAATTAACGAACCCACAATAAGTAAAACGGCCTGTAGCGACTCGGTGTATACCACAGCCTGCATGCCGCCCAAAATGGTATAAATTCCGGTAAGCACAACCAGCACCAGTGCGCTGGTCCAGAAGTCAAAGCCCATAAACGAAGCAATAACCACTGCGCCGGCATACACCGTTACCGAAACTTTGGTAAGCACGTAGCTTAGCAACGAAATAATCGACAAAAACCAGCGGGCTGATGAGTTGTACCTTCGCTCCAGGAATTCCGGCATGGTAAACACACCGCTTCTTATATAAAACGGAATAAACACCCAGCCCAGCAACAATACAATCCAGGAATGAAGTTCATAATGGCCCATAACCAGGCCGCTTTCGGCAGCCGTACCCGAAAGGCCCACAACGTGTTCGCTCCCCACATTCGATGCCAAAATAGAAGCCCCTACCACAAACCACCCCACATTGCGACCGGCAAGAAAATATTCCTGAGGCGTTTCTTTTTTGCGCCTCACAGACCACGCCGCAATGCCGCCAATAGCTGCAAAGTACAGCGCCACTACAGCCCAATCAATGGTTGAAAGCAGTTCCATAGGGTATTAAAAGTTGGTTTGAGGTAAATTGTAATCTATTTCCTTACTGTAAAAACACTTTGCAGCGGACGGCTGGCACCCAGGCGTTCGCTTTGCGCCACCGGCAGGGCGCCCCCTGCCCACACCTGTATTTTGCCTGGCTCTATAACCCTGTTGCCATTATCATCCACTACAGCATATTGTTCGGGAATTATCTTAAAAGTTACCTCGGTCTGTGCGCCAGGCCCTAACGTTATCCGTTTTACACCCGCCAAAGCATAACGCGGCACTTGGTAACGGCTGTCGGGGTGCGAAAGGTATAACTGCACTACCTCATCAGCTTTAACCTTGCCTGAATTGGTTACTGTAATCTTAACTTCAACCGGCTGATTGCCCTTTACCGTTGAAGCCGACAAGCGCATATCGGAATAGGTAAATGTAGTGTACGACAGTCCGAAGCCAAACGGATACAAAGGTTCCGACTCCATATATCTGTATGTTCTTCCTTTCATGCTGTAATCTTCATAGGGCGGAAGTTGTTCAAGCGACTTAGGGAAAGTAACCGGCAATCGACCACTTGGGGCCACTTTGCCAAAAATTATGTCGGCCACGGCATGCCCTCCTTCCTGCCCCGGATACCAAACCAGTAAAACCGCATCGGCAATTTCGTGTACTTCGGCCAGGTTCATAGGGCTGCCTCCGGTTATGATGGCAACAATCGGGTTGTTGTGTCCTTCTTTTAGTTTTTTAAGAAAGGCAATCTGATGTTGAGGCAGGTTATAATCCGGTCGGTCACCAAAATGGGGTGAGGCTATTGACTCGCCCTCTTCGCCCTCCAGCAACCCCGAAATGCCCATTACCACAAACGTAGCGTTACTGTTGCGCGCGTTACCTGTAGTCCAGTCCTGCGGATTGGCATTGGGCCGATCCAGTAAAATACCCTGCCGGTACTGCAGCTGGCTGCCGGGCGCAATGGCATCGGCAATGCCTTCCAGTATGGTAACCAACTGGGGATTAACCCCATAGTAATTTCCCAGCAATATTTCAACGCTGGCGGCATTGGGTCCGGTAATAAAATATTTGGCCAGATCGTTGCGCAAGGGTAATACCCCGTTATTTTTTAATAAAACTACAGATTTTTGAGCCGCCTCGCGTGCCAGCCTGCGGTGTTCGGGGCTATTGATTACCTGAGTAGAAATTTTGGCGTATGGGTTTCTTTCGGGCGGGTCAAAAAGGCCGAGTTTAAACCGGGTGCGCATCAGCACCGCAAGTGCATCGTTAATCTCTTTGTCTGATATTAAATTTTTCTGTACGGCTTCAATCAGGGCGTGGTATTCGTTTCCGCAATTCAGGTTTACACCGTGCTTTACTGCCATGGCGGCAGCTTCGGCCGGGGTTTTAACCACATTATGGCCATTGTAAAAATCGGCAATGGCCCAGCAGTCGCTTACCACGTGTCCTTTAAAGCCCCATTTATTTCTTAAAATATCCTGTAACAACAAAGGGCTTGCGCAACAGGGGCTGTCGTTGGTGCGGTTATAGGCACACATTACGGCCTCAACTCCGGCATCGACCAGGGCTTTAAAGGCCGGCAGGTAGGTTTCGTGCAAATCTTTTGCCGAAGCTCTGGCATTGAACTCATGGCGCAATTTTTCCGGGCCGCTGTGCACGGCATAGTGCTTGGCACAGGCAGCGGTCTTAAGATAAACAGGGTGATTTCCCTGAAGCCCCTTTACAAAGGCAACGCCCAGTGTAGCCGTCAGGTAAGGGTCTTCTCCGTAGGTTTCCTGTCCACGGCCCCAGCGGGGATCGCGGAAAATATTGATGTTGGGAGTCCAGAAAGTCAGGCCTCCGTACTGCATGTAATAACCTTTGGCCGAGGCTGCGTTAAACATGGCGCGGGCTTCATCCGAAATGGCCGAAGCCACGCGGTACACAAGTTGCTCATCGAAGGTGGCGGCCAGGCCAATGGCCTGCGGAAAAACCGTTGCCACGCCTCCCCTCCCCACGCCATGAAGGGCTTCACTCCACCAGTTATATGGCGGGATATTCAGGCGGGGAATGCCCGGGGCGGCATGCATCATTTGCTGCACTTTTTCTTCGAGCGTGAGCCTTGCAATCAGGTCGTTTACCCTTTTTTCAAGGGGTAAATCGGGGTTCAGATAGTCGGGTTGCTGGGCAAAGGCTATGCAAGTGCATAATGTTGCAAAAAACAGGGGGCTGAGTGATTTCATTGTATATTGAGCAGTTAATGCCGAAATAAGGCTATTTTATACATGTTTAAAGGTTTTTTTGATGTCTGTAATCCGGGCCTGAAATGACAAAATTTACTGATTTTATGCAACCGATTGCAGAAAAATATTTTGCGAATCAGTATTTTTTACATTTTTGTGATTAATTTGTTATGTAATCGATTGAAATGAGTAATACGAAAGATGTTACCATTTATGATATTGCCGAGGCCCTGAACATTTCGCCAGCCACCGTAAGCCGCGGGTTAAAAGACCATCCGGGCATCCGGAAAGATACCAAAAAGAAAATTCTGGAAATGGCCCGGAAAATGGGCTATCAGCACAACACCTTTGCCAGCAACCTACGCAGAAAACGCACCAATACCATTGGCCTTATTGTGCCCCGGCTTAACAGCTACTTTATGTCGACCGTAATTGCAGGTATGGAAAAAGTAGCCAACGAAAACGGATACAACGTCATCATCAGCCAGTCGCTTGAGTCATATAAAAAGGAAATCGCCAGCGTAAACACCATGTTTAACAGCCGGGTCGATGGCCTTATTGTTTCGGTAGCTGCCGATACCCCCGGTGGCGAGCACTTCGAAATGCTGCTCCGAAAAAATATACCACTCATATTCTTCGACCGTATTTTGGAACATCCGGGATGTACCACGATTGTAATCGATAATTTCCGGGCAGGTTATGACGCCACCCGGCATCTCCTGGAACAGGGCTGCCGGCGCATTGTACATATTGCCGGGAACCTGAACCGAAATGTGTACGCCGGGCGACTGGAAGGATATAAGCATGCACTGCAGGAGCGTAAGATCCCTTTCGATCCTGCCCTGGTAATCTCGTGCAATTTAAGCGAACAATGCGGAACCGATGTGGCCCGCCAAATTCTCGGAATGAGCCCACTGCCCGATGGCATTTTCGGTGCCAACGATACCTCGGTGGTGGCCTGTATGCGCGAACTCAAACTGGCCGGCATTAAAATACCTGAGCAAATTGCCGTAGTGGGCTTTAACAACGATCCCATTTCAAAAGTCATTGAGCCCAACCTTACCACCATAAACTATCCCGGGCAGGAAATGGGCGAAATTGCAGCCTCAACCCTTATCAACAAGCTAAACAAATCAGGTGGCTCCACGCTCGACACCATTGTGTTGCGCCATGAGCTGGTAATCAGACAGTCATCGATCAGAAAAAAATGAAAGCTGCTGCAGCTAAACTTATCCGAATCCTTTGGGTAGTGTTTTTAAGCACTTTGGCGATGGGTTCGCAGGCAGAAGATGGCTACCACTTATGGCTTCGGTATAACCGGATTTCTGATAAGGCCCTGTTGAAAGCTTACCGCAGGCAGATACAGGTTATTTGTGCCGGCAGGCCTTCGCCCACACTCGATGCTGCGGGTAAAGAATTGCAAATTGCCCTTTCGGGTCTGCTGCAAAAACCGGTTCCGCTTACGCAGCAAATCAGCCAACCGGGAACCCTGGTATTTGGCACAGCCGCTTCTTCGCAGGTGGTTGCCTCGCTGAATCTGAAAGAAGAGTTGCTTCAGGCCGGAGAAGAAGGGTTCGTAATCCAATCGGTCTATTACAGGAAAAAAAAGATAACCGTTATTGCCGCCAACAGCGAACAGGGTGTTCTATACGGTGTATTTCATTTTATACGCCTGCTTCAAACCCACCAGGATATAAGCAACCTTAACTTCATAACTTCACCCAAAATAAAACTACGCCTGCTGAATCACTGGGACAACCTGGACCGCACGGTTGAACGCGGATATGCAGGGTTTTCGATATGGGACTGGCACAAGCTTCCTGATTTTATCGACCGCCGCTACACAGATTATGCACGCGCCAACGCTTCTGTTGGCATTAACGGAACCGTACTTACCAATGTAAACGCAAATGCACAAGTACTCACACCCCAGTACCTGCAAAAAGCAGCTGCGCTGGCCAACGTATTTCGCCCTTATGGCATCCGGATTTACCTTACGGCCCGCTTCAGTGCCCCCGTTGAAATCGGAGGTTTAAAAACGGCCGATCCCCTTGAACCCGAAGTGCAGCAATGGTGGAATAATAAAGTACGTGAAATCTATTCCCTCATTCCCGACTTCGGTGGCTTTCTGGTAAAGGCCAACTCCGAAGGTCAGCCTGGGCCGCAAAATTACGGCCGTTCTCACGCTGACGGAGCCAACATGCTGGCAAGAGCGCTGGCCCCTTTTAATGGTGTGGTAATGTGGCGTGCATTTGTTTACAGCGATCAGATACCTGATGATCGGGCCAAACAGGCCTATAACGAGTTCAAGCCCCTGGATGGCAGTTTTCTGCCCAACGTATTAATCCAGGTTAAAAACGGACCCATCGACTTCCAGCCCCGGGAACCTTTTCATCCACTGTTCGGGGCCATGCCCGGCACGCCGCTTATGATGGAATTCCAGATAACCCAGGAGTACACGGGCTTTAGCACGCATTTGGTTTACCTTGCCAATCAGTTTAAAGAATGCCTTCAGTCAGACACCTATTCCCTCGGACCCGGCTCAACCGTAGCCCGGGTAATTGACGGCTCCCTCCACGGCTACCCCCGTACCGGTATAGCCGGCGTAGCCAATATTGGCACCGACCGCAACTGGACGGGCCATCATTTCGGGCAGGCAAACTGGTATGCCTACGGCCGGCTGGCCTGGAACCACCAACTGCAACCTGCTGATATTGCCGAAGAGTGGATACGCTGCACCTTTGGAAACGATGCGCATCTGGTAAACACCGTGAAATCCATAATGGATAGCTCATGGGAAACCACCGTAAGTTACATGACTCCCCTGGGCCTGCACCACATTATGGGCTGGAGCCATCACTACGGACCTGCTCCCTGGGTAAGGGATAAACACCGGGCCGACTGGACTTCGGTTTATTACCACCGTGCCAGTGAACATGGTATTGGTTTTGACCGCACCGCTACAGGCAGTAATGCCGTGGCCCAATATGCCAGCCCGGTAGCACGGTTGTTCGGTTCGCGCAGCCATTGCCCGGAGAAATTTTTGCTTTGGTTCCATCATGTGGGGTGGAGCGAGAAACTTTCTTCGGGTAAAACCCTGTGGGAGGAAATTTGCTATACTTATTACAAAGGAGCAGATGCCGTGCAACAAATGATTCAGCAATGGTTATCGCTGAAAGGAAAAATTGATGACGAACGTTTTGAGCACGTGCGCATGCTGTTAAACATTCAGCATAAAGAAGCCATTTGGTGGCGCAACGCCTGTGTGCTGTATTTCCAGACATTCTCCAGGCAGGAAATTCCCGCAGATCTGGAGCAGCCCGACAAGCCGTTGTCGTATTACATGCAGCTTGAGTTTCCGTATGCACCGGGCATTAAACCCCAATGGTAATAAAAGAAATAAAACAAGTTAAGATGGACAGGAAAATTGCGATAGTAACAGGAGGCGCTTCAGGTATTGGGCTGGCTACGGCCGGTAAACTCGCCTCGCACAACGTGCACACTATAATAATCGGCCGTGACCATGCAAAGCTTAAAGAAGCTGTGCGGCAAATCGGCACAAACTGCCAAAGCATAGCCTTTGATTTAACCCACATCGCCCAAATACCGGAACTGATACAGGATATTGTGAAAACGCACGGCAAAATCGATATTCTGGTTAACAATGCCGGCATTAATATGAAGAAGGCTGCTCTTGATGTTACCGATGAGGAATTCGGACGGATTGTACAAACCAACCTAACCAGTGTATTTACCATTACGCGCGAAGTAGCTCGCGAAATGGTAAAACGTAAAAGCGGCAGCATCATAAACATTAGCTCCATGGCTACCCACTATGGATTGCCCGGAGTAGTTGCCTACACGGCATCCAAAACGGCTATTGAGGGCATAACGCGTGCGCTGGCCACCGAATTGTCGCCCCTGGGCATTCGCGTTAACTGTGTGGCTCCGGGATTTATTCTTACCAATATGTCGGCAACGGCTTTTAATGATGACCCCGAACGCCGCCAAAAAGTTTTGCGGCGCACACCCATGGGCAGGCTGGGAACAACACAGGAGGTAGCCAACACCATTTACTTTCTGGCTTCCGATGAGGCTTCGTTTATTACCGGTGCCGTAATTCCTGTTGATGGCGGAAATTCGGTTGGATTTTAAAGCAGTTGTTATGTATTTAATGGAACAAACCATGCGTTGGTATGGCCCCCATGATCCCGTGCCTCTTAGCTACATTCGCCAGGCAGGATGCACCGGCGTTGTAACAGCCCTGCACCAAATACCTCCGGGTGAAATCTGGCCCGTGGAAGAAATTTTGAAACGCAAAAAGATAATAGAAGACGCCGGCCTTACCTGGACCGTGGTTGAAAGCCTGCCGGTACACGATGATATTAAACGCAAAGCAGGACGTTACCGTCAATACATTGAAAATTATAAAATTAGTTTACGCAACCTGGCCCAATGCGGAATAAAGGTAGTTACATACAATTTTATGCCTGTACTCGACTGGCTGCGCACAGATGTATCTTATCCCCTGCCGGGAGGCAGCAGGGCATTGTATTTTGAAAAAACTGCATTTATAGCCTTCGACCTCTTCATGCTAAACCGGCCCAATGCCCGAAAGGATTATTCGGACCAGGAAGCCGAGCGCGCAACCGTTCGCTTTGAACAGATGAGTTATGAAGAAAAGCAACGCCTGCTTAAAACGGTTTTACTGGGCCTGCCCGGAAGCAACGGGCACTTTACCACCGAACAGGTACTTGACGAACTGCACCGATACAATAACATAACCGATCATCAGCTTAGAGAAAATCTTTTCTGTTTTCTTCAACAGGTAGCTCCTGTTGCCGGAAATGAAAATATTCAACTGGCCATTCATCCGGATGATCCCCCGTATCCGGTGCTGGGATTACCCAGGGTGGTGAGCACCGAAAAAGATCTGGAAGAAATTCTTAAAGCCGTACCCATAGAAGCCAACGGCCTTTGTTTCTGTACCGGATCGCTGGGAGTGCGCCCCGAAAACAATTTGCCGGATATGATCAGAAAATTCGGCAAGCGCATTCATTTTCTGCACCTGCGCAATACCAGGCGCGATGAGCAGGGAAACTTTATGGAAGCAAACCACCTGGATGGCGACACCAACATGGCCGAAGTTGTAAGGCAGGTACTTATTTTGATGCAACAAAGAAAGCAATCCATACCCATGCGGCCCGACCACGGCCACCAGATGCTGGACGACCTGAACAAGTCATTCTATCCGGGCTATTCTGCCATTGGCAGGCTTAAAGGCCTTGCCGAACTGCGAGGCCTGGAACACGGACTTGCCACCGTAATGCTTCACGCAGGGTACTCAGCAAAATAATCAATTCGGTTTATCCTTCTTGTTTTGCATAGCTCCCTACTGAGGTAACATCTTTAATTCTGTACTTATACAGATATTCTGACGCAGGAAACGATATATACACAATCCCTGACTTTTCATTTAAACTTGTACTAACGCCATAATAATGCTCACCACTCCAGAATTTTTTACTATATTCTTCCAGGGAAAACGATACTATATTCTTTATTGTACCTTTAATCAGGTCTATTTCAGCAAGTACCGCGTTCTCTTTCCTGGAATAGCGGCCAGGATCGCAGAAATC
>FWPU01008405.1_pt1 | contig 17622 bp, 18 predicted proteins | sample 2228361 | NCBI WGS metagenome assembly FWPU01 (sample SAMEA103939777, study PRJEB20133) | metagenome
CGACTAACGGCATTGGTTTTGGATCGGACATTAGAGGTTCTCTACAGCTTCCACTTTTAGATAGATGGTCAATTGAGGAAAGACCAGGCGGTATGCGGAGCCGCCTTTCAGAACGATGCTCTCTCCCTGGCTGATGTGAGTCGCCTGCCCGTCGGCACCATAGATCTCGGCATAGCCATCCAGAAGCCAGATCAGGCGGTCATGGGGGGCCGCCTCGGGTGCCTTGCTCAGCGGGCCGTACCCAGGCCCGGCAGCCATCCATCGCGCCGAGGTCCAGGCTGACATCCGCCCCGCCACCGGCCAACACCTTGCCCGCGGCCAGCTTGCGCACCTGCTTTTTGATCTGCTCGACATCTATCACCTTGGGCTGCACGCAGACCTCCTGCAGTTTCTACCCAGCCTGTTCGGCCGCTTCTGCCAGCCGCTGGCCGTACCAGCGCCTGTAATATTCCAGATACTCGCCACTCTTGATCTTGCGCCACCACCACTCATTTGTGGTGTACCAGCGGACCGTTTTTTCGATGGCCTGTTCAAAGGTGTGATGGCTCTGCCAACCCAGGGCGCGGATCTTGCCCACATTCAGCGAGTAGCGCCGGTCGTGACCGGGCCGATCGGCCACGTGGCGGATCAGGCTGTGGGGCTTGCCCAGCAGGTCGAGGATGGCGCGGGCCATGACGATATTTTCCGTCTCGACGCCGGTGCCCAGGTTGTACACCTCGCCCGGCTGCCCGCGATGCAGCACCAGATCGATCCCCTCGCAGTGATCGATCACATACTGATAGTCGCGCTTCTGCCGCCCATCGCCGTAGAGGGGCAACGGCTGGTCGTCTATGGCGTTGGTAATAAACAGCGGCACCACCTTTTCCGGATATTGGTAGGGGCCGATGTTGTTCGACCCCCGGGTGATGGTGACAGGCAGGCCAAAGCTGGTATGGTAGGCCAGACACAAGAGGTCACCGCCAGCCTTGCTAGCCGAGTAGGGGCTGCGGGGGGCCAGGGGATCGGTCTCTACAGAGGAGTAGCCCTCAGGAATATCGCCATAAACCTCATCGGTCGAAACCTGGTGGTATCGCTCGACTTGATATTTTTTCGCTGCCTCTAAAAGGACATAAGTGCCATACACGTCGGTCCTGATAAAAGCATCCGGCTCCATGAGGGAGCGGTCCACATGGGTTTCGGCGGCAAAGTTTACGATGGTATCCACACCGTACGTGTGCATGGTCGCATCCACGGCCGCCGCGTCGGCAATATCCCCCTGGACAAAGGCGTAGCGGTCGGCAAAGCGTTCGGCTACATCTTTCAGGTTATCGAGGTTACCGGCGTAGGTCAGCTTGTCGAACACGACGAGGCGGTAGTTGGGGTATTTTTCCAGCATGTACCGCACAAAGTTCGAGCCGATAAAGCCGGCCCCACCGGTGATCAACAGGTTTTGCATCGGTATCTACTCCAACGGAAACAGGGCTATCGGCGGGTCACAGCGTGATGGAGCAAGCGCCCACCAGCCGCCGTAGCCGTCGCAGCACCTTATCCGGCCGGGCATAGCGCCCCCACAGGTACTTGACCTGCCGCCGGATAGCATTGACCGGCTTGCGCCGTTGGCTCTCGCGCAGCGCCCATTGCAGAAACTCGGGGTCCTGGCCCTTGATCTTGATCTCCCACGGGTTGCGGCGATACTGGTCGTGGCTGGTGATCAGGCTGAGATCGTGGTCCAGGCAATAATCGTACAGGTCGCTGCCGGGATGGGGTGTGTAAAAGGCCGGGCTGTACCAGTCGGGGTCAATCTCTTTGAGCATCGAGATCGTATCCATGACCTCCTCTTTGGTTTCGGTAGGCAAGCCCAGCATATAGTTGGCCCAGATTTTGATGCCATATTTTTTGCAGATGCGGGCAGCTTGCAGATTTTTCTCCCGCGTTGTGCCTTTGCGCAGGAACTTGAGCACGCGGTCGCTGCCGCTTTCAAAGCCGATAAAGTAGCCCTTTAACCCGACCTCTGCCATGCGCCGGACCATATCTTCATGTTTGACCAGGATGTCGGCCCGGCTCTGGCAGAAGAAGGGCTGGGTAAAGCCCTCAGCCGCGTACAGATCGCAGAACTCCATCACCCAGTCGCGGTTTTCGGTCAGGCAGTCGTCGTGGAACATAAAGCTGGCGAAATGGTAGCGGTCGCGCAGCGCCTTGAGCTCGGCGATGATGTTGGCCGGGCTGCGCTTACGAACCTGGCGACCAAAGATGAGCCGCTCGGCCGGTTGGCAAAAGTTGCAGTTATACTTGCACCCTCGTCCGGCGATGATGGTCAGGAAAGGAGCCGGCAGATCGGGCACGAAAGGCACCTCCGGCGAGTCGAGGGTGTAGCCATAGCGGCGCCACTCCTCCAAAAACAGCTCCCGGTCGGGGAAAGGCAGGGCGTCCAGGTCGGGCATCTCTCCCTCCAGGACCCGTTGTTCCGGTCGCCGGCCAGCCTGTAGCTCGCCCAACAGCCAGGGAAAAGTGATCTCGCCCTCGCGGGTGACGATGTAGTCAAAGTGGGGGACCTCGACCACCTCCTCGACCATGATGGTCGGATGTGGCCCACCGACCACCGTCACCGCCTGGGGCAACACCTCTTTGACGAGGCGCACCGCCTCGGTAGTCGGATTGTAATCCACGCTCATCATCGTGAGCGCGACGACATCTGGCCGGCGGCGCAGCAACTCTTCCCGAAACTCGTCCCAGCCGGAAAGCGCCCGCAGGTCAATCAGGTCTATGGCAAAGCCCTGGGCCTTGGCTGCCGATGACAGATGGGCCAGGCCGTGGCTCACCCAGCCGGCCTCCATCCCCTTGCCCAGGCTTTTGAATCCGTACCCGGCGATGCCGGGATAGATCAGGGTTGTTCTCATCCGTTGCCCTCAAAAGATGCTGGCTGTGGATGCCAGACGGCAATCATGCACATCCCTGCCGTCTGACATCCAGCGTCTGCCACGGCGCCCTCATGGGCAGCACCCCGGCAGGTTACTTTCTGCGCTGCCAGCGCGTGAGCTTGAGCATTTTTCGATGCTTGTGCTTGGCTGCCTTCTTCTTGCGCCATTTCTTGACGGAGCCCACGCTTTCACCTCCTTTCAAACATAATACGCCATACGCAACGGGATCACAGAATCCCGACGTTGCTATGATCTCCCAACGTCATCTTGAGCGCCTTGGGTTTGATGGGCGATCGGGTAATGACCGAATTCCGCCCAATAAGGCTATCGGCGATGCGATAGGGGATGTCCAAAATGTGGCTATGCTCCAGCACGATGCTGTGCTCGATCTCGCTGTTTTCAATGAGCACATGGTGATAGATGGAGGTAAACGGCCCGACGTAGGAATTGACGACACGCGTGTCCTCGCCGATGATGGCCGGCCCTCGCACACGGCTATTGATGATTTCCGCGCCCTTCTCGATAGTCACCTTGCCGTTGACCTGCGAATCGCGGTCCACGTATCCCTCGATGCGGTGCTCGATCTCGTCCAGAACCAGGTCGTTGGCCTCCAACATCTTGTCGGGCTCGCCGGTATCAATCCACCAGCCACGGTGGATATAGGGATGTACCTTGTAGCCATGTTCCACCAGATATTGGATCGCGTCGGTGATCTCCAGTTCGCCCCGCCACGAGGGTTTGATGGCGCGCACCGCTTCCCAAATGGGCTCACTAAACATATAGATGCCCACCAGCGCCAGGTTGCTGGGTGGATCGCGCGGTTTTTCCACCAGGCGGATGATCCGCCCCGTTTCGGCGTCCAGTTCGGCCACGCCATAGCGCGATGGGTTATGCACCGGCGTCAACACAACCTGGCAATCGTAGCCGCTGCCCTCGAACTCGCTGATCAGGTTCGAAATGCCGCCCTGGATGACGTTGTCGCCCAAGAACATGACAAATTTGTCGTTTCCGAGATATTCCTGGCTAATTTTAACAGCATGGGCCAGGCCCAGGGGCTGATCCTGCTGGATGTAGGTGATCTGAACATCCCAGCGTTTGCCCGTGCCCACCGCTTCCTTGACCTCTTTGGCGGTATCGCCAACCACGATGCCTATGTCGGTGATGTTTGCGTCGCGGATGGCTTCGATGACGCGAAAGAGGATGGGCTTGTTAGCCACCGGCACCAACTGCTTGGCGCTGGTATAGGTGATCGGATAGAGACGAGTTCCCTTCCCCCCGCTCAGGATTAATCCCTTCATAAAACCTTCACTCCTGCATAGATTAAATATAGATCAGGAAAATACAGCGGCTTCCAGACGTGAAACCCTTCGATAATCTCTTGCCTCTCCCTTTCCGTCATTTCTCACTCTCCTTGCAATGCATTGCGCACAGCATTAGCAATTCGGGTGATCAACTCTTGTTCATCTGCCGGCGGATAGCTTTCTCCCAGCAGGCAGATCGAACAGCCCTGACACAGGTCACGCCCCTGGCGCTGCAACAGCTCGCGTCGCTTTTCGGCCAGCTTTTCCACCGCCTGTGGCGAAAGGGTGCCCACCCGGCCTAACTGCTGGGCGGCCAGCGTGATCTGCGCCGCCTGTTCCACCCTTTCCAGGCGCAGGTAGGCCTCCCACAGCGTCCGGCCCACCGTCAGGCTGCCGTGGTGGGCCAGGACAATGGCATCGTGGTCGCGGATGGCCTGCCGGATGCTTTCCGGCACCTCGAACGTGCCCGGCGTAGCATACTCGGCTGTCGGGATGCTGCCCAGGCTGACGATCACCTCCGGGATGACACAGCGCGCCAGCGACACCCCGGCGATGCTAAACGCCGTGGCAAGGGGCGGATGGGCGTGGATCACGGCGCTCACGTCGGGCCGCTGGCGATACACCTCCAGGTGCATCAAAACCTCCGACGAAGGTCGTTCCCCCCGCCCGCGGTATGAAGGAATCGGCTTGCCGCTGAGGTCAATGACCACCAGGCTGTCGGTAGAGAGAAAGCCCTTGCTCAGGCCGCTGGGGGTGGTCAGCAGCCGCTCGGCGCCCAGGCGGACCGACAGATTGCCGTCGGTGGAGGCCACGTAGCCCCGCTCCCACATCAACCGCCCTATGCGGACCATCTCCTCCCGCAACTCATATTCCGTAGCATGCCGATGATCCGCCATTCTCTACTCTCTAATCTCCACTTCATCCACGATCCCCACGATCACCGCCCGGATCGCCCCATCCGGCTCGCGACCCACAATTTGCCGCGCCGAGTTGCCCTCGTCCAGCACCAACACCCGGTCGCCCACGCCGGCCTGAACCACATCCACGGCGATGTCATATTTGGCCGTGGGCCGGCCCTCCAGGTCCAACCGGTCCACTACCAGCAACTTGCGGCCCACATATAGCTCGTTCTTGATGGTGGCCACCACGGTGCCACACACTCGTCCAATGTACATCAGCGCACGTCCACCTGATCAACAATGCCAACGATGGCGTGATCCACCGGCACAAAGGTCTCCGGCAAGGCCAACGCTGCCTCGCGGATGCCGATGATGAACACCAGCTCGCCCGGCCCGGCCTGCCCTGTCCCATCGGCAGCAACCAGCGGCTCACCGACCGGCTGCCGGCGTTTATCCAGCGGCTGGACGATCAGAAACTTGACACCCTCCAGCCCCACCACCTTGCGCGTAGCGACCAACGTGCCGATCACCCGGGCAAACTGCATGGTATAGCCCCCTACAAAATCTTGGCCCGCATCTGCTCATGGAGCTGCGGGATGATCACCTGGCGGACCAGCAGCCCTTCCCGCCTGACCAGCTCTACGCCGGCGGCCATCGCCGCTTCCACATCGGCCACGATGCCTTCCATCAGCACGAAACTTTTGCCGCCCAGGCCGTTGGCCAGGCGGATCTCCAGCAACTGGACGTCGGCCGCTTTCACTGCCGCGTCGGCGGCGACGATGCACACCGCCGCCGTTACCGTTTCGATGATGCCCAGCGCCTCGTCGCCGCGAGGGGGAGCGGCGCTCATCAGCGCCGGAAAGACCGAGCGATGCACATTGGGCAAGAACAACTGATCCACCAGCGCATCGGCAGCAGTGGCAACCCCCACCTGGAACGACTCGCGCACCGGCCCTACCTCACCGCCGATGAGCACCATATACTTGCCGGGGCAGATCGGTCGGGCCTCCAGCAGTTGGACAACGGCTTTTTTGACCATCGCATCGCCGACCAGGATGCCGGCGGCGATGCTGTTGGTTTCTACCAGGGCAATGGCCGGCTCGATCATGCCCCTATCTCCCCCCGCTCCTTCGCCAGATGGGCAATCTGCCGGGCCAGCGCCCGGATGGCCGTTGCCAGCGGCGAATCGGGACGGCTCAGAACTACCGGCTGGCGATCGCCGGCCGGCGAGGCATACTCCTCCTGCGACCAGGGCAGGACGGCCACCCATGACCGGCCCCACAAAGCCTCCGCCTCTTGCTGGAGCGGCTGTTCGGCCGGGGTCACCATATTCAGCACGGGCCAGACCGAAAACGCCCTTCCTCCCGACTTGCGGAGCGCCGCGATGCTCACCTGGGCTTTGTGCAAGATGCCCGGCTCTGGTGTCAGCACCAGCAAGATCAACGATGAGGGTCCCACCAGGACCGGCGTCATTGGCCCCAGATGGAGCGGCGTATCCAGGATGACGAAATCGTTCCACTCCCGAAGCGTTTGCAGGAGCCAGGTCATATCTTCAGCTACAGCCTGATCCTCCTCCGCCGCAGGCAGGAGGAAAAGGCCTCGTTCATGGCGAACCAGGCAAGAGGCCAGCGCCTCCGTAACGCCCGCCGACAGGCCTGGGCACCCCTCTGCCGCTGTCAGACCCAATCGGCTGCTCACCTGTCCACCCGGGGTGACCAGATCGGCGATGGTGACCTGGCAGCCTTTTTCCTCGGCCAGGCACAATGCCAGGTTGACGGCCAGCGTCGTCGCGCCAACCCCCTTTTTCAGCCGTAGCACAAGGATCTGATAGCCCAGCGGCTCTATGGGATACAGTCTGTCGGCCAGCAATTGCTGGATCTCCTGGGCCAACTGTCTACCCCTGAACGGTTTGGGGATGTGGGCATCGGCCCCCGCCTGGAGAGCCATCTGCCTGTCCACCGGCTGGCCCCGGGCCGTCAATACGGCGATGACCGCCCGCGCCGTGCGCGGATCACGGCGCAGGCGGCGGCACACCTCATAGCCGTCCATATCGGGCATCATCACGTCTACGATGATAGCATCGGGCCGCAACGAAGCCGCTTTGTACAACCCTTCCTGGCCGGACGTGGCCGTTTCCACCTCAAAGCCGGCACTGATCAGAAAGCGGGCAATGATAGCCGTCAGAGCAGCTTCATCGTCAATCACCAAAGCAGTCGGCATGGCTTTGCTCCCTCATCGCAAGCATTCAGACGCCTGGGTCTACTCATTCAAACAGAAACTCTCCATCTGGGCCCGGTTGACCAGGATCGCTTCCCCCTGAAACGTCACGTCGGGCAGGGCTATGATCTGAGCGGTGGCATCCATGATGATGATGAACTGATCCAGGATGGCGGGGGAAAAGGTTCGCAAGTCAAAGCGGGGTGGACCGGCAAACCTGCCCCGTATCTCAAAACCGGGCAAAATAGCCAGGACCTCATAATTCTGGCTCGTAAAGCGGCCGGAATCCGGCAGGCGCACCTCGCGCGCCGGCACGATCACAAAGCTTATCCTCTCCTTCGACAGATAGGCCACCGGCGCATGCGAGCCGATCTCGCCCGGCCTATCCAGACGGGACACGTAGAGGTTGAACACCAACAGGTAGGATTGAGACCGGTCATTGAGCAGATCGCTCAACGGTTTGTTGCCGGTCTGCACCTGACCGGAGATGCGGTGCGTCATGGTGATAAAATCGGCCGTGGTCAAGCTATCCGCTTGCATCGGTATTACTCACCTTTCAACAAGTTCGATCGAGTTGCCGTCCACCCCGGCCACCCGTCCGGCGATAGAAGCGTGGACGTTCGCCCCCAGCTTGCCTTCTGGAATCCGGGCGATAAGGTCCCCCACCGCCACCCGATCGCCCACCTTGACCACAGGTTCGGCCGGCAAACCGGTGTGTTGCCGCAGCGGGATGGTCACTCGCGCCGGGTGGTAGTCGGTCTCGTCCAAGGGGCAAACCTGGTGCTCCCACTCGGTCAGTCCCAGCCGGGCGATGAGCCGGGCTGTGGGCACCAGGCGGTATTCCCGCATCGGATGTGGCTGCAAGTTGGTCCGCTTGTGTACTTTATTGACCCACCCCTGCGCCCGCAATTCTTGCTTGATACTGACATAATAGGACATGGGCGACAGTTCCAGCGGGCAAGCGTAGGCCTCGCACAACCGGCACTCGCAGCACAACACCGCCGCCGTCACCTTGTCGGCCGGGCGCGCCAGACCATAGTTGATGGCCCGCATCACCTCGTGCGGCCTCAGGTTATGGCCCAGCAGGTAGCGCGGGCAAAGGTCGGTGCAGTCGCGGCACTGGTCACAGGTCGAGACTCCACGCCGCACCCACGACCTCCGCGAGCGGGTCAGGGACCGCACCACGGCGCTGTCGCGGGGCAGCACCAGCAGCCCGCTGCTGGTCTTGGTTACCGGTTCGTCCAGGCTGTCCGCCACACGGCCCATCATCGGCCCGCCGACCACCACCGCATAGTCATCGGCGTTGCGATCTGACCAGCGGGGCGGCTGCACGCCGCCGGCCCAGCCCAGCACATCGCGGATGGCCGTGCCCACCGGCACCCACAGCGTGACCGGCCGGGCCACCGCACCGGCCACGGTCAGCAGGCGGTGTGTCACCGCCGCTCCTCGCTCTGCCCGGGCGATGTTGTACAAGGTCTGCACATTTTGCACCAGACAGCCAACGTGCAGTGGCAGGCCGGTCTCCGGCACCAGCCGGCCGGTGGCCTCGTAGACCAGCACAAACTCGTCGCCGGCCGGGTAGCGGCTGTCCAGCAGCAGCAGGCTCAGGTCAGCTTGGGAACCAACAGCCCGCCGCAGGGCTGCCGTTGCCCCCTGGTATTCCTTTTTTAGAGCCAACAGGCCCCGGGTGGCCCCGGTGGCCGCCATCGCCAGCCGCACACCGCGCACGATCTCGGCGGCTCGACTTTCCATCAGCCGCTGATCGCATTGCAACAGCGGGTCGCACTCGGCGCCGTTGGCAATAACCGTATCCACCCGGGCGGCAAGCTTGACGTGCGTGGGAAAGCCTGCCCCTCCCGCACCCACTACGCCCGCTGCCCGCACTGCTTCGACGAGGTTCTGGGTCATTCTCAAGAAACCGGCCTAGTTCAGTCCGACTGAACCCTCCGGCCTTTTGCAACACGACCGGGTCAAGCCAGAACTCATATATTGCCCTCTCGCCTCACATGAACGTGCGGCGGTTCGTCGTAATCGAGAGGGACAAAGCTGTAGTTGGGTCTGTTACCCGGCTGTACATGATACCACCGTTTGGCGACCTTGGCAAATGATAGGAGATGGGAGATGGGAAGGTAGAGGTTGGGGTTCAAAGCCTTCATCTGGCTACTGGCCGCTGACCACTTTTCCGACGACACGGACGAGGGTGGGCAGGTGGAGGATCATGTTGGCGTAGCTGGCATTGGCCATTGGGCAGGCACACTCGCCGGCGGCGATGCTGTGGCGCAGACGGCGCAGATCGCCCACCCGCTCGAACCACAAGGGGCGCAGGTCATAGCCGGTCTGGCGCAGGTTGCCGACCGGTTCGGCGCGGACACAGCAGGTCCACACGTCACCGTTGGGAGCAATGTGGCCGCTGGCCCAACCGGCCTGGCAGGGGATGACCTGCCGCTGCTCCTGCAAGACACGCCTGGCAAGCTGGTAGTATTGCGCCCGGAACGCCTGGGTCAGGCGGGCCAGCCCCCGAGCCGGGACCGCCCGCGCCCGTGCCGACAGATAATCGGCGATGGGGGCGTATTCATCCGGCGGTGGGGTGATCGCCCAACCGACGGTATCCAGCTCTACCCGTTCCTCGGCCACCTCGGTGATGTACGAGTCGGGTTGCAGGAATTCCAGCCCTTCGACGATGGCCCGCAGGCGGTGGGCGTTGAACCGAGAGACGACGGTATGAACGCTGAGGATCAAGTTCTTGTGCTGTCGTTGCAATTCTTTCAGCCCCTGCCAGGTGTCCAGCGCCCGTTGCCAGTTGCCCGGCACGCCACGGATGGTATCGTGATCCGCGCCGACGCCATCCAGCGACAGGTTAAGGCCGATCTGGCTCTGGGGAGCGGCAGTACAAATCAGGCCCACCTGGTCCACGATCCGCCCGGTCAACAACCCGTTGGTTGGAATGGTGATGACCGTCGGACGGCACAGCTCCGCCCCGGCGATGACCAGCTCGGCCAGGTCGGGGCGCAGGAACGGCTCACCGCCGGTGAAGGTCAGGTAGAAAGGGGAGCGGCCCAGATGGGCAAAGATTTTGCGCCATTCTTGGGCATCCATCTCCTCGCCCGCTTTGCGCCAGACGCCACAGGTTTTGCAGCGGCTGTTGCAGCGAAAGCTGACACTGACCACCAGGCTAAAAGGCAGCAACCTCGGCCGGCCCAGGCGGTAAAAGCTCCAATAGAACGGGAGCCTGGGAAACAGTTCCAACATGGCGCGCATTCTACCACGCCGGTCCGGTTCTGTCAAGCCAAGGGCGGTTCCACCGTGAGATTGGACCGATCGGGGCAATTATGATATACTCCACGCGGCCATGAATTGCGTTTTTTCTGTTGACGAAAGACAAGATTTGCCGTCCGTCCTTTGTCTTTGGCCGTGATAAAAGCGCATTTTGTGTCCGTGTGAGGTATAGAATAAAGGCATAGGCAGGGTCGCCCTTACCGGGGGAGTAAACATGGTCGCTGAATGGTTCGCAACGTTGAGTCCGATTGTGCAGGCCTTACTGGCCAACCTGTTCACCTGGTTCATGACCGCTCTGGGGGCCGGCGCGGTCCTTTTTTTCAAAACCGTAAACCGCCGGGTGCTGGACGGGATGTTGGGCTTTGCCGCCGGGGTGATGATTGCTGCCAGCTACTGGTCGCTCCTGGCCCCGGCCATCGAAATGGCAGAAGAGTCGGGGGGGCCCTCCTGGATTCCGGCTACGTTGGGTTTTTTGCTGGGTGGCGCATCTCTGTGGGCCGTGGACCGCATCCTGCCCCACCTTCACCTGGGGCTGCCGATGGAAGAGGCAGAGGGGATCAAGACCGGTTGGCAGCGGAGCGTGCTGCTGGTGCTGGCCATCACCCTGCACAACTTTCCAGAGGGCCTGGCGGTGGGGGTGGCCTTTGGCGCGGTGGCCGCCGGCCTGCCGGCCGCCTCACTGGCCGGGGCCGTGGTATTGGCGCTGGGCATCGGCATCCAAAACCTGCCGGAGGGCGCGGCTGTGTCTGTCCCGCTGCGCCGCGAGGGGTTATCGCGGCTCAAAAGCTTCTGGTACGGACAGTTGTCGGGCACGGTTGAACCGCTGGCCGGTGTGTTGGGGGCCTCGGCGGTGCTGTTGATGCGGCCGATCCTGCCCTATGCCCTGGCCTTTGCTGCTGGGGCCATGATCTTTGTCGTCGTCGAAGAGCTGATCCCGGAATCGCAGTTGGAGAGCGGCACCAATATCGCCACCTTGGGGGCACTGGCGGGCTTTGCCGTGATGATGACGCTGGACGTAGCTCTGGGATAAGCGCCCCGGTGCTGCGGACCCGGCCTACGGCAACACTTGCACCCAACCCAACTGCAAGGCATCGCCCAGGGGCCTGCCCTGGGCATCGAACCAGGGCAGCCGCTCCCCCGTCGCCAGGTCGTACATGCCGGCGATGAGCCGATAGCGGCCCGGCGGCGCGTCGGCGCGGATGGGCACCGCGAACCGTTCGCCGATCAGGTCGCCTGGACGCCAGGTGGTGGTCAGGCAGCCGCCATCGCACGGCAGGCGGTCCACCTGACCGGCCTTGACGTCGGCCTCGTCAATCGCTTGCACAAAAAGGGTATACGACACCCCTTGCGATGAGAGCGCCTGCCAGTAGAGAGCCAGTGGCACCCCTCCACCGGGGCGAGCCGTCGCGCTTTCGACCTGGGCGGCAATCAGCTCTATGCCATCTCCGAGCCTCTTTCGCTCTTGCCCTGCAACGGGCAACCGGGCAAGATCAAAGGGCCGGCCGGGCGGCGGATAGTAGTCCAGCCGCACCGCGCCCACCTGGAAACGGGCTGCCGCCGGCTCTTCCTGCCCCCGGCCAATGGTCCACACCGCCCTGGTCCGGTCCATCATCTGATCTTCAAACTGCCCCCCCCACACCGGCAAGTGCCCATCGTAGGCATCCTGCCACGCCTCGGTTAGCAGAGGGTCGGTCAGAACTGCGGCCTCAGTGGGACGCTCCATGCGGGCCAGGAGGTCGGCAGCCTGTGCCACGTCGCCAGTGGTTGGGGTGCAGCACGCTGCACCCCAACAAAGCGCCCCCAAGGCAAGCAGGAACAGCAATCCGATGGCCGGCGCTTTGCCCAGCCGCCCCCGCCAGGCCGTCCTCAACGCCAACCCGGCCAGGAGGACAACAAGCAACAGGAGGAAGGCAACGACCAGGGCGCCTGCTGCCTGTTGTGCGCCGCCTGCCACGACCCTGGCCCAGGCCAGGTCCAGGTTTGCCAGCCGGAGGTAAGCCCACTGCCGCAACAGCGGGCTGTAGGCCGGATTGAAAAGGGTAGCCGGGTGGTAGAGGCCCAGCCTGGCGTAGACCTCCTCCAGGTAGAGGTTAAAGTTTACGGCGACGCCCAGGATCTGAACGACCAGGCTCAGCGCGGCCAGCGTCCCCAGGGCAATTGCTACCCCTCGGCGGCGGGCAGCGGCTTCCAGTGCCGGGGCCAGGGGCAGCGCGGCGAAGGGCAGGATAGTGACCAGAAAGCGCGGCCCCCAACCATGCCCGGCCCACCACAGATACCAGGGCGCATAAAAGGCAATGTGGCTCAACACCACAGCGGCGACCAACAGCGCCTCGGCGCGGTGCCGGCGATAGAAAGCCGGCCAGGCAGCCAGCGCAGCAAACAGGAGCGGGTTATACCACAACAGGCCCTTGCCAGGGCTGAGGGTCAACCCATAGAAACCCTGCAAGAAGGGGGTAGCGAACCGCTCCTCTGGCAGGTAGCCGGTGGTCAGCACATTGCCAAAGCGAACCCAGTTGTACCAGCCGCTCAGCGCCAGTGCTGCCAGCAGCGGCAGGCCGAACAGGAGCAGGGGGGCAATATAGGCTTGCCAATCGCGCCCATAGCGGCGATAGAGGTACACCAGCAGCAACAAGCCCAGGAACGGCACAGCGATAGCGTTGTTCAATCGGACCAGCAGGGCCCAACCCAACCCCGCCCCGGCCAGAAACGGGCTGAGCCGATCCCCTTCCTGGTGGTAGCGCAGCACAAAGTGGGCGCAGGCCATCAGGCCCAAACCGGCCAACGGCTCGCTGAACAGATAGCGGGCGTAGGGCCAGGCCATCGTCGCCAGGCCAAAGGCCAGGGCAGTGCCCAGCGATGCCCCTCGCCCGTAACGCAGTCGCCGCAGCAGCAAGTAGACCAACACCCCGGTCAGGGCGACGACCGGCCCGTTGGTCAGCATGGCTGCCTGGACATTGCCCATCCGCCCCGAACGGAGCGCCAGCCAGTAGAGAGGCAGTGCTGCCAGCGTCGTGCCCAGCCCCTTGCGCGAGTAGAGGTGCCCGTCCGCCCCGAACGGAGCGCCAGCCAGTAGAGAGGCAGTGCTGCCAGCGTCGTGCCCAGCCCCTTGCGCGAGTAGAGGTGCCCGTCAGGGCCAAAGGAGCCCTGCTGTTCGCCCATCCAGCGCAGCAGATCAATGTCCCATGCACCTCGGCGGGCCAGGCTGTCGGTGGCCGTCAGCATGGCCATCTCGTCACTGGAGTGGTAAATTCCGCTGAAGGTCAGCAGGTAGATGCCAAGCAAAAAGGCAAAGAGGCAGAGGGCCAGAGGGCCATCACGGTGGTCGCTCATTGCGTGTCCCATCCGGTCAAGAGCCAGCCGTCAAACTCGTGGCGGGCAAGGGGCGAGTAGCGTTCGGCCAGCCAGGCATGGAGGGGCGAGTCGGCAGGGGCATAGAGCCAGGTTTGGGCATGGCCTTTTACGGCATCGGCCAGGCGCGGCTGCCAGGCAGGGAACCACCAGTCGGTCTGGATAGAGATTATGTCAAAGCGGCGCTGGAGAAAGGGGTACACCGCATCAAAAACGCCCTGGGCACCGCCTGGCTCATCGCCGCTGATAACCACACGCGCGTCGGGGGCTGCCTCGGCTGCCAGGGTCTCGATCATCGGGCGATGGGGGCTGACGGTCAGGCGGTTGTGGTAGTAGGCACTGTAGGCAAACGGAGTAGCCACCAAAGCCAGCACTGCCAGCAGGACCGTTGCTCCCAGGCACAGCCGGCGGCTCAGCCGGACGGGCAGGGGCCTGTCCAGGGCCATGCCTCCATACTCCACGGCCAGCAGGAGGATCAGCCCGGTGCGGGCCAGCACTGCCCCGGCCAGCAACCAGGGCTGGTCGGGCAGCAGGGTGAAATAGAGCGGGCTTTCGACCAGGTTGACGGCGCTGAGCAGCAGGGCATAGGCCACGCCCCGCAGCCCCGGCAGCAGCAGCAGCACAAACGGCAACAGCCAGACGAGAAACTGGGGGCTGTAGCCCTTGAGGTAGAGGGTCACCAGGTTCATCGTCAGCCCGGTAAAGGCCACCGCCCGGAAAGAGGCAGGAGACAAGGGGATTGCCTGTTTCTCGCCTCTTGCCTCTTGCATCTGGCCCCTAGCTGCCCACCAGAGATAGAGGTAGACCAGGACGAAACCGGCGGAGATCAGCGGCCAGGGGAGGGTGGTGGGATGCTGGAGCGCGCCGGCCTGAGCCGGGTCAAAGCGATTGGCCCCGCCGGCCAGGCCGAAACCGGTAAAGCCTTCCAGCAGCGCCCAGACCGTCTCCCACGAGCTGCGTTTCAAGTTGATGGTCCACGACAGAATGAACAGCTTGGGGTTGAGCAGGTAAAAGGGCAGACTCACGGCGACAACGGTCAGCGCCACGACGCCCAGCAGCAACAGCCGCCGCCGCCAGGTCGGTTCGCGCCAAAAGGCGACCGGCACGACGATGATAGGCAACAGCTTGACTAGAAAGCCTACCCCGGCGACGATCCCCCCGGCCACCCCCCGCCGGCAGAGGGTCAGATAGAGGGCCAACAGCAGAAAGGTGAGTCCAAAGAGATCGAACCAGCCGAGCATGATCAGCAGCGGTACAAAGAGCAGGCTGTAGGTCCAGGCGATGCGCAGGGCTATCTCCGGGCCGTGGAGGCGTTTGCCGATGAGATAGATCAAGGTCAGGTTGGCCGTCTCGGCCAGCAGGAGAAAGGTGCCCAGCAGCAGGTTGAACCAGAAGCCCGGTTCGCCCCAATTGGGCAGGAGCAGGCTCAGCCGGTAGATGCCGACCGGGACCCAGGGAAAGATGGGCTGATATTCCGTCCAGTAGTGGACGGAGGGGTAAAAGCCCTGGGAGGCATAGGAGGCCAGCAGCCGATAGAAGGTAAAGTCGGACAGGGAGGTGATGTAGCCGCCCGGCTTGACCAACAGCACGGCCATCAAGCGAAAGGCGACGAAGGTGATGAGAGGAAGAACAAATGGATGGGTAGAATGGGTGGGTTTATCTTTTATCATTTTGGGGCCTGACCAACGGCAGTTGGGCGAAATCGTCCGGGCCCAGGGCATCCAGGTTTGTCTCTGTGGACGGCGGATAGGTGCTGAGCGCCTCTTCCTGCGTCGGCGAAAAGCTGTCACCATAGGCCACGTCCAGAATGCGGGTGTGGTTGGTGTCGGCCGGGGCGCCGCCAATGCGCCATTGTTGCGCCGAGGCTTCCACGTCGCGCACGCGCCACACACCGCTGGAGGGATACCCCTCCTGGCTCAAGACCACGCCCAGATAGCCCCACGAGGCCGGGTTGAGAGCAGCCACCTCCACCCCCAGGTATTCGGCCAGGAACTTTTGTGGCACGCGGATGGTAATCCGCTGCTGGCCGGGGTCGCTGACGATGTTCAGCGTGCTCTGGTCACCGATCTGCACCGGCTGGGGAGAGGTGGCAGTGGGTGGACCGTAGAGGCCAGGTGTCCAGCCCTCGGCCCAGATGGCGAACTCCCAACCCTGACCGGCGGGCAGGGCGGCATTGCGGCCGGGCAGCAGCTTGCGCTCCCCTCCATCGGCTGCATCCACATACACATCCAGGGTATGGATGCCCATGCCGTTGGGGGCACCCCAATCGTTGTTGAGCGGACCGGCAAAGGTGAAGCGGAAGATCAGATTGTTGTCGTCCTCAGACACGGCGAACTCGGTCAGGTCGTAGGCGCCGGCCGCAAAGACCTTGTCCAACGGATATTTGTAGCTGCCGGGGCCATAGTCGTCGCCGGTGGGATCGGCGACCGTCAGGATGGGCGTGGTCAACCCCAGGTCGGGGACGACAAGGGCACCGGGGCCGCTGCCCGGCACGACCTGGATGTCGCGCTGTTCATCCTCGCTGACCACAGCCCGCAGCTTGAAGGTATCGCCGGCATCGGGCTTGCCGAAGGCGCTGTAGGGCAGGGCTGCCTCCAGGGTGCTGCCGGCGACGCCCACCGGCAGGTCGGTTGCCGCTTTGGCATAGAGCCCGTTGCTATCCACAGTATAAAAGGTTGCCGTGGCGGTTCCTGGCTGCTCGATCGTCACTTCCAGAAGGCCGTTGGCGCTAAAGCCCAGCAGCGTCCCCTCGCCGCCGATGCGGCTGAAGGGGTTCTCTGCGCCGCCGCCGGGCCGGGTCAGGTAAAAGCCCACCCGCGTCTGGGCACCGAGGTCGGCCCACGGGCGGCGGGCATCGAGGCGCAGGTAGAGCGTCTCCTTGTCGAATCCATACCATAGGCGGCTGACCACCTGGTCCGGCGTGGCCTGCACGCCCCCCTCCTCCAGATAGTAGCCAGCACCCTGCCATTCGGCCTCGTCGCCCACGCCGTCAATCTGGGGCGAGATGAGGGCCGAAGCGCCAGCCTTGGGGAGCTGCGCTTGTTGGGGAATGACCGGCACCTTGAGGAAGGTGGGGATCGGCTCGCCCATGATCTCATAGACGCGCATCAGCGTGCGGCGGAACTGGAAGTCAAAGCTGCTGTCGTCGCCGCTGTTCTGGTCAGCGCCGTACCACCAAAACCAGTCAGAGCCCTCGGCGGTATAGATGGCATCCATGACGGCGGCCAGGGTCTTTTCGTCGAGGGCCAGCTTCTTTTTCTCCACGGCTGCCCGCACCCGTCCCAAATAGTCCCAGGCGCGGTTCTCCTCTTCCTCACCGATCCAGGTCAGAAAGTCGGGGCTAACCCAACTGCCGGCCCACAGCTCTTCGATCTGAGGCTGGTCGGGGAAGTTGGTCACATAGGCGCTAGGGGTGATGGTGCGGATAGTCCCTTTGGCCTGTTCCTCTTCCAACAAGCGGTAAAGGGTGTTGAGAAATTCTTTGCCATCGTTGGGATAGTGTTCCCAGGCATTTTCGCCATCAAGGATGACGCTGACCAGGTGCGGACCGGTTGCGCCCTCCTCGGCCAGTCGGTCACGGATGGCCAGGATGCGGCGGATAAAATCCTGGGCTGCCGCCGTGCCAGAGGAGCCGCTGTAGGTGAACCCCACCTTGTCGCTGATCACTTTGTCGCGGAAGATGAT
>FWPU01008406.1_pt1 | contig 17621 bp, 13 predicted proteins | sample 2228361 | NCBI WGS metagenome assembly FWPU01 (sample SAMEA103939777, study PRJEB20133) | metagenome
CCTCCTTGATGGTAAGGATTCATCTGTCTATGTTGCCCCAACCAGCTCATTTAGGCAAGGGATTTATGCACACCCCTCATTTAACTGAGCAGTAGGGCAGAGTCTCCGTCCCTGCCTTCGTTTCGCTTACCACAGAGATGATGCCAGCGGAACAGGGGCAGGGACGGAGACTCTGCCCTACTGCGCTGCCACATTATGGTGATTACTGATTCAATTTAGCAAAGAGCATCAACCACACCAACAACGACCCAAAATCTCGACGAGTCGGGACTTCGGGTTATTGTTGCCGTGATGTCAATCGCCCAATTTTTGAAGGCTTTCCGCCACAATCTCGGACGCCACTTCCACGTCCTCGCGGCTGACGTCTTTGTGCGCGACAAACCGCACCTGTTCGGCGGTGATGGCGATGGCTTTGACGACCACGTCGCCGCGCTGGAACGTGACTTCCGTTTCTGGCTCGAATCGCTGTGGCAGGCGGCAGTAGACCATGTTGGTCTGCACGGTGCTAAGGTCAATATGGACGCCTTCAATTTGCGACAGACGTTCGGCGAGCAGGCGGGCGTTGGCGTGGTCTTCTTTGAGGCGGTCAATCATGGTGTTGAGGGCGACGATGCCGCACGCGGCGATGACGCCCGCCTGACGCATCCCGCCGCCCAACAGCTTGCGCTGACGGCGCGCTTTGTCAATGAACTCTTTCGGTCCACACAACACGGAACCGACGGGACAGCCCAATCCTTTTGACAGGCAGAACATCACCGAGTCCACGTAGCGGGTGATGGCGCGGACGTCTATGCCGAGCGCGACGGCGGCGTTGAACACGCGGGCGCCGTCCAAATGGACGGCCATGCCGTGTTGGCGCGCCGTTGACGCCATCACTTCAACTTGATGCGGCGTGAGCGCGATGCCGCCCGCGAGGTTGTGCGTGTTTTCGAGGCACAGCAGCGAGGTGCGGATGCGGTGCAAATCGCCGGGGCACACCTGCTCCTCAATCTTTCGGGGCGACATGAAACCGCGCACGCCGCGCACCACGTGCGGCAGCACGCCCGCGATGCGCGCGATGCCGCCGACTTCAAAGACGAAGGTGTGGGAGGTGGCTTCTAAAATCGCGCCGTCGCCCGGCTGCGTGTGGCAGAGAATGGCGAGCAGGTTGCCCATCGTTCCGCTAGGCACGAACAGCGCGGCTTCTTTGCCCAACCTGTCGGCGGCGAGCCGCTCCAACTCCTGCGGCATAGGGTCGTCGCCAAACACGTCGTCGCCCAACGGCGCGTTCCTCATCGCCTCGTACATTTCGGGCGTCGGCTTCGTGACGGTATCGCTGCGGAGGTCTATGATGCGCATTGTTCAATGACCAATGACCAATGTCCAATGTCCCATAACTAAACGTCTGCGTTGGCTGGGGGCTTAGAGTTGGCGCGGAATCTTAGATTCCGACAAAACCAACTCAGCAAACCTTAACTAACCTGAGCCAACTTTTTCACTTGGACATTGGACATTGGACATTTCGTCTACGGCGACACTGGCTCAATCGGTTTTCGCCCCACCGGGAAGTACTCAAACCCGGCGGCTTCGACTTCGGCGCGAGAGAAGATGTTGCGCCCGTCAATGATGATGGGCGTCATCATCCATTTGTTCAATTGATGCAAGTCGAGAGATTTGAACTCATCCCAATCCGTCGCAATGATGAGCGCCTGCGCGCCGGTGATGGCTTTCTGCGGCGATGGGGCGTAGAACACGCGGTCGGACGGCGGCAACTCGCGCTGCGTATTTTCCATTGCCTGCGGGTCGTAGAGGCGCAGGCGCGCGCCTTCGGCGAGCAACCGCTGCGCGAGTTCTATCGCGGGCGCGCCGCGAATGTCGTCGGTGTTGGGTTTGAACGCCAATCCCAAAATGGCGATGTCCTTATCGCGCACCACCCACAGCGCACGGCGCACCTTCGTCATAATGTTTTCCACACGCGACAGGTTCAGGCTGTCGACCTCTTTCAACAAATTCATATCCACGCCCAACTCCTCACCAATGCGGATGAAGGCTTTGACGTCCTTGGGGAAGCAGTACCCCCCGTACCCCAGCCCTGCATTGAGGAACGCCCGCCCGATGCGCTTGTCCAAGCCCATGCCGTCGGCGACGGTCTGCACGTCGGCGTCGGCTTGTTCGCACAGGTTCGCAATCATGTTGATGAACGAAATCTTCATCGCCAGGAACGAGTTGGAGGCGTGCTTGATGATTTCGGCGGTGTTGGCGTCGGTCACGATTTTGGGGCAGTCGAAGTGCGAGTAGAGTTCGAGCAGGAGTTGCGCGGCGCGGTCGGAGGACACGCCCACCACGATGCGGTCGGGGTTCATAAAGTCGTCAATCGCGCTGCCCTCGCGCAGAAACTCCGGGTTGGACGCGACGTCGAACTCGACGTTCTGGCGGTTGTAGAGGCGCACGGTGCGCTCAATCCAGCGGCTGGTGTGAACGGGCACGGTGCTCTTTTCGACGAGCAGGCGGTAGTTGTGCATGTTCTCCGCGATGACCCGCGTGACGTTTTCGACCTGCGACAGGTCCGCGCTGCCGTCGTCATTCTGCGGCGTGCCCACGCAGATGAACAGCACGGTGGACGCCTCGACACCTTCGGCAATCTCGCTGGTGAAACGCAGCCGTCCCTGCTCCATGTTGCGCCGCAGCAACACATCAATGCCCGGCTCGTAAATCGGCGGGATGCCCTGTTGCAACCGCTTGACTTTCTCCTCGTTATTGTCCACGCCCGTGACGTTGTGCCCCAGTTCAGCGAAACACACCGCCGTAACCAGCCCGACGTAACCTGTGCCAATGACGGAAAGGTTCATGGAAACGCTCCTGTTTACTCGAACACCGAATTGGAGTGATGGAGTATTGGGGTGATGGAGTGTTGCGCATCTCCCATCTCAACACTCCATCACTCCCATACTCCATCACTCCGTTGTTCCTCATTTTCCTCCTCCTCTCTCCACCACCATCGCAATCCCCATGCCTCCCCCCACACACAGCGTCGCCAGACCGTAGCGGGCGCGGCGGCGTTCCATCTCGTAGAGTAATGTGGTAAGAACGCGCGCGCCGCTTGCGCCGATGGGATGACCGAGAGCGATGGCTCCGCCGTTGACGTTCACCCGTTCCAAGTCCCAGCCGACTTCTTTCGTCAACGCCAAGGATTGCACGGCGAAGGCTTCGTTGCTTTCGATGAGGTCAGTCTGCTCCAGCCGCAACTCCGCTCTATCCAGAGCGCGTCGCACCGCGCCCGCTGGCGCGAGGCCGAACTCGTGCGGGTGCATCGCGTATGAAGCGCAGGCGAGAACGCGCGCTAAGGGCGGGACGCCCATGCCACGGGCTTTATCGGCTGAAGCGACGACCAACGCCGCTGCGCCGTCGTTGATGCCGGAAGCGTTGCCCGCCGTAATCGTGCCGTCGGGACGGAAGGCAGGCTTGAGTTTGCTCAACTTCTCCATCGTCGTGTCCGGGCGCGGGTGTTCGTCAAAACGCACGAGGGTCGTTTCGCCCTTGCTGCCTTTGACTTCAACGGGCACGATTTCGGCGTTGAACGTCCCCGCCGCCATTGCCGCCGCGCACCGCTGCTGACTGCGCAGAGCGAAGGCGTCCTGCTCCTCGCGGCTGATGCCATATCGCTCCGCCCAGCGTTCGGCAATCTCGCCCATGTGATGATGAGAGAAGGCGTCCAGCAAGCCGTCGCGCAACATCGCGTCCACCATCGTTGCGTTGCCCAAGCGCGCCCCCCAACGCGCTGACGGCAGCAGATAGGGCGCATGGCTCATGCTCTCCATGCCGCCCGCAACAAAAATATCTCCGTCACCGACGCGCACCGCCTGCGCCGCCAACGCGACGGCTTTCAAGCCCGAACCGCACACCATGTTCACCGTCGTCGCGGGCACGTGGTCGGGGATGCCCGCCAATCGCGCCGCCTGCCGCGCCGGGTTTTGTCCCTGTCCAGCTTGGAGGACGTTGCCCATGTAGACTTCGTTGACTTGCTCTGGTGAAACCTGAGCGCGGCGCAAGGCTTCCGCGATAGCCACCTGCGCCAACTCCGCCGCCGACAGGTTTTTGAAATTTCCGCCCAATGCGCCGATGGGCGTGCGCACTGCGCTGAGAATGACCGGGATCATGTTGGTTGCCTCCGTATGGATTATAAGCGGTTGGAGGGGAGAGCGTCAAGCGTCGTCTGGTGCGATACGTTTGTGGTATAATCTCATCGGACATGGCGGTTTATCTTCCTACCTCTGTCGTCGGCAATTCGCGCATCCTCGTCACGTTGGGATATGCGGGCGAGGTGATGGGATTCTTTTATCCTCACATTGACTACGCCCAGAACGTGAAAGAGTGCATGACCGCCGTGTATTGCGGCGAGCCAGGGCGCGGGCAACTGGTCTGGACCTTCGAGGAGGAGTGGACGAAAGCGCAGTCTTACGTTCGTGATACCAACATTCTTGTCACCACTCTGACCAACGCCCAGCGCGGGTTGCGGCTGACGCTGACGGATTTGATTCCGCCGAACGTCGAGGTGTTTCTGAGACGCTTCACGATGGAGAACATCGGGCGCGCGCCGTTCACGGGACGACTGTTTCAGTATTTCGACCTCAACCTCGGCGAGGTCAGCGACCGCAACGCCGCGCGGCGGTTGACCCACGAGGAGGCGATTGTGCAGGAATGGCGGCATCTGTGTCTCGCGGTGAACGGCGACCCGTTCGATCAGTTCCAGTGCGGCAAGGCGTCACCCGACGCTCACTCCAACGCCAAACGCGACATGATGGACGGCGCGTTGATGGGGCAGCGGTTGGACATCGGCGACGTGAGTTTCGCCGTTGGCTGGAACGTGCAACTGCCTCCGCAGCAAAGCCTCACGCGGCATCTCATCATCGCGCCCGGACTCGGCGAGCGTCAAGCCCTGCGAACACTGCGCGAGACGCGGCAGAAAGGATTTCAAAGCCTCCATGAAGAAACAGAAACTTACTGGCGCAAATGGTTGGAGCGCGCCCGTCCCGTCAACGTGCGCCCGCCGTTTGACGCGGCGTACCGCCGCGCGCTGCTGACGCTGCCGATGCTCTACGATGAAGATTACGGCTCGTTTTTGGGCGCGCCGGAGTTCGACCCACTTTACGAAGATTCCGGCGGCTACGGCTACTGCTGGACGCGAGACGCCGCCGAGGTTGTTGTTGCCCTCAGTCAAGTCGGCTACCCCGAATATGCAGAACGCTTCTTTCAGTGGTGCGACAAAACGCAGCATGACGACGGCTTCTGGCATCAACGTTACTGGCTGGGCGGCGACGTCGGTCCGACGTGGTGCACCTACGACGACGCGATTCAGATAGACCAGACCGGCGCGGTGCTTTGGGCGATGCAGGCGCACGCGCAGACGCTGCCTGACGAGCGGCGGCTGTCGTTCATCAAGCGACACTGGCAGACCGTGCGTCGCGCCGCCGAGTATTTGCGGGCGTCGCTGAATGGAAACGGTTTGCACCAAACGGCGTACGATTTGTGGGAAACGTTTCGCGGGTCGTTCACTTACTCCAACGCTTCCATCTACGCGGCGATGCAGGCAGCAGCCGCGTTCGCGCAGGCGATGGAACGCCCTCAACTCGCGGACGAATGGAGCGACGTGGCGCAGCGTGTCAAGCAGGCGTGCCTCAACATCCTCTGGAACGGGCAACGCTTCGCGCGCGGGTTGAACGAACGCGGGGAAGTGGACTTGACCATTGACTCTTCCATTCTGGGAACCGTTGACCCGTTCGATATGCTCTCGTTGCGGGACGAAAACGAACTCCGCATGGCGGAGTCCATCGTGCGCTCCATTGAACAGACCTTGGGGGCGAACATTGACAGCGGGCGGGGAATTCGCCGTTTTGAGTGGGACAGTTACGCGGGCGGTCCTCCCGCGACGGTGAACACGCTCTGGTTCGTCCGCGTTCTTCTGCGCCTCGCCAAACAGTGCGCGGCAGCGCGCGACCTTCCCCGTGCCCGCGCCCTGCGCGAACGAGCGATGCCCTACCTCCTCACCAGTCTGCGCCGTACCACGCCCAGTGGCTTGCTGCCCGAATTGATGGCGGGTCCTCACGGAAAACCTTACTGGGCTGCGCCGCACGGCTGGGCGTCGGCGTCGCTGGTGTTCAGCGTGCTGTTGCTGGACGAGTTGGAGCGGGAAACGGTGTAGCGGGGTTGTCGCCCTCTTCCAAACTGGATTTAGACGGAGACTTGTTTCCGCTGCAACCTATCGTCTAAGCCCATTTTGAACATGCTTGCAGATAGAATTCCCTCCGCGACAGCAACACGAAATTGTAGGATTTCCCTCTCATATCCGTGCATGAAATTTCTCTACAATAAAATTTCAGATGAGCGGCTTGCTGATTGCAGGAGGCAGGCGCGCTCACATCGCACGGAAAGGGGAGAACACAGATGTTAAGAAAGGTGTTGTCGCTCCGTTCGTTACTGTTGCTGTCGTTGATTGTCGTCCTTATTGCGCTTGCTCCCATAGCAAGTACGCAAACTGCCTTCTCTCGACCCCCACTTCCACCTGACCGGGTGCCGCCCGGTTACCAGTTTCCAGTGGTCAAACCGACTCCACAGAAGATACCAACTCAACGGTTTGGCAATGCTGACATTCGATCGGTCTCTGCTGAAGTGTCATTGGTGAACGGCTACAAGTGCGTGAGTAACGAGGTCATCGTCAAGTTCTTTGAGGACACCTCTGATGCCACGATTGATAGCCTCATTGGACGTCACAACGGCAAAATTGCGCGGTGGATTTATGGTATGTATCAGCACTGGTATGTCGTGAGGTTTCCCACCACAGCCGACATCCGCCAAATTGTTGATGAATATAACGATCACCCCAGCGTTGAGTACGCAGAGTTGAACTGGATCGGCGAGGCAGGTATGGTTCCCAATGACTTTTACTATTCCCAACAGTGGAACCTCTCTAAAATCAAAGCACCTGAAGCGTGGGATCTAACGCAGGGAAGTTCAGACACGATTATCGCAGTCATTGACAGTGGTGTAGATTTGGACCACCCTGATTTGGTCAATAAACTTATATCTTGCGGTTCGGATACATGTGATTTCGTTCAAAATGATTCAGAGCCTGACGATGGATACGGGCATGGGACTTTAGTCGCTGGTGTTGCAGCAGCTACAACCAACAACAGTATCGGTGTAGCAAGCCTCGGCTGGAATCCAAAGATATTGCCGATTAGGGTGTTGAACGACGCTGGCTTTGGTACCACCGATTGGCTCGTCGATGGGATTAATTATGCTGTCACGAGAGGAGCGCATGTGCTCAATATGAGTCTCGAGGGTTTTCCTAGGACTACCGGTCTTCAAATGGCAATTACCAACGCAGTTTCAAACGGGCGGATTCTCGTAGGAATTATGGGAAACAATGGCGCTGATTCCTCCCCTGGGTCGTATCCTAATGTCATTGCTGTAGGGGCGTCAGATGAAAATGACAATCAAGCGTCATTTTCAAATTCCGGGAGTTTTATTGCTGTTGTAGCACCAGGGGTCAACCTCACACCCAACGAACCCGACATATTCTCAACCTATCCAGGGGGTTATACTTCTAATAACTTTGGAACTTCGTTTGCTGCACCTCATGTCTCCGCTCTCGCTGCTCTCCTCCTTGAACGCGCTCCCAGTCTGACCAGCAACAACGTGCAAGCAGCAAAGCATATTATCGAAGACCGGGCATTAGATGTAGCGACGCCTGGCTTTGATATAGGAACAGGTTGGGGACGCATTGACGCTCATGCCTCACTCAATCGCGGAAGTTTATCTCACACTTGGACAGGGGATAATGTTTTGCGGATGATTAGCGTTCCCTTGCTTCCGAAGAACCCTGATGCCTGCTCGTTTTTTTCAGGGGCAACCGACCTCTGGTGGTATGATACGGCAATAGGGCAGTATCGCCAATGTTCTCAAGGCGGTGTACCCCCGCCGATTGCGGCTGGTAATGGTTACTGGGCAAAGTTTACAACGTCCTATGATGTGAGCAACAGATTGGGCATCAAAACTGGAAAGAAGGCTGGACACCCCTATCGCATGCATTTCAAGACAATAGGGTGGAATATGTTTGGCAACCCGTTCACTTCCCCTATCCCTTGGAACGACAACAACGTAAAGGTCATCTACAACGGGGAAGAGAGAACTATCGGACAGGCAACTGGCGCGAGCAACTGGGTCAAGTCGGTCTGGCGTTGGGACCTTGACTTGGAGGCTGATGTACCCATTGACCCCAATACAGGGCAGTCGCTTAGCGCATGGGAGGGCTTCTGGATTAACACGGGTGTGGCTGACTTGACGCTGGTAGTGCAGCCTTAATTAGCGCGTATATCTCATTCAAGGAGGTCATCAGTATGAAGAACATCTTACTAACTCGGCAGTGGGAGGTTTTGTTTGTAGGACTTTTCATCTTAGGCTGTGTGGGCTGTGGCGGGGGAAAAGGCGTAACCACTGAGGCATCTTTCGGTGAGAATCGCGTTTTGCTATCCCGGGCAAAGAAAGACAAGCGTGCAAAGAAAGACAGGCGAGGCAAGAAGAAACAGGGGGATCCGAACGAACCAACGCAGCCCCCGCTTCCACCGGATCAAGTGCCTCCGGGCTACCAATTCCCTGTCCCGTCGCCTCCTCAACACCAGAAGATGCCGACCCAGCGCTTTGCGAATGCTGACGTCCAGCCTTTTTCTCCTGGTATGTTGTTAATCAATGGACAAAAGTATGTAAGCAATGAGATCATCGTCAAGTTCTTTGAGGACACTCCTGATGCCACAATTAACAATCTTATCGGGCGCGATGGCGGTCAAATTGTGCGTCAGATTCTTTACAGTCAGTATCGGCACTGGTATGTGGTGGGATTCCCCGATGGGGCGAAAATTTGGGAAATTGTTGATGTGTTCAATGACGACCCATCGGTGGAATATGCATCGTTGAACGGGGTCGGCCAAGCAGGTGCAGGTTAATCAAGTGACCGCGTTCTACATGGCGAGATCATGAAACGACACTCCCCGCGTGACCACGCGGGGAGTGTCGTTTTAGGGGGTTGTCGCAGTTTTTCGTTAAAAGAGATCCAGTTTGGAAGAGGGCGACAGCCCCGCTTTTTCGCGGATTTCTTGACATCCAAAATAACATCGTGTAAACTCTACGCAATTCAAGGACGGAGGTGTGGTGGCATGACGACGATTGAAGACATTGTGGCGCGGGAGATTTTGGACTCGCGTGGAAATCCGACCGTCGAAGTCGAAGTGTTCTGCTCGGCGGGGGCGTGGGGACGGGCGAGTGTGCCGTCGGGCGCGTCCACGGGCGATTATGAAGCCGTCGAACTCCGCGATGAGGATGAGAACCGCTACGGCGGGAAGGGCGTGCAGAAGGCGGTCAGCAACGTTCACGAAAAAATTGCGCCGGAACTCATCGGCTTGGACGTGTGCGAACAGGTGGCAATTGATGAGTTGATGATTGAAATTGACGGCACGCCGAACAAATCCAATCTCGGCGCGAACGCGATTTTGGGCGTATCTATGGCAGTGGCGAAGGCGGCGGCGAATGCGGTGGGATTGCCGTTGTATCATTATCTCGGCGGCTTTGCGGCGCGGACGCTGCCCGTGCCGATGATGAACATTTTGAACGGCGGCAAACACGCCGACAGCGGCGTGGACACGCAGGAGTTTATGGTGATGCCCGTCGGAGCGGACACTTTTGGTGAGGCGCTGCGCATGGGCGCGGAGATTTACCATGCGCTCAAAAAAGTCCTGCACGGGCGCAAGTTGTCCACCGCCGTTGGGGACGAAGGCGGCTTCGCGCCCAACGTGAAGGGAACGGACGAAGCCCTCGCCGTGATTGCGGAAGCGGTGGAGAAAGCGGGCTACACGCCAGGTCAAGACGTGCTCTTTGCCTTGGATCCAGCGGCGTCGGAGTTTTACGACGCAGACAGAAAACGCTACGTTATGAAACGTGAGGGGCACGAGTTTACGTCTCTCGAAATGGTTTCGTTCTGGACGAGCCTGGTGGAAAAGTATCCCATTATCTCCATCGAAGATGGACTGGACGAGGACGACTGGGAAGGCTGGGCGCACCTGACAAAGATGTTGGGCAGCAAGGTGCAGTTGGTGGGCGATGACCTGTTCGTGACGAACACGGAACGGCTGTCACGCGGCATCAAAGAAGGCGTCGGCAACTCCATTCTCATCAAGGTCAATCAGATTGGGACGCTGACCGAGACGTTTGCCGCGATTGAGATAGCGAAGCGGGCGCGTTATACCGCGGTCATTTCCCACCGTTCCGGCGAGACGGAGGACGACATCATCAGCGATATTGTAGTCGCCGCCAACGCCGGACAAATCAAAACCGGCGCGCCCTGCCGCACCGACCGCGTAGCAAAATACAATCAGTTGCTTCGCATCGAAGAGGAATTAGCCGACGCGGCCCGCTATCCGGGACGCGCGGCGTTCTACAACTTGGGGTGATGGAGTAGTGGAGGGGGGGCGTAGTGGATTTCCCAATACTCCACCCCTCCCTCCCTCCAATACTCCACTACTCCGTAGGAGGTTCAACATGGACTCTCTCCAAACATCGCAGTTTCATCGCCACAGAGGGGAGGGGACGCGTCCACCCCGCTGGTATCGGGTGTTGAAGTGGGCGGCGTTTTACGCCGTGTGCGGAGCGATGTGCGTGCGTATCGGTCAGGCGGTGGCGCTTCAACAGGAAGAACAGATGCACGCCGACATTGCCGCGCAGAAGTTGGAGCGCTTCCGCGAGCGAAAAAAGCAGGTGGACGCTGAATTGTATGCTCTGCAGACGGACAAGGGGTTGGACAAACTGTTCGCTGAAAACGGGTTTATCCGTCAAGGGGAGCGTGTGTTTGCGTTTCCCCAAGACCCGCCAACTCAGCCCCCGATTTCAGCCCCACAGAAGCAGGCTCCCCCACAAAAGAAGCCTTCGGTTTGGAGGCGCGCAGCGGACGCGCTGAAACGTCTGTGGCAGTGATGAAATCTGAGAAGGTAGGGGCGTATGAGCGTATGGGTGTATGGGGGAAACGACTTCTTTATACCGACACTCTCACACTCCCACATTCCCACACTCCCATCTCCCCATACATCGCCGTTCCGCTCTTCGTCCTCCTCTATTTCGTCTCGTTCCATCCGCTCAATTGGTTTCTGCTGGGATGGTTGATGCTGACGCCGCTGCTGTTGTCGCTGCGCGGACTGCCTTGGAAAAAGCGGCTGTGGCGCGGCTGGTTCGCCGGATTTCTGGCGCACGCGGCGTTAAACTACTGGATTCCCGTCACGATTTTCAACGCACGGGAGTTGTTCAAATGGAGCGTGGGAGTTGCTCTGTTCTTTGCGGGGGTGGCGTGGCTGCTGACCGCGCTGGTGTTGGGCGTGACAGTGGCGGTGTTTGCGGCGCTGGTGGGGGAGAGCGACGGCATGAGATGTCGTCGTAGGCAGTGGAGGGACGTTCTCTGGTGTCTTGCGGTTGCCGCCTGGTGGACGGTATTGGAGTTTGCGCGTTCGTTCGGCGCGTTGGGTTATCCGTGGGGCGTTTTGGGGTATTCTCAAGGGCGTGCGCTGCCGCTGATTCAGATAGCGGAATTCACGAGCGTTTATGGGGTCTCATTTCTGATGGTATTTGTCAGCGCGGCGGCAGCGATTGGGTTGATGCACAAACAATGGCTGCCGTTGGGCGTCGGCGGTGGCGCGGTGGCGCTCTGTGTGATGTGGGGATGGACGCGATTGACGCAGCAATATCCGCCGCGCAAATCGTCCGTCGTAACCCTCGTGCAGGGCAACATTCCCAACGAGGCGAAGGTGGACAAGAAACGCGCCCGAAAGAATATCGCCGTCTTTGAGGAACTCACAAATCGGGCGGTGGAAAAACAGCAACCGTCGCTCGTCGTCTGGCCTGAGACGGTCATTCTCACGCCGTGGTCGCGCTTCCCGAAGGTGCAAAAATGGTTGTGCCAGTCAGCACGCGATTGGAACGCGGGACTGGTGACAGGAAGCGTGGACCGGGACAAGAAAAATCGCGGCTACAACGTTGCCCTCAGCCTCTCGTCACAGGGCTACGTCATGGGCGTTTATCAGAAAGTCCGGCTCGTTCCGTTCGGCGAGTATATCCCGATGCGCTGGTTTCCACTGTTTCGGATGCTCCGATTTCTGGAGCCGGCGATCAGCGCGGGCGCGAAAGTGCGCTCGCTGCCGACCGATGTGGGAAATGTGGGCGCGGTGATTTGCTTTGAGTCCATGTTCCCCGACATCAGCCGTCAGTTGGCGCAGTCCGGTGCGGAGTTTTTGGCGGTGATGACGAATGACGATTGGTTCGGCGGAACGAGCGCGCCCGATGACCATGCGGCGATGTCCGTGTTTCGCGCTATTGAAACGCGACGGTGGGTGGTGCAGGCGGCGAACACGGGCATTTCGTCGTTCATTGACGAGCGCGGGCGCGTTGTCGCTACAATCGGTTGGAATCAGCGGGACACGCTGACGCGCCGCGTGCTGCACCATGCGGCGGAGAGGGGCGAGACGTTCTACGTCCGACGAGGCGACTGGTTTGTATGTTCGTGCGCCGTCGTTTGTCTGTTGACAATCGTTGCTCGACTTCGTCATTATTTGGAACATTTGCGAACGGGTCAACGTCCAACGAATTCGGAATGAGGAGACATCATGGAACTCATCTGGGCGCCGTGGCGCATGGGCTACATTTTAGGCGAGAAGCCCAAAGGTTGTATCTTCTGTGACAAGCCGGAAGAGGATCAGGACCGTGAAAATCTGCTGTTAGCGCGGGCAAAACGTTGCTCGGTGATGTTGAACGCTTACCCGTATAACAACGGTCACCTGATGATTGCGCCCTATCGCCACATCGCTGCGCTCACGGATTTGACAGAGGACGAAATCTCTGACATAATGAGAGTGGCTCAACAGTGTGTGAGCGTGTTGCAGCAAGAGTTCAAGCCGGACGGGTTCAATATCGGCATGAACTTGGGACGCGTGGCAGGCGCGGGCATTGACGACCACCTGCACCTGCACATCGTGCCCCGCTGGAACGGCGACACGAATTTTATGCCCGTGTTGGTTGACACCAGAGTCGTGCCGGAATCTCTGACGGCAACGTTTGACAAACTGGCGCCGGCGATGCGCCAAATTATAGACAAGGAGCGTGAGGTGGAATGACACACCGTTTTGTCGTAAAACAAGCCATGCTGTTTGGCGCGCTTTGTCTTCTCTTCGCGACGAAGGCGGCGATGGCACAACAACGCTTTAGCATCGAATATCCCCGCGAAGGAGAACAAGTGCGCGGTCTCATTACCGTGCGGCTCAAGCGCGACATCCAGCAAGGTTATTTTGTCGTGAAGTTAGACGGAAACTTTCACTCTATTGTGGGGGAGGATTCATTTGTCCTCAATACGTTAGAGATCCCCAACGGAGACCACACGGTTGAGGTGGAATTTCACGACGCCGAAGGCAACACGGTCGGCACGACCCGCGTCACGTTCCGTGTGGCGAATGGCATCGTAACCACCGAGGGACAGCGGTTTCTGTTCCGTCACTGGAACTACGACGACTACGCCAAGCGCGTCGTCACCCGTTATCGCCAATTCATAGAAAGTAATGGCGTTGCCCTCATCAAATCCAAACCCGGCGCAGCCGGTGGTGGTGGCGGCGGCGCGCCCGGCGGCGGTATGGGAGTGCCCGGTATGCCCGGTGGCGGTATGGGAATGCCCGGGATGCCCGGGATGCCCGGGATGCCCGGCGCGGGTGGCATGGGGTCGGGAATGCCTCCCGGCATGGGCAGCAGCGATGAAGGCATGGGCATGGGGATGCCCGGCATGGGCGGCGGCATGGGCGGCGGGGGCATGGTGCAACCGCCGGACACGTCCGCGCTGGACAAGCAGATTTCTCTCCTGCTGCGTCAGGAAATCCGCGACGTGCTGGTCACCGGCGCAGCCAACATTCGCACCATCGTCCAATACGCTTTTGAGCGCGGACGTGAAAGCGCGCAAGGCGGCATGGGCGGCAGCATGGATATGGGGATGCCCGGCGGTATGGGCATGATGGGCATGGGTCCTGGCAGAGGCGGCGGGATGCCCGGCGCGGGCGGCGGTGCGTCGACTCCTCCCGGTGTGAAACCCCGATGGTCGGAGCAGTGGTTCGAAGCCCGCGAAGCCAACAGGCAGCAGGTGCGGATGATTTTCCCGACGGGCGTTGACATCAACGCCACCGCCAACAGCGGTCCGCAGGAAGGACGCCGCCACTTCAAAATCCCCACTTTCGACCTCCTACCGCGTTTCCCCGCGCAGCCTACGAACAGCCGGGAACCTCTCGCCATCCCCGAAGGCACCAGTTGGAGTTCGCCGATGACGTTCGTCGTCGAGTTGGTGCATCGCATCGCTTTGAGAACCAGCGGCACGATTCAATTCACCAAGTTCGAAGACGTGCAACTGCGCGAGGGGGAAGTGCACCGCTGCGCGAAGTTGGAGGCAGTGCTGAAATTCAAGAAGTCAGGCAGGTTGGTCATGATCTGCGGAAACTGCAAGAGACCCGTCCCATTGAGCGTCGGACCGGGCGAGCCTTGCCCGAACAACTGCGGCGCCATCTTCACAGATGAACTCATGGGAAATACCAACCCCGCCATCATTGCTGCTGGACTTACGTCGCAATTTGTCGGGGGTAGCGGCGGTGGCGGCGGCATGATGGGCAGCGGCGGAGCGATGGGCGGCGGGGCGATGGGCGGCGAAGAAGGCATGGAGGGCGGTATGAGAGGCAGGGGCGGCGGCATGAGAGGCGGAATGCCCGGGATGCCCAGCGGTGGCATGGGGATGCCCGGCATGGGAGGGGGCATGGGGGGCGGCGGCAGCGCTGATTCCGGTCCCGACATCCGCAACGCGGAAACTACCATCAACCGCACGCTCTACTTCGACCCCATTGAACGCAAAATCATCCTCGCCATTGACGACATCGTGACGGAGTACGACATCATGGGCGGCAGTAGCGGTGGCGGGATGGGAATGGGCGGGATGGGCGGGATGCCCGGGATGCCCGGGATGCCCGGCATGCCCGGCATGCCCGGCATGCCCGGCGGCGGGATGCCCGGCGCGGGGGGAGGCGGCAGCACGGAGCAGTGGACGCACGTCGTTTATCGCGTCAAAATTACGACGTGGCTGGATACCGAACCCGTCAAGGCGAGCGTCAAGTTCGGCACCCGCAAGGACGACCGACCCAATCCCCACGACTACGACAGCGTAAAGGAAGAAGGCAAAGATCGCTCGATTTCCCTGACTGACCCCAAGAACCCGTTCCGCAACAAAAGCCAATAAGGCGGAACAACGTCGTCTCAAACAAAAGGCGTTCCGGTAACTGCCGGAACGCCTTTTTGTTGTGGTCAAACTTTACGGTAAAATAGGGCGACATGAACGCGCTGTGGAGAATCGAACTCTTCGGTGGGCTGCGCGCCGTGCAGGGGGACCGGGTGATTACGCGCTTCCGCACGCAGAAAACGGGGGCGTTGCTCGCGGCACTTGCTGACCACCGACAGCAACCTCATCCCCGTGAAGTTCTCATCGAGCACCTCTGGCCCGAGTGCGCCCCCCGCGCAGGGCGTACCAGCCTGCGCGTCGCGCTTTCCTCGCTGCGCCATCAACTGGAACCGCCCGGTATACCGGCGGGCGCGGTTATCGTGGCGAGCCGCTTCACGGTGCAATTGAACCCCGCCGCCGTGACCACCGACGTCGCGGAATTCGAGGAATCAATTCATCGTAGTAACGACTTCAGTCGTTACAGCGATGCAGAACGCATACAACATCTCTCGCGCCGTCGAACTCTATCGCGGCGAACTGCTTTCAGGCTATTACGAAAACTGGATTCTGCCCGAACAGCAGCGGTTGGAAGAGTTATTCTTCGACGTGCTGGACGAAACGATCATATGCCTTGAAGAGGCGGACGATTTGAACCGCGCCATTCATTACGCCCGCTGGGGCGTCAGCGTCGACCCGCTGCGAGAGGAGGCGCACCGCGAACTGATTCGCCTCTGCGCCGCTGCCGGGCAGCACGACGTCGCATTGCAGCAATACGAAGAATTAGAGCGCATCCTCAAGCAAAAACTGGGCATCGCGCCCTCTGCCGCCACGCGCGCTCTCATCCGCGAGATTAGTGAACAGTTAGCCGTAGGGAACGGATTCCGTGCCGTTCCTTGTGAGCAGTTGGTTTTAGTCAGCGGCGGGCGTTCCGTTGTCAGCCGACAGAAAGTGGAAAGCAGAAAGAAGAGGTTGTCAGCACAGCCGCTGACTGTTCCAACCCCATCATCTCACGCTGCGGTTCTTCAGTTTTCCGTCAGCCGCCATCAACCATCAACCATCAACCATCAGCCATCAAGCCTCGACAACCTGCCGCTGCAATTTACCCGCTTCTTCGGGCGGGAGGAAGACATCGCGCGATTGCGGGAAACGTTACTACCCGTATCCAACCACCCAACCCCCCGCCTCGTCACTCTCACGGGCGCGGGCGGCAGTGGCAAGACGCGCTTGGCGATTGAAGTGGCGGGCTGCCTGCGCGACGAGTTCGCGGGCGGCGCGTGGTTCGTGCCACTATCAGACGTCTCCGATGCGCGGTTGATTGTGGACGCGATGCGGAACACCCTGCGCCTGCCGCGTTCGCCGCACGCCGAGCCGCTGGAACAGATAGTAGAGATGTTGTCAGAGGGGGAACGGCACGGCGTCCGTTCCCTACTGATTCTGGACAACTTTGAGCAACTCGCTGCCGCCAGCGCGCCCGTCGTGCTGACGCTGATGAAGCGCATTCCCTCTCTGACCATCATGGTCACGTCGCGTCGGCGGCTGGGTCTGCCGGGCGAGCGCGAGTTTATGGTGTCCCCCTTGCCGTTACCCGCACACCCGCACACCCGCACACCTGATGACGTGCGCCAGCGTCCAGTTGTTCGTGGACCGCGCCCAAGCCGCGCGCCCCGATTTTCAGGTGACCCAGCGCAACGCGGCGACGGTGGCGGAGTTGTGCCGCCGTCTCAAAGGCATCCCGCTGGCGATTGAGTTAGCGGCGGCTCGGGCGCAGGTTCTCTCCCCTGCCCAGATGCTCGAACACCTCATGCGGCGGTTTGAACTGCTCACAAAACGGCGCACCAAGGGGGGCGACCGGCACCGCCCTCTGTGAGCGGCGTTGGAGTGGGGTTATCATCTGCTTGCACCGGAGTTACAGAGTTTTTTTGCCTCGCTCTCGGTCTTTCGCGGCGGGTGGACGATAGAAGCGGCAGAGGAAATCTGCTGCACAGAGGATGCAAGGATGCAGGGATACAAGGGTACAAAGATGCAAGTGCTGAGTTGCCTTCTGCATCCCTGTATCCCTGCATCTCTGCATCCGTCGTTGAGTGCCTCGCCCAGTTGCGCTCCCACTCGCTTGTTCTCATCGAAGAAGGCACGCCCGACGTGCGCTATCGCTTGCTCGAAACGCTGCGCGAGTTTGCCGCTGAACAGTTGACGCCCGATGGACGGGAGACGCTGGCGCGGCGGCATTTTCGTTATTAACGTGAATTCGGGTTAGGCAACGAGAGCAGGCAGCGTGCCGAGTCCAAGGGACGGTTTCTTGGGTTGGCGGCAATAAGCA
>FWPU01008407.1_pt1 | contig 17621 bp, 17 predicted proteins | sample 2228361 | NCBI WGS metagenome assembly FWPU01 (sample SAMEA103939777, study PRJEB20133) | metagenome
TCTCCTCTCCCTCCCGCGGGAGGGAGAGGAGCCTTTCGGGGAGCGGAGAAAGGCATTTCTTCCGAGACAAATATTTTCGGATCAGGGCTAACTTCCACAGATCGATATCTTTCCTGTTGGCTTCGGCATACTTCTTTTTAAGCGTATGATTGACAGAAATGAACATGAGCACCACAACACATAGCCCAACGCTTAAGCGAAGAGCCACTTTACCGCTGTAAGGGACCAAAGACTGGAAAACAGAAAGCAAGAAATCCTTACCAGAGCCATCACCAATCATCCACAGGCCGTCCCAACAATTGATCCCAGAAGATTTTGGTTCTTCTCACTATGCGAAACCACGCCGTTCGATCACCCTTGAAGGCTCGGAGGATTACCTCCAGCATGCGCCGCCAGTAATGACTCTGTTCGATTGTTAGTCTCAGCACCCGCAGCAGAACCCTGAGCCCGCCCAAACACTGGACTCTCTTTCTTCTTAACCAGACACCCAGCTTGAGTATACGCGGGCGAGGCGGGGTTACTTCCGACACCGATCCGCTTCCACCCGGGAGGCAGCCCCCGTTGGCTGAAAAGCTTAACTCTTCATCAAGGAGATGGCGCCTGATTGCGCGTAGCGCTCGCCGTTCTGTTGTAGCCCATGCTTCATTCAAGTCCCGCGCATGCCAACGGACCGGCAAACGAAAGATGCTCCGTTTGAGCGGGTCATAGACAGGACTGAGAAACGCATCACGTAAGATAGCGCCTTTCATCCATTCGCCGATCACCGGCCAGCTCTTTTTGCGGTCCGGCGTCAACGAAAGAGCCCGGTCGCTTAACGGGGCCCAACTTACGATCATTATTTCATCGGAATCCTGGCAGACATGGATGCGGTCAGAATGGTGAACATTTCTCCACACATAGTCGCCGTCGATCGTCCAGTGGTCCAGCGTGCTGGTGTCATGGCACTCAAGCGCAGCGTAATCGAACAGCAGAGCGGCCCAGCTTAGACAGTGCAAGACGATCCCATCCTCCTCAGGGACGCGCCACCAACAGGCAACAGGAAAGTCGGTAAAGTAGGGCGCCTCCCACTCGTATCGGAGGGATTCGCTGTGGAAACTGCGAATGCCCGCCGCTACTAATTGCCGCCCAGTAATCGGCAGGGGACGGCCTTGTTCGCCGAATCTCGAGTCTTGCTCGGCAATTCCCATCTTGGCCAAATTTTCGAATAAGGGCTCTTCGCCGAAGCGGAGCGCTGCAGTCAGAACGACTTGTTTCCCCTCCACCGCATGTCGTTGAATTGCGGAGAGGCTCCCATCCGAGAGCATGAAATCGGGCGTCATCATGACGCCATAGGCCCGATCACTGTACATCATATCTGTCGCCAACTTGTGACCGATCCCCATGTGTTGACATCCTGAGCGACCTGGAGGTGGTAAGGGAATCTCCAAGAGGACCGGCTCAACATAGGTCTTGAGGAGGGCGAAAATGGACGCCTGTTCCATTGCCGCCCAGTCTTCCGGAGTCGTACAAATCAAGAATTTGTTCCCCCGATTCAACAAGGCAGGAATGTTATTGGGCGACAGCAACGTTGGTAGGCACCAGTTCAGAAAATGATTCCTAAAACGTTCCCCCCAGACCACTACATTGAAGTAGAACGGCCGCAGGGCCTGCGCTCGCTCACTGAATCGAGAACGTTCCTCGACAGGGCCCGTTCGAGGATTGCGTCCGGTGGTCTGCACAGATGGCGTCATGATTGGAGCGCTCGACATCGTCTTCCTCATCTCCCATAAAATCGTTCGACTTTCGCGACCGCCGCCGTCACATCTGCGGCTTCGCGTTCGCCGTAGTTCTCGTTGAGGTAGAGATTGAAGGACCGGTCGCGAATGGAGCGCGCGTTGGGGGTATCGAACGTGTCGGCCAGGTGCGGTTTCAGCCACGGCCAGTCCGCGACGACATACTGATAGTGGGGATTGAGGCCGATCCCCTCCTGCTCCACCGCCTTGGCGAAGTCGAGCTTGCTGCACGAGATCCGATCTATGTCCACGATGATCGGATAGATGAAGGGCGAATCGGCTGGTGAGTAGCCGTAGGGCCGGCAGATGGTCGCTTCTTCCGCGAGCCGGGCCGACACATCCCCGACGAAGGCCAGCCTTTTGACGATCGTATCCGTCAGGCGCCCGAGCGACGCCATGCCGATCGCGCAGGACAGCTCGTCCGTGTGCAGGTTCAGCGCGGGAAAAAGAAACGTGCCCGGGTTGCGGTCGTCGAAATCCTTGATCCATCTCGGCTTGCCGCGGTCGGCATGGGCCAGCGCCCTGCGGAACAGCTCCAGATCGCGCGTATAGACCACGCCGCCGGAGGCGCCGGTCATGTGCGCCTTGCGGTACATCGTGGAAAAGGCCGCAATGTCGCCGAACGTGCCGACTGGCCGCCCCATCACCTTGGCGCCATGCGCCTGGCTGCAATCCTCCACGACTTTGATGCCACGCGCGTGGGCCTCGGCCACGATCTTGTCTATCTCGCAGGCTTGGCCGATCGAATGGACCACCACCGCTCCCCTAACGGCCGGCGTGACCCGGTCCACGAACTCCTTGACCCCGACGTTGTAACTGTCCGGCTTGCTGTCCATGAGGCGGGGCTTGAGGCCGTTGAGCACGATGGCGCTCAGCGTGCCGGGATCGGTAATCGGCGAGACCAGCACTTCGCTGCCCTTCGGCAAATCGAGCGTGGCGATGGCCACGTAGAGCGCCGCCGTGCCCGTGGCGACGGCATCGGCGTAGCCGCCGCCCATCATGGCGACGAAGGCGTCGGTGTACATCTTCTCGAAGGGCCCTTGGTAGCCGGGGTCCGCCTGCTTGTCCCGATAGTAGGCTAGGCATTCCTGGATCATCTTGATCTCCGCTTCGCCCAGAGCCGACCGAGGCGGCATCGGCTCTTTGCGAACTGGTTCTCCACCATGGATGGCCAGCTTGGAGTTCATAGGGTGCGGATTGATCAGGTTGGAGGCTGTCATGCCACGCCCAGGGCCGCTGAGATTGTATTGAGATCCAGCCCGTGGGCGGCCAGCAGGTCGTTGTGCGAGCCGTAGTTATGGATGAAGTCATCCTGGAGCGTGAAGGCGTCCAGCTTGCAGCCCGCGCGGCGGTCCCAGGCGATTTCCTTCACCTGGCCCGCCAGCCCTCCGCGCGGCACCATTTCTTCGATCACGACCACTTGCCCGTGGTTCTTCAATGCATCCGCGACGCCGTCCCGGTCGAGCGGCTTCAGGGTATGCACCGACACAACCGACACAGTCTTTCCCGCCTTTTCGAATCGCTCCGCCAGGCCGGCCGCCACTTTCATGATCGGGCCGTAGGTGAGAATGCAGACGTCCTTCCCCCTCTTGAGATAGCGCAGCTTGCCGAACTCCCAGGGCTCCGGCGCCTTGGAAGTGAAATCCGGCTCCCCCGCCTTGCCCAATCGTAAATAGACCGGCCCGCGGGTCTGCTCCGTGCACCACAGCGTGGCAGCCCGCGTCTCCGCCGGATCGCACGGCGCCATGATGGTCATGTTGGGAATCGCCGCCGCGACCGCCACGTCTTCCATGGCATGGTGAGTTCCGCCCAAGGTCGAATAGGTGACGCCGCCCCCGATCCCGACGATGGTCACCGGCAGGTTCTGATAACACAGGTCGTCGCGAACAAACTCGAACGGCCGAAACAGCGTGAACGTCGCAATGGTGTAGGCAAACGGCCGCAACCCGCGCAACGCCATGCCGGCGCACATGCCGATCATGATCTGCTCGGCCACGCCGGTGTTGACGAACCGATCGGGAAACTCTTCGCGGAATTTCTGAATCGAGCCGGCCGGCGAAATATCGGCCACGACCACCGCCAGCCGCTTGTCCTTCTTGCCGGCCTCGTAGAACGTATCGGCGAAGGTGTTCCTCACGACGACACCTCTGTCAGCCCTGCCAGCGCCTTCTGGTACTCTTCCTTGTTCGGCGAACGGTAGTGCCAGATGTTGACGTGCTCCATAAAGGAGACGCCCTTGCCCTTGACCGTCCGGCCGACCAGCATGAACGGCTGCTTGCCGCTCCGGCCCATGACCGCATCATAGACCGCCTGCGCATCGTGGCCGTTGACTTCGGCCGCTTCCCACCCGAACGCCCGCGCCTTGTCCAGCACGGGATAGAAGGCCGGGTGCCCCTCGCTCATCCGCGCCAGTCCTCCGAAATCGTTGAGATCCATGAATGCGATGAGGCTCGTGAGCTTCAGGTTGGCGGCCATCATCATGGCTTCCCATGTGGAGCCCTCTTGAAACTCACCGTCGGACAGCATCACATAGGTCCGATGGTCGGTCCCCTTGAGTTTCTCGGCATAGGCCATCCCGGTGGCAATCCCCAGCCCGTGGCCGAGCGAGCCGGTCGAGGCCTCGATCCCCGGCACGCCGTAGTCCGGGTGCGCACCGAGTTGCCCGGCCGGCGTACAGTACCGATCGAGATCGGCCTTGGCGAGAATGCCCAAGTCTTCAAGAATCACGTACTGAGATAGGCACCCGTGCCCTTTCGACATGAGGAAGCTATCGAGAAATCGCCTGGGATTGGTGTATTGTGGATCCGGCCGCATCAGGACGTGGTAAATGAGATCCACCATTTCGAGGCAGGAGAAGGCGGGCGCTACATGTAAGGCCGTCACCTGCTGCGAGATGTCCAGGATGCGACGGCGATAGAACAGACAACGCCTGCGCGCCGCGGCAAGGTCGAATGTTCGCTCTTTACGACTCACCGTCATCCTCGTTGGGTTTTCCGCTTTCCGCCTCCCCCCTCACCCTAACCCTCTCCCACCAGGGGAGAGGGTTTTGGGACTAGGCAAATTCAAACAAATACTACGCGCGCAGGGTGTAGTCCATGGGCCAGTCTTTCAGGACATCGAGGTATTTCTTCCCCCACTCGACCATTTCTTTGATGCCCTCTTCGAGACTGATCTGCGACTCCCAGCCGACATCGCGCTTGATGGCCGAAGAGTCCAGCCAATAACGGGAATCTTGCCCTAGTCGGTCTTCCGTGACTTGGCACAACTGCTCGAACGGGATCCCCATAACCTTGGCAACGGTCTCCACCAGCGCGCGAATCGAGATCGGCTTGGGCGGCCCGGCATTGTAAATAGTTCCCAGCGGCGCCTTCTGCGCGACGAGATGAATGGCGCGAGCTAAATCCCGGGCGTGGATATACGACTTTTCGGCGCGACCGCCTCCCTGAAGCGGCAGCTTCCTGCCGGTCAACCCGCAGATCACTGCTTTGGGAATGACGCGGTGCAACAATTGACCGGGACAATAGGCATTCGAGGGTCGGATGATATTCATTGGAAACTTGAGAAACTTGTGCACGGAGATAAGGTACATATCAAAGGCGACTTTTGAGGCCGCGTAGGGGCTTGTCGGTTTGATGGGCTCGTCCTCCTTCGTGGGATGGTCAACGGACCCGTACATTTCCGACGTGCCGATCTGAATGAAACGCTCCAGCCACGGACGCTTCATCAGCTCCTCGGCCAGCCGCGCCAGTGCCATGGAGTTAGTCTCGAAAAACCGCCAGGAATGCTTCCACGAGACCGCTCCTTCTCCCTGAGCCGCATAGTTGATAATGACTTGCGGTTTTTCTTTGTCGAGCAGCTCGAGTAGCAGGTCCAGCTCATAGGTGACGTGGTAGGCATGGTACGAGTACCGCTTGTCACCCTTGCCGACGTTGAGTGTGAACGGTTCCGGCCTCGGTGGATTGCGCCCGATGCCGATTACGCGTTCCGTGTCCGGCTGTTCAAGAAGATACTTCGAGGTATGGATGCCGAAGGACCCGCCGCCGCCGAGGACTGCGTATCGTTTCATTGCATGTTCTCCAATTTGATTCCCCCTTCCTTCTCCCGCCAGGGGAGAGGGTAATCATCGTCCGGTGAGAGGTCCCTCATTCATATCCGACGGCCCCCTTTTTCTCCCTCTCCCTTGATGGGAGAGGGTTGGGGTGAGGGTGACAAACGAGCGACGCGAGGGGACATTCTACGGAACTCACTCGATGATCGTCCAGTAATATTCCCCTGTGTACCCCGCCTCTTGAAAGAGCCTGATCCAGCCGTCCGGGTAATCGTGAAATTCTGCGGTCAAGACCCAGCTTTCGAAGATTTCTTTCTGCTCCGGCGTGTGGTAACTGTCCACCTGCACAAACGCTCTGCCGCCGGAGACCCGCTGGATTTCCTGCATGACTTTGATCGCCCGCGGTCGCGGAAAATTGTGCACGGTGTTGAGACTCAGCACGCACTGGAAGCTCTTGTCCGGAAACGGCAGCATCTCGGCAGTGCCGAGATGCAGGCGCCCGATGACCTCCGGTTCGCAGTTCATCAAAGCATACAGGGACACATCCAGTCCGAAGGCTTCCAGCCCCGGGCAGACCTTCATCAGATCCTTCACGAGGAAGCCTTTGGCGCAGCCGACATCGAGCACGCGGTCGCCGGCTTTCAAGTTGAAATGCTTGACGATGTCTTCCGCAACCGGAATCCAGCGGCCGTCGTAGCGATAGCCGCCATAGCCGTACTCGCGCGGGCCGTCGAAGTACATCTCCCCGTACTGCTTGGCAATGGCGATCACCGCCGGGTCCTTGGCTTCAGCGCGCTTTTGAATGTTGCGCTTCGTTTTCGGCAATCGTGCGAGCAGGTTGACTTCGGCCACTGTTCCCCCCTTGCCCTCTCCCTCCAGGGGGAGAGGGAGAACGTTCAGCTCACGTGCGTTGGCTCGATCCTAATGCCCGCTATCCTCGATCGTTATTCCGACAAAAGTGAACTGAGGCGTATGTAGACGATCGGCTGTCCCGTCGTGCGCTTCTCCTCACTGATGCGCTTGTTGTAGTCACACAACTCAGGCTTGTCCTCAGGAAGCAGAACGACACGGGCACCCTCGGGAATCTGCTCTTCAACGTAGAAGGTACCGGCTGAACTCGAACGCAAGCGTTATATGCCGCTCGAACAGATCGCTGCTCATGCACGTCAATAGACTTCTTCGTGGGTGCCTATCTCGATCAACAGAATGTCGTCTTCTTTTCCAGCGCCCTTGACAAACTCAAAGATGAGCCGCATGTCGTAGCCGAGGCTGCAAGCCCACGTGCCAGACAACTACCCCTTCAGTTTGTGGGTTCTCAGTCGAGGATCAAAGGGGTCTTCGACGAGCAACCTGAGGACTGGTTCGAGATCAGCTCTCAGACTGGAGAGACGGCGTAGGGCGCTTTTATACGCTCGAAGAAAGGTCTTACTCCAGACAAGCTGCCTCACTCGGGGAGCTCACGAAGAAGATCATCCACCGTCCCGCGCTTGACCTCTCCGCCTGTCAACTCACCTCTCACCTCCTGAATGGACTGGGCGACGCGAGCCCTGCGTTCCTCCACGAGACGGCGCTTGACGATGTCAAGCAGCTCCCAGCGCTCCTGCTCAGACAGAGACTCAACCAGCCCTAACGCCTCTCGAAAAGTCACAGCCCTCATGGCTTCCTCCAATGTCCGTCACCCATCACGCCGCTCCGCAATGACCGCGGGATCATCAATGTCGGCCATAACATCAACAGTATGGCAGGCCGCGACCTGCTCGATAAGGCAAGGAGATCAGCCGCCCTTCGCCAACTCCAGGCCTTCCGCCAGCGGCGTGTAGCGGAAGGTCGGAAACGCCTTCAGGCAGTCCGTGATGTCGAAGAAGCGGTGCAACAGGTGCGGCCTCGGCCCCGGACGCGGTTGGCTCTTCACCGTCACGCCATATTGCCCGGCAATCATCTGCGCGATGTCATGAAACGAGGTGGAGACCCCGGTGACCACGTTGAGCGCGCCGGCGCTGCGGTGGCTCAGCGCGAGCGCCGCAATCCTCGCCACATCGTCCACCAGCACATGGTCGCGCCGTTCTTCGCCTTCACCGAAAATCATGATCGGCCCGCCTTTCTGGGCCTCCCGCCGGAAACGGTTGGGGCCGTAACCGTTGTGCGGATCATCGGCGCCGTAGATCAGCGTGGGCCGCAGCATGGCCACCGGTGCCTTGGTGGAGTTTTTCAACATCAGCTCTCGGGCCGCATGCATCATGCCGTGAATCGTGGACGGCGCGCACGGAGACTCCTCGGTCACAGGGTTCGCATCATCGGCATAGACCGCGTCGGAGCTGATATAGACCAGATGCGCGATTTCCGTTTCCGCCAGCGCCGCACACACTGCCTCGGCCATCCTCAGATTCTGCATCAACATGGGTACCGTTTTGGCCGGCGCCGCCGCCGATACCATCACGACGCTGTCCGATGGCTGCAGTAGGCCCTTGAGCTTGGCCGTGGCGCCGTCGGCCAGCAGGTCGAGTTCCTTGCGGGTGAGCGGCAGTGTCACCACCCCGTCGGCCTCGAGTTGCTTCCTGATCGCCCCGCCGACGAACCCCCCGGCGCCGAGAATGACGACGCGGGAGGGTTTCTTGGGGCTCTCGTTCAGGTGGTTCAGCATGTTTTATGCTTTCATTAAGGGGTAGAGGGGTAACGTACTAACCCTTTACCCTGACTCCTACTGCTCAGCGGGGAGGCGCCGTTTACTTGCATGAAGAATCGTCAATCCCACCACCTCTTCGCCCTCGTAGCGGATGATCACATCGTCGTCCGTCAGTTCGCTATCCGTTGCCACGCTGGGTTTCTTGAAATTGATATAGAGCGTGTCCGCTTCCTTGTCATAGGAGGACCACAGATAGCCTTGCGGAGCATGCCGTACAGCAGGAATCAACCTCAGATGTTCTTCTATGTTTGCGACGGCCATATCAGTTTTTTCCTTTCAAAAAAGCGTATTCTTCGAGTGAGAAATGCCGTGATGACAAAACCATCATGGCCACTCTCACGATAGACCGCAATGAGCCATTTCCCCGTTTCAGTTTCACGGACAGCAAATAGTTCCCCCTCTCGCCCTTCCGGTATCCGATCCGGGTTCGCAATCGTATCCAGCACATCCAGGCGCATCCCCGCAAGCTCACAGTGCTCTTCCGTAATATGAGCCCACCGTTCATCGGTCAGCCTGACACGAATACCGCGCTTCGATACTACGGTCTCCGCCAACCCTTCACCTTCCCCTCACCTTCCCCTCTGGCCCGTTACCCCCTTACCCCTCTATCCTGCCTTCCTCCGCAGCGGCGGAGCGCCGAGCGTGAAATAGTCCAGCCCGGCCGCCGCAACGGCCTTACCGTCCAGGACGCGGTAGGGATCAATGACGGCGCGGCCCGCCATCGTCCGGGCGAGTTGATCGGCCTTGAGCTCGCGAAACGCCGCCCACGGCGTCATGATCACCATGGCATCCACGCCCTGTGCGACTTCCAGCGCGGATGCACACGCCGTGACATCGGGATGCCCGGCGGCCGACGCCGGCACGACCGGGTCGAAGACCCGCACCCGCCAGGGCTTGAGATTGGCGATCAGCGCGAGCGACGGCGAGTTCTTGGTCGAATGGGTGTTTTCCTTGTACGCGAGGCCCAGCACGCCGATGATCGCCTTCGGATTCTCCGCCAATACGTGCTCGTGCAGAATTCGGAGCGCCCAATCGCGCCGGTGGCGGCTGTTTCGCACAAACGACTCGATCAGCCCGGCTTCGCTTCCGGTCGCCTCCGCCAACCGGAGGACCGCCGCCAGGTCCCGCTCCAGGTTCCCGCCGGCCAATCCCAGGCCCGGCGCCAGATAGGCGTGCGGCCCGATGCGTTTGTCAAGCTTGAGCGCCGGCGCGATCTCGGACCAGTCGGCACCGATCCGCTCGCTGAGGTCGGCCAGCGTGTTCGCCACCGTCACTGACGCGACCAGGCAGCAGTTGATCGCGATCTTGGCCAGCTCGGCGCTTTCGTACCGCATGGGCAGGATCGGACAACCGAAGGCTGAAAGAAACTGTTGGTAGGCCCTGGGCAATGGCTGGTCGGAATCCGCGCATCCGACAATGAATCGTTCCGGATGCATGGCCCGCTCCACCGCTCGGCCGAAAATCAGCGTCTCGACCTGATAGTAGAGCCGCTCTTTCGGCAGCGCGAGGCTTCGCGTGAACCCTGGCGGCACCTGACAGAGGATCACCAGGACCGCGTCATGGGCAAGCCCTTTGGTGACGGTTTCGATCAGGGCTCGGATATCCGACAGTTCGCTCTGCCCCTGATCGTCGGTCGGCACGTCCGCGGCGATATAGACCACTTCGCAGCATTCCAGATCGGCAACTTCAGCGGTGTACGCGACCCTTTGCTTGTTCTGCTCTAGTAACTCCATCAGCCCAGGCTCAACCACAGGTAGGCGGCCGGCCTTGAGCTGCGCGACAACCGCCGTGTCTGTATCGTAGCAGACGGTCTCAAACCCGTGACCAGCCGCCGCGGCTGTGGAGTTGATGCCCAGATGGGTCATGCCGGCGAAACCGATAATGGGGCGGCTCATCGTTGTGATCCGTGACGCATCACATTCTCCCTCACCCTATGCCTCTCCCCTTCACAGGGGAGAGGGTTAAGATTGCGGGTGACGACGAAATCATTTTTACTTCCCCTCGCCCCTCTGGGGAGAGGGGAGGGTGAGGGGATGATCCGGAATAATGCTCGCGACTGCTTCCTGACCCAGCCGGCGCAGGAGGCGGTTGAGCCACAAGTCATTGGACAAATCGGTCTGCGTGCCCCGTTCGCAGAGGGACTTGAAGTGGGCGTATTCGAGCGCCCAGGTCGGATCGTCCTGCACCAGCGTGACGGACTCCTCGGGCGGTCGCCCGGACGGCAGAATCCGTTCCCGGTAGGTGAAGGTGGTCGGCCCCCACTTGCACAGCGAACGAATATGGGCGCTGCCTTTCTCCGCCAACACGTCGCACGTGAAATGGTTGCGCCAGGACAGCAGGGTCATCTCGAATTCCAACGCGGGCCTGGTGTTCCGCGACACGACGACGACGTGATCCGGCGCGCGATTTTCGAAACAGTCGGCGGAGACGACCCGGAACTCCTCACCCAACTCGCCGAACCAGAACCTCGCCGTGTCCAACAAATGTGAACCCAAGTCCGGCAGTACGCCTGCGCCTTGATCGCGCCACGCCGAATCGCGCACGAGTCGCGCGGTGCCGTTGCCGTAAAACATCCGGCAGCGGTAGAGCGCGCCGAGCTTACCCGAGGCGATGAGATCCCTCATACGGACATAGTGCGGCTCGAAGCGATGGTTGTATGCCGTGTAGCAGACCACGCCTTTGGCGCGCGCCAACCGCTCGAGGCGCGTGATCTGCTCTTCGTCTTTCGCCCACAACGGCTTTTCAACCAGCACATGTTTGCCATGAGTCAACAGATAGGTCAGCACCTCGACTTTCGGTTCATCGGGGATGCAGACCAGCGCCGTGTCATAGGAAGACAACGGAATCTCTTCGACTGATCGGTACTCGGCCTCCGTGTTCACCGGGTCCACCGAGGCGACATAATCCGGCCCCGCGACCCGACGGCGTTTATAACCCTGCACGCCCAGACCGACGACGATGGCACGCATGGGAAGGGTTATCGCTCCGCTTCACCCTCACCCTCCCCTCCCCCTTGAAGGGGGAAGGTCACGGGGAGGGGTCAAAGGTACTTCGCCTGTCGCTCGACGGCGTCGATCTTGCCGCGGACAGCTTCGGGCGTGACCGGTACATTTCCGTCACACTCGCACTCGCAGGCTGCAGCCAGCGAACCCAAAATCGTGGCGACCGCATCTTTTCCCGTCTCGAGCATGGCCAGGGTCGCGTAGGCCAGCAAGGCATCGCCGGCACCGACTGCGTCCACGACCCGATCGACGAAAGAATCGACCACAACAAAGGAATCCAGGGATTCGTGATCGCTGTTCCGGCAGGTGAGCACCCCACGCTCGCCGAGCTTCAGGATCAAGGTCTTACATTGCGCCGCGTCGTACAGGGCCGAAGCAAGCGGGCGGATCCCCGAATCCTGGTCGGCCAACGCGAATCTGGCTTCGCGTTCGTTGGGCGTGATGAGGTCGAAGCCTTTGAAGTCCGTGATATTGCCCCAGCGGCTGGCGACTTGACTGTCCGCTACCTTGTACACGCCTTTGGGAATAGCCGCGATCAACCTCGGGATTGTCCGGCGATTGAACATGCCGTGGCGGAAGTCGCTGAACACCACAGCATCGCACGACGTGTCCGTGATCGCTTGCGCAAGCTGTTGAACAATTTCATCGGAGATCGACCGATTATCCAGCGTATCGATCTTCAGCAACCGATACCCGCCGGCTACGATTGCGTTCTTATTGGTGGTCGGTCTCGTCGGATCAATGATCGGACGGCAGGTAACCCCGGACTTCTTCAGTCCTTCCAACACGAATTCCTTCAGCGGATCATCTCCGAGTACCGTGGAGAAGACCACCTCCGCGCCGGCCGCCCGCATATGTTCGGCAACGATCGCCGCGCCTCCGATGTAATCGTCGCGCCGCTCATAGAGCACGCTCATCGTCGGGGTCTTCGTCTGTCCCCCGATCAAGGTCGTGTGCGTGTAGCTGTCCACGATGGTGTCACCCACCACATGGATCCGTTTCCCCCTCAACCGTTCAAGATGCTCCCGGAGGCGTCGGAACGTGAGTTTTTCGGCCTCCATGAGCGTCAAAAGTTTCTCCAGTTTAATGCTGGGCGGCGCCAGATCGATCAACGTCGAAGAGGAATAGACGATATCACCGGGCGTGAAGATGATTTTCCCCCCGTATGCCTGCAATGCCTCGGCCTCCTCCTGCGTCTTCGGATGCATGCCGTTGGCCGTGTATTCGTATCCCTTCGCAAAAAAGTCCGGCTGCAACTTGCTGATATTGCTGATCGGCGTCGGATTGGCGTCGATGACGACATAATCGACGATTTCATAGGCCGCCAGATTCAGCGCTCTCAATTCCTGAGGCACATGAGGCCGGTAATGACCCTTGCTGATGTGTTTATCCGCCGTCAGGCTGGCGACCAAGATATCAGCCTTGCTCTTCGCGTAGATGAGATGGCGAAGATGGCCGGGATGCACCACATCGAACACCCCGTGGCACATGATGACCTTTCGTTTGCGAGGGCGGGGACCGAGAATGCGACACAGTTCTTCAACGGTCTTAATCTTGTGCGCATACTGCTTCGTCAGCGAAGGAGACATAGTCGTTACCGGCTCCCCAAATAGTGAAACCAAGTTTTGGTGGCTTCCGCGATGGATGCCTCATCCCAGAGCGGCGCATCGCGCCAGTAGTCGATGTCGGCCAGAATCCGGCGGACTCCTTCCTCGAATGACACACGCGGCGTCCATCCAAGATCTCGCTTGATCTTCGTGATATCGGCCCAGGTACAATCCGGTTCGCCCGGGCGCTTGGGCACATGCACCACATCGCCACCGAGCAATTCGACCAGCCGGTTGACCGACTGCGGCTTGCCGGCGCCGAGATTCCAGACCTCGCCGACCTTGTCGGTCTCGGCCGCCGCGAGGAAGGCTGCCGCCACATCGGTCACGTACAGAAAATCTCTCGTCTGCGTGCCGTCGCCCACCACCGTGAAGGGCTTGCCGGCCAGCTTCTGCCGCAGAAACACCCCGAACACCGCCCCGTAGGCACCCGACGTCCGCGACCGTGTCCCGTACGCGTTGAAGATGCGGATTGAGTTGACGGGGAGGCGGTAGACCTTGTGCCAGTGAAACACGGCGACTTCGCCTAGATACTTGCTCAGGGCGTAGGGATATTGCGGCGCGATCGGATGGTCTTCGCGCGTCGGGACGGCGGCCAATCCATAACAGGATGATGACGCCGCATATACGACCTTCCGAACTCCGGCATGCCGAGCGGCCTCGAGCACGTGCACGGTGCCTTGCACGTTAACGGACAGATACTCCGCAGGCCGTTCGATCGAGGGGACGATATCGCCGATGCCGGCGAAGTGGAACACAAATCGCGCATCGGCGAACAGTTTGTCGTCAGGGGCAAGCGCACGGATATCGCACTCGTCCAGCGCCACGTTTGGATTCGTCCTATGATGCTCTAGGTTGGCAAGACGTCCGCCGACCAGATTGTCAATGACGCGCACACGAAAGCCCCGCTCGACCAGCAGATCCACCGTGTGGCTGCCGATGAACCCGGCGCCGCCTGTTACAATGGCGATCGGCATTCCGCGTGTGGAAAAGTGATCAGGCATCGGCTTTCAACTCCCCCTCACCCCGACCCTCTCCCTCAAGGGGAGAGGGTCGGGGTGAGGCAAATCACTTTCAGGCAGCACGGATTTTCTTCAGCACCTTGACGTTGTAGTATTTGTCGTCCGTTAGGCTGTCGGGGAGCTTGCCTTCTTTAAAGGCCTTGCAGAGATCCCTCACGGCATCCTCGATCGTGCGCTTGGGCCTGAAGCCCAGCTTGGCCGCGATTTTGTCCGACGTGATGCGGTAGGACCGGTTGTCGTTCGACGGAGTGGTGACGATGGGGATGTCCCCCTTCTCCGGGAACTCTTCCTGCACGACCTTCTTGACGATCTCGGCGATCTCCATGATGCTCTGGTTCTGGTAGCCCGCGTTGAAGGTCTCGCCGGCGATCTTTTCGTCCGGCAGTTCCAGCAACAGTTTGTAGAGATCGCACATGTCCTGAATGTGCAGGTTGGGCCGCTGCTGCTCGCCTCCGAACACGGTGATCTTGTTATTGTTCACCGCATGGTTGGTCAGGATGTTGACCGAGAGATCGAGCCGCTGCCGCGGGCTGTAGCCGCAGATGGTGGCTGGCCGGATGGTGACGCACACGAAGTCCTTCGACTGATGCTTGAACAGGAGCGGTTCGCAGAGCCCCTTGAATTTGTTGTAGAGCGTGAGCGGCACCAAGGGATGTTCTTCCGTCACGCGGGGGGCTTCGGAATACCCATAGACCGACGAGGACGAAGCGTAAATGAAGCGCCTGACGCCTCGCTCTTTGGCCGCCATCACCATCGGCTCGAAGCACTTGTAGTTGATTTCTTCGCTCAGTTTCTCGTCCAGCTCGAATCCCGCGTCGTTGGAAATACACGCGAGGTGGATCACGGCGTCTACGCCCCCGCAAGCTTGACGGAACGCCTCGGTGTCGCGAATGTCCGCTTTGAAAATTTTCAGGCGAGGCTGCGGCTTCAATTCGCAGCCGTAATACATGATGTCGTAAACGGTGACGTTGTACCCGGCGTCCAGCAGTTGCTGGGTCAACAGCGTTCCGACGTAGCCGGCTCCGCCGGTAATCAGCACATTTCGCATAGGCGTGGCTCCCGTGGTGTTATTCGGTACTTCTATATCACCGCTGGTTTTGCGCAGGGAATCGTATAGCCGGCGGCCGCTGCGTCACGATAGAACATTTCCACCGTCTCTAAGGAGTAGTCGCTGTGATTTTTCCCCAGCAATGGGAGCTTATTCAGAATGTCATTGGTTGCGGTGATGATATGGCAGCCGACTTCGTCCGCCTGGACAATGTTCAACAGTTCTCGCGGACTGGCCCACAGCAATTCGGCGTTTGGTCGCACCCGCATGATCTGAAGCGCTTCGCGCATCACCGGCACCGGATCGACGCCGGTGTCGGCGATACGACCGGCGAACACCGAGATGATCGCCGGTGTTTCCGGAGCAAGGTGTTCTACAATCTCGCGAACCTGCTCCAACGTCATCACGGCCGTGATGTTCAGCCGAACCCCGGCCCTGGAAAGCCGGTGGATCAACGGACCGGCAAACCGACGTTTGGTGTTCGTGACCGGAATCTTCACATTGACGTTGGCGCCCCATGAAGCAATTTCGAGCGCCTGCGCCTCCATCTCCTCAAAGTCGTCGGCGAACACCTCGAACGATACGGGTCGATCCGGAACAGCTTTCAGCACTTGCCGTGCAAATGCTTTGTAGTCCGTCACACCGGCTTTCCGCATGAGCGTGGGATTGGTCGTGAATCCCTTGATCCACGATTTCGCATACATGGTCTTGATGCCGGCGAGATCCGCGCCGTCCGCAAAGATCTTGACCCTCAAATCCGCCAACTTGATCATCAGGCTCTCCTCCCTGTGAGTTGAAGGTTCGCATGGCGGAGAATGATCGCCACGGCTTCCGGAAGATCGGCGCACGTTGCATCGGGTGCTTCCCGCAAGGTTTCCGAATACCCGCGGTCGATGAAAATGGTAAAACAGCCTGCCGCTCGACCACAGCCGACATCGCGCCATCGGTCCCCGACCATGTAACTCCGCGAGAGATCGATTGCGCGCTCCTTAGCCGCGTCCAATAACATCCCGGGCTTCGGCTTGTAGCGCGAACTCTCCGCCTCGTAACACACTTGAATATCATCGATCGGCAATTCCCGCCTGAGGCGCTCGTGCATGGCCTCGACGATGTCACGCCTCTGAAAGCCTCGCGCGACATCAGGCTGGTTGGTCACCACGATCAGCAAAAAACCCGCGTCATGTAGGTCATGTAAGGCTTGCGGCACCCCCGGTAGGATACGAAAGTCTCTCAGCGTAGCAGGCGGATAAGGTCTTCCCTCGCGAACAATCGCTGCGTTGATGACTCCATCGCGATCTAGAAAGACGGCGCGAGTCATTCGTCAGCCGGCAGCCTCCCGGACTGCGCTCTCCCATTTCGTCCCCGCAATTTGCAACTTGGGATGCGAAACCAGACAATGCCAGACGACCGCATGAAAGGCTTCGGTGTGTGGAGTCACATGGGCCGGATTGACAGTAGGAACGATCACTACCGCGTCGCCGACTTTCTTGGTATATCCCCCGCTCCTCCCCACCACTCCATAAACCTTCAGACCGCGACGCTTGGCCTCATCGAGCGCCCGAATTAAATTGACGCTGATATTGTTCTCGGCATCTCCGCCCCCGACCGAGAAAACCAGGACGGCGTCGTTGCTGCAAGCTCGGCTGACCTTCAGCCATTCCGCAAAAACGGTTTCCCAACCTTCGTCATTGGTCCGAGCCGTCAACTCTGAGACATTATCAACCGGCGTATAGGCTTCGATGCCGCATAACTTACGGAAGTCGTTCACCGCGTGGCTGCAGTTGGCTGCGCTGCCGCCCACCCCAAATAGAAACAACCTGCCGCTCCTTGCGCGCAGGTCCGCAAGTCCCGCGGCGATACGCTCGATCATTTCGCGATCCATGAGATCGATGATACGCCCTGCTTCTTCCAGATACCGTTCCGCGTGTGACACAAGTTGACCTCCGTGAGAATGCGTTGACCGCGCGCTGCTGTTTACCAGAGGGTGATAGCCGGATCAAGCAATTTGCTGTAGAACCTTTTGGCCCTAGTAGTCAAACTGAGCACTTGCGTGCCGGTTTGGAGAGACCGTCTCTGTATTCGTTGATCCTGAGCAAGGAATTGCCGAAAGAGCGGGCCGGCTTGCTGTTTAAAAGACACGTCTTGACCGGCACCACATCTTTCCCATCGATCTCGACCGCGGCGGCTTGCCGGAGCAGGTCGAATGTCGACCACGAGCCGATGGCGCCTGTCTTTCCGCAGGAGGATATCCTGCGGGCCAACGCCGCCCCTACGCCACCGGGCGTCTTTCTCGCAGCGCCGGCAGAACCTCGAGGACTTTCTCGTGCGCGAACGGGTCCTTTCGCTTGAGTGCGCTCAACCCCGCGCGCAGACGCCGGGTCCAGGCTATTCCACGGCGCTCGATCGCTTCCCAGGCCAGCATGACATCACCGGGTCGTT
>FWPU01008408.1_pt1 | contig 17620 bp, 12 predicted proteins | sample 2228361 | NCBI WGS metagenome assembly FWPU01 (sample SAMEA103939777, study PRJEB20133) | metagenome
GCTTCGGCGAGCGGCGTGCGTGGTCTCGGGGGATACCGGGCCGCTGCACATGGCTGCCGCCGTGAACACCCCTTGCGTCGGCATTTACGGTCCCACTTGGCCGGAATTTTCCGGACCGTTCGGCCCAGGGCATATCGTGGTGCGAGCCGGTTGGCGAGCGCCGCATCCCTTGAAGTGGCGTTCCGCCCCGCCGGATGTGATGCTGCAAATCCCGGCCGAGGACGTGTTCCAGGCCTGCCTTGCCGTACTGAATCGCGCCTGCAACGTTTGAACCAGGATCACCGCGGCCCAGCGATCCTCCCGGTCAAACCCCGCGGCAGGGCGGATTCTTGGTGCAAACCCAAACGTAGCGCGTGACGCCGCTGATGTCGCGCGGAGTCAATTTCATCGGGTTGCCGCAGCGGGGACAAAACCTCTCCGGCTCGGCGGAACGTCCCGCTTCCCACGCGGCTTGGCAGTCCGCGCATCTCTCGGCGTCGGCAAGAGCGGCAACGCGGGCGGGTGGAATCACGCGGCCGCAATCGCGGCATCTCCGCGACTCACTCCAATCGTCGGCCGACTCCAGAGCGATGATCCGCCAACGCTTCTCACCGCAGGAACAGGGTAGCTGTGCAAGAAGGGCGGGAATCAGCTCATCCAAGAGGCTTTCGTCGGAATCCCAAGCCACCGCCCGCAGCTTGCGCGCGGCGACGAGCCGTGCCTGGGCTTCGTGGCGCGAGATCGTCTCGCCCTTGCCGCAGGAGCCGCAGGACAGTTTGTAGTATCGCACCGGCATGGGACTTCCTTTCGTGCAGGTCTCACGAGTTGAGAACCGTCGAGTCCGCCACGATCAGGGGATAGTCCGCCAGGGGAACCTCTTCGATTTGCCAACCACCGTCAAAGCGACGCGCATGCAGGAGCTGGTGCGCGCCGCCGGAGAGCGGGTCGATCAAGATCGGCCGCCGCAGGGGCGCGCCCGGAGAATCCTGAATTCGGAGATCAACGATTTGCGGGACGGCATCGATCGTCGTCGAAGACGCCCTCCAGAAGACCCAGAGCGGTACACCGCGGCGCAGAAATCCGGCCGGGCCGATTAGTTCTCCATCCACTTCCGGCACGCTCGGCAAGGCCTCGGGGTTGGAAGCGTCCTGCTCCGCCAAGAGGCAGACCGCCGATGACGTGTCTACAACGGCAGCCCGGTCGGCCTCGGTGCTCCGCTGTGTGGCGGCGTCGAAAAGGGCGCACACACGCTGATAGGCCGAATACGCCGGCTTGGGAGAATAGTCCTCTCCTCGCAGCAAGCCCTTGAAATTGCCGCGATCCGTCGGGCCGGAACCCCAGTTGTAACGCAGCAGGTCGACCAGGTGGAAGTACGAGGTCAGTTCCACTCCCAGTACCAAGTCGTAAAGGACACGGCGCAACAGCCATTTCGCCTGCCGCACTTCATTCCAGTCTTGATCGCCCAAAGCGCCGGCGCTGCCTTTTTGGGAGGGGCAACCGTTCTCGCCCTGCCACAGCCCGGGGGCGCGGCGATTCCCGGCGTACTCGCGGAGGAGTCGCCGCCAGGTCTCCAGCGTCGTCGCATAGCCTTTTTCCGGAATGGGGCGGTAGGGGTGATACGACACCTTGTCCACATGATTTAAGAGACCGTGCTGAAGGGCCGACGTGAGGTAATCCGTGGGCATGCCCGCCAAGGCGCCGCCGATCAAAACGGCATCCGGGATTTCACGGCGAATCACAGAGGCGGTTTGCGCGACGAAACGAACGTAGATTTCGGCCGAGGGAGGTTTCGGCTTCCAGAAGTTGGCGATGTTCGGCTCGTTCCAGAGTTCCCAATGGCGCACACGCCCGCGAAAATGTCGGGCGCAATCGCTCACGAATCGGAGCCACGCCGCCATCGCCTCCTCGCGAAAAATCGGAATCCAGCCCACGGCGGAATCGTCAGGGGCCTCCGGCGTATACAGCCGGTTTCCGTAGCCGAGGTTGAACCATGGTTGGACGCCCCGGTCCGATACCGCGTCCACGACTTCGTCAAGCCAAGCGAAATCATAAACGCCGGGCCGGGTTTCGGTCCTCGCCCAGCCGGTCTGTAGGCGAGTCCATTTCACTCCCAATTCCGCCAGGGCTTCATACGTCCGATCCGGCTCGAACATCCGCCGATCCAGGGTCTCCATTCCCACGGACAACGGCGAGGCGGCGATATCTCGGGCGGGACGCGGCTGAACGACGCCGAATCGCGGGCCTACGTTTTTGCTCAGCCAATCTTGGGCCGCGGCGGAGCCGTCGAGCATGACGCGGGTATGCGTGCAGGTCCGGGGATGGGGAGCTCGGACGACTGGAGTTGAGGGCTCGGCCGAGGTCCGACGAATGATGCCGGCGCCGATTCCCATGCCGGCCAGACCGGCCAGAATCGAACGGCGCGAGATTTTGACGAAGCGCTCTTGCGGTGACGCCATGCTACGGATTCCTGGGACCGGAGATTCGAATCACAGCACGCTTTGGAAGCACATGCCAAGAAGATTAATTCACACGCGGACCAGGGGCAAGCGATCGCCTGGATTGGCGCAGCGACCGGATTTACCGATTTCTTGTTCCGCTCCCGGGTCGTCGCGTTGCACGACGGTGATTTGCCCAGCCGGTCTATTGCGGAAAAAGGTCGTCCACGTCGCGAGCAACCGCCAGGCTCTCGATCTCCTCGCGATCGATTTCGATGCCCAGCCCGGGACCCACGGGGACTTCCAACATGCCGTCCGACATCTTGAGGCCGCGGACGGCGCAAGCGTTCCCTGTTTGGGGAGAGGGCAGGTCGTGCCCCACGGTCAAGGTGGGCAAGGCGGAAGCGAGCTGGAGCGCGGCCGCCGTCTGAATCCCGACCGACAAGGGACAACTGAGCGAGCAGCCGAGGTTGGCGGCCTCCGCTACGGTGACGCAATCGCGTGCGCGGAGAACACCCCCGACCCTGGCAGGGTCAACGATGACGTGATCGACCGCGGCCGCTCGGGCGGCTGCGAAAACGTCCGCCGGGCAGGTGATTTGCCGGTAGGCGGCAATCGGCACATCGCTGCCGCGCTGCAACTGATAATAAAGGTCCCAGCCGGCGCGGCGCAAGGGATCGATGATCAGGAGCGACTCGAAGGCCTCCAGCTCGCGGGCCAATCGCAAGGCGGAAGGGAGGTCGAACAATCCGCCCGCGTCGAAACGGAGGCTGACATGCGGCCCGGCCGCCGCGCGGACCGCCTTCAAGCGACGGACGTCGTGCTCCACGTATCCCGAAGCGGCCAGTAGGAGCAATGCGTGACCCGCCTCGGTTGCGCGGCGGGTCTCGGCCGCCAAATCCTCCGGAGTTTCCGCTTGAAGGCGTAGGGAACAAGGAATGCGTTCCCGATAGACGCCGCCCAATAGTCGCGCCAGAGGCTGTCCCGCCGCTCGCCCCAAGGCGTCCCAGCAGGCGGTTTCCACGGCGGCCTTGAGCGCTCGCGGATAAAGCGGTTCCAGTTCGAGCAGCTCGGCGATGTCGAAGACATTGCGGCCGGCCAAAACAGGGAGCAGGAAGTCGCGTCTCGGCCCGGGTTCCGTGATGCGCCAGGGCAGGGCCGCCTCTCCCCAGCCTTCCAAATCGGCGTCGAAAATCAGACGCACCAATACCAGGCGATCTCGCGCGTACCCCCGTTCAAGCGGCACTCGGATCAATTGAAACTCCAAGTCGCGGATGATCATGGCTGGGAGAACGCGGCTCTCCGGCTTCCAGAGATCAATGTTTGAAATGACGGCGTCCGGTGAAGATCATCGGAACGCCGCGCCGATTGCACGCCTCGATAACCTCTTGATCGCGAATGGAACCGCCCGGCTGAATGATCGCTCGAATCCCCGCGATCGCCGCTCGATCGATCGAATCGGGGAAGGGGAAGAACGCGTCGGAGGCCAGCACCGAGCCTGCGGCGCGGTCGCCGGCCTTTTGGATGGCGATCTCCGTGGAGTCGACGCGGCTCATCTGCCCGGCTCCCACACCCACCAGCATCCCGTTCTTGGCCAGGACGATGGCATTGGATTTGACGAATCGGACCATGGACCAAGCGAATCGCAGATCATCCATCAGCTCGTCCGGAGGAGCGGATTGCGTGACCACCTTCCAATGGGTCTCGTCGTCCGGGAGGTTATCGGCCTGTTGCAGCAACAGTCCGCCGGCGAGAACGCGAAACGACCACTCTTCACGACGCCCCTTGAGGTCGCCGACCTCCAGCAATCGCACATTTTTTCGCCATTTGGGCCGCTCTTGCAACATCGCCAACGCGGCCGGGTCATAAGCGGGGGCCACGATCGCCTCCACGAAAAGCCCTTCTCCGCAGAGCACTTCGGCCGTCGCCGCATCGACGGTGCGGTTGAAACCCACAATCGAGCCGTAAGCACTGACGGGATCACCCGCGAGGGCGTTTTCGGCGGCGTCGGCCAGGGTTTCCGCCACGGCCGCGCCGCACGGATTGTTGTGCTTGATGACTACCGCGGCCGGCGAGGTGAAGAACCGAGCGATTTCCAGCGCGCTATCCAAGTCCAAGAGGTTGTTGTACGACAGCTCCTTGCCGTGGAGTTGGCGAGCCGTGACCACGCCCGCACCGGAAAAGCTCGGAAAGACGTACACGGCGGCCTTTTGGTGCGGGTTCTCGCCGTAACGCAGCGCCGAAAGGCGGTCCGCCCTCAAATCGATCCGTTCAGGAAGTTCCTCCTCGGTCGGCCGCATTCGGTCGGCGAACCAAGCCGCGATCGCCCGATCATAATCGGCGGTATGGGCGAAGGCCGCCGCCGCCAATCGTCGCCGGGTTTCCAACGTGGTGGAACCGCGCTCCTGAACTTGGGCCAGAATATCGGCGTATTGGCCTGGATCCGTCGCGACGGTCACAAAGGCGTGGTTCTTGGCGGCCGCTCGCCCCGGCGACGGCCCGCCGATGTCGATCTTCTCGATGGCTTCGCTTTCGGTGCAATCCGGTCGGGCGACGGCGGCTTGGAACGGATACAGATTGACCACCACCAATTCGAAGCTCAAAATCCCGTGCGTCTCCAGGGCCTGCATGTCCTCCGCATGGTCGTGCCGGCAAAGAATGCCGCCGAAAACCTTGGGATGAAGCGTTTTGATCCGCCCATCCATCATCTCGGGAAAGCCCGTATAACCGGCCACGTCGCGAACCGGAATTCCTTCCTGCTCCAAGAAGGCCCGCGTCCCGCCGGTAGAGAAGATCTCCACGCCGGCGTCCGCCAGCCCCCGAGCGAACGGACCAAGGCCCAACTTATTACTGACGCTGACCGCAGCTCGCCGAATCTTGGGGTCGGGCATTTGCATGAGGCTCTCGGATTTCACTTTTCCAGTAAGGCTCAAGATCAAGGGCGTATCGGCTCCGCGTCCGGTCGGCGGCCGATCGTTCCGACGCGACCGGTTTTCTCCGTTAATCCGGCGGCGCGCATTCCGCAACAGCACACCACGCGTTCAAGGAGCGGGCCGCAGGCCCGCGGCGCGGGACGGGGCTACCGCCGTGAGATGGTGTGTCGGCTCGCCAAAACCGGAGTGTAGCGCAAGGCGCCCCATCGGTCAAGGACACGGCAAGAGAAGGTGGAACACGGAACAAAGCGGCCGGCTGGCCTCCCGACCGCCATTCCCGGAACACTTTGCCGCTAGCACATCGTTTGCCGGCTCGGTTCACCTTGCCTGGGCCGTTCCCGCGGAATGCAGTCCCGAGAAAACTGCGGCAAGCGCGATGGGAACGATTGGACGCGCGGCGATCGGCCGGGAATAATTGAGAAACGGCCCTGCCGGGAAGAGGGCAGCGGATCGGCATCTCGCCAAGTTGTTACGCAACCTGCCATACGCCTGTGAGAGCGGAGCCATGTCTCGCCTGAACCGCCGACGTTTTATTTTCCACTCCGCGCACCAGACGGTCGGGCTTACTGCCACGTTGGCGGCGCTGCCGCACTCGGAGGTCGTGGCCGAGTTTCTGGAGGTCGAAGACGCGCCCAAGCCGCCGCCCAAGACGTTGCGATTGTGCCTGGTTTCCGGCTCGGAAGAATACCGCTCGGATGAGTCCCTGACGTGGTTGGCCGATTACCTCGAGGAGAATTTCGGCATCGTTTCGGATAAGGCCTTCGCGCGAAGTTTGACGGACCTGCCGGGCTTGGAGGCCCTGGATCGCTGCGACTGCATGGTGCTTTTCACGCGGCGGCTGGAAATCGAAGGCGAGCCTTTGGAACGGATCAAGCGCTACTTCGCCTCGGGAAGGCCCGCGGTCGGCATTCGCACGGCAAGCCACGCCTTCCAAAATTGGCTTGCTCTCGACAAAGAGGTTTTCGGCGGCGACTACGGCAACCATTACGGCAAGGACCTGCTGCCGCGGATCGAGCTTGCCCCAACCGGCAAGGACCATCCGATCGTGCGGGGATTCGAGCCGTACGTATCGCAGGGCAGTTTGTACCGCAATCCGAAGGTGGCGGATGATGTGACGGTCTTGTTAACCGGGACCATCCCCGGGCATACGGAGCCGGTGGCCTGGACGAGAATCCATAACGGCGGTCGCATCTTCTATACGTCGCTCGGCCATCCGGACGATTTCCGTCATCGGTCGTTCGTCCGCATGCTCACCAACGCGATCTATTGGGTTTGCAGGCAGGAAGTGCCCGATTGAAGGCGGCCGGGCCCGGCCGTCTTTACCGGTCAACGTTTCGAATGCTGCTTGCCCAAGGGACGACTGATCAGCATGGCCAAGCGGGATTTGGCGCCGACGAGCCGCCGTGAGAAGACATCCTCTTCGGTGAAACGGGCCATGAGGATTTCGCCGTCCGTGGCACGATTGCGGTCGTAAGAGACGTAGATCGTGCCGTCCGGGGCCTGAAATCCATCGGGATAGGACACGCCCGCGCGATCATCCAGGATCAGGCCGCCTTGCCAGGTCTTGCCGTCGTCTTCAGAAAGCCATGCGCTGAGCTTCACGCGGCCTTGGTGGGAGTCGATGGCGTCGCCGTGCTTGACCAAGAGGATGCGCCCTGAAGCGAGACGGCGGATGAAGAATCGGGCATTGGGATGTGCGACGCCGGATAGCTCGGTCGGTTGGGACCAGCTTCGCCCGCAGTCCGCCGAGGTCGATTGCATCATGCCCGACCGGGTCCGTGCCAACATCCACAGGGTACCGTCCTCACGCTCGATAAACATATGCTCGATCCAATCCGGGTTGGGAAACTGGACGGGCCCCCCTTCGCTCCCAGCTTTCGCCGTTGTCGGTCGACACGAACATATGAGCCCCGCGCAAAGGATCCAATTCTCGGAAGAGGTCTCGGAACGGCCCGAAGCCTGGGAATTGGTTCAAGTAGATCGGCAAGACCCATTCGCCGGTGGAAAGCACGATCGGTTTGTTCAGCATGCTGCCGTGCCAAATGCGTCGCGGCGGCGACCATTGCGGCTGTGCGTCATCGGGATTATTACAGATGGTTGCCCAAATGCCCGCCCGGCCGTCGAAGTGATTCATGGTCTGATCGAAGAACAGCCACAATCGGCCCAAGGGATCCGTCCAAAGATTGCCGATGATCACGGTCCGGTCCATGGGCAGGTTGGCGGAGTGCGAATCGATGACCAAGCACGGCTTGGACCAGGTTTCACCGTCATCGTCGCTCACGGCAAGGACGAAAAACGCTTTGGGGCTGTCACCGCCCGCTACCCAACACACCCAAATCCGCCCTTGGGGGGTTCGCTCGATGCCGATCGTCATGCCGTAATCGAGCTTGTCGTAGTCGTACTGCGGCAAAGGTGAGGTGTTGAGCCGCGGCGGGATGAGAGCCAGATCGGCCACGCGACGCATGAGGTCCAGTTCGTATGCCCGAATCTCTTCGGGCGTCATGGCCAAGAATCGAGCCGCTTCGTCGTCGCCCAGACCGAAGCCCGGCCGAACCAGAAGCGAGAACCATGCCAAAATCACGAACCCGAGTCGGCGCATGATGCATTCCCTCTTTCAGAATTCCGACGATTAGGCCGGAGGTTGCGATCCCTTCCGGGATCGGCCGCGAAGGCAATCGGCAGGCCGCCTTGGCCGATTCAATCCGGCCGCCCGCCGATCAACCGTCCGAATTGCGGTAAGAGATCGTAGCGCTTCGTCCACGGGGTGTACATGAATCCGCGCACGCTGGGTAAACCGCGGGCCTCCCGCATCCAACCCCGGACATCCTCCAGATCATCCGCGTCATAATAGCACGCGATGAGCATGCGGAAACCGCGCTCCTGGAAGAATGTAAGGCTTTCGGGACGCGGCTTTCCGCCCCACACCGCCATGATCAGGTCCTTGGGCACGTGCTTCCACGATCCGGTGAAATCGCCCTCCACCAGGTAATAATCGCCGTGGGCGTTGTGGTTGGGGTCGAACATGTCGGACCAGATGTAGACCTCAATACCGGGGTTGTGCCGCCGCAGCGATTCCACCTGCCGCTGCACGCATTGTCCCAGAAGCTCCGCCATATCGCGACCGCGACAGGCCTCGCACGTCCCGCCCATACGGATTTCGTCCATGTTCAGCAATACCTTCTTCGGCTGGAGATGTTGCGCCAAAAGAGCGGCTTCATGGTCGAAGATCTCGTACAGCTCCGGCTCGCCCATGCAAACCGTGATTTGCGAGTCGTGAATCTTCTGCGAGTGGTACCAGCTTACGCGCAGTCGCTGCCCGGGGCGGATGCGGCTGTGTTCCGTCAATCGAAGGACGGGAGCCTCGCGATCCACTCGGTACGGACTATAGGCGGGGTCCTCCAGGGGCAGAAAATCCTTGCCCTCCTCGTAAAGCGTCCCGTCCTCGGATTGGACCGTGACCGGGGTGCCCGGTCGCCGCAGCACGTTGAGCGGACCGATCTCCTCGATCGACCAATCATCCAACCAAAACCGTCCCCCGCGACCGCCCCAGACTCCGGCATAAAGCCGCACGCGATCGAACTGAAGACTGTTGAAAACGAACGTGCACTTGGTCCAATCGGCCGTCTCAGGCAAGCCGAACTCCAGTGGGGCCAGCGTCCGGCTCCCCGCCAAAACTTGAATCCGGAACGCACCGCGCGGCGTCAACCGCTCCGTCTTCACCCAACACGTGACGCGATAGCAGCGGTATGGATGGACGGCGATTTCCTGCATCACGCGGCCATGCCCGTGCGGATTGGAACCGAAATTCTCCATGCGCAGGGATGCCTTGCCGCCACGGAAGACTTCGGTATCGGCGAAGCTCACTTCCCCGGGCTGGTCATGGAAGTTGAAACCGCGAAAACGGTTGCCTGAAAAATCCTCGAATCCGCCGTTCCCTATTTCGACCGCCGGTTCAGGCGTCAAAAGAGCGCGGTCGGCCTGCGCTACGAAAAGGGCTTCCTTGACGGGCAAGCCCTCGGCCAAATAGCGGTTGTGGCTGAGGATCCCTCCGCCGTATCCCACCGAGAAGACCGCGGGGATCAGCTCCAGATTCAACTTGCGGCAGGTCTCCCGAATCGCCTCCAGGCGGCGGAAATACTCGGGCGGCCGCCGGCACAGGCTGTCCAACCCGAAGGAAACCACGGCCCCGTTGCAGCCGTTTTCGGCGGCGGATTGGAGGACGCGGTTGACTTCGTGCACATCTTCGTCGCGGCCCAGCCCCCAGCCGAAGACCCAGACGAATCGATCCTGGTATTCCGCGGCGCCGGCCGCCGGCAAGGCGGATAGCGAAAGCCAGGCGACCAACAAGACGCCCAAGCACGCAAGAGACACGCAAGGCCACTGCTACAAGGAACCGACCGATGCCTGCGATCGCGGGCGATTCATGTTGCACCTCCGTTCCCGTCCCTCTGCAAACCATATCCCGATCCGGCGAGGGAACCGCCCCCGGGGTTCACGGTGGAATCACGATCGTCCCCCGGCGCGCATGGAAGGCGCGGCCTGTGGATCCCTCGGTCGCCGCGGCTATTTCTCGGTGCCGGGTGCGGGTCCCTTGTTCTCGAACCACATCGGTCCGCCCCACTTCCCCGTGACGACGATGTCGAGGTCCCCATCTCCGTCGAGGTCCACGACGGGAACGTTCAGCCCCGAGCCGATGCCTTGGTCATACGTGATAACGTGCTTGACCCAGCGGACATCCGGCGTCCTTTGCAGTTCATACCAATACACGCCGAGCGGCTCGAATTCGCCCGGATCGCCGCCGTTATGGGCCATGAAGCGCTTGCCGGTCACCAGGTCCGGTAAGCCGTCGCCGTTGATGTCGCCGAGGGTGAGAGAATGGGCCTGCGTCCAGGAGTCGTCGATGACGTGCCGTTGCCAAGAGATCTGGCCGCCCTGACGCCGCTGTTCGTACCAGAAGATGCCGTATTTGTGGGCCGAGCTGGTCAACACGTCGTTCAGGCCGTCGCCGTTGACGTCGATCACCAAGATCTGAGGCGTATGATCCGAGGTATTCTCGTCGGGGCCGCCCAGCTTCCAGGGGTGTTCGATCCAGGTACCATTGCGCGGATCGTCGGGAGCCTCGAACCAGGCGTCGGGCCGAAGGAAGTCGGGGCGCCCGTCGCCGTTGAGGTCCCCCACTCCCGCACCGAAGTTCATCCGCTTCTCGCTGATGACATACCGTTTCCATTGCACGGGGCCGTTTTCCCGCACGGCTTCCCACCATACCGAGATTGCCAGATTCGGGATGATCTCGTCCGCGACGCCGTCGCCGTCCAAGTCGCCGCTATCCGCCGTTTCGTGGTTGTCGCTGACGTCGATCACGGCTCGCGGCCACATGCCGCCGTCGAACCCGATATTCCGGTGCCAATCCAAGCATTTCTCGAACCAATCGCACGAAACAACATCGATCTTGCCGTCGCCGTCCACGTCCAGCGGCAAATCGGCGAAGTTCCACATGTAGCCCTTCCCCTGCTCGTCCACTTCGCCTTTGATCTCGCGAATCTTGAAGGCCTTCCAATCCGGGGCCAAGTAGACGAAGGGGCCGGCCACGACGTCGAGCTTGCCGTCGTTGTTGAAGTCGGCCACGCCGCAGGCCTCGCTGCGATAATTGCCGATGCGATGTGCCTCGAATGCGATCTCGGCCGCCTGAAGCGATGTAGCCGCGGACAAGGCCGCAAGTAGTGTGAACCCAAGCGATTTCAACATGATGCTTTCTCCATTTGCGCGGGAGTCGGTCGCCGGCTGCGCGGCAACGCTTTCGCTCACGAGGATGCGCGACCGACCTTCATTTGATGTGCGACCTCGGCGATGCGCCGACCGTAAGCCTCGGCCGTCTCCAGGTCGCCGAGCGGCGGGGCCTCGTCCGGAGCGACCTGAAAGCTGGCAGCCATCGGCCCGATGCAAGATCCGACGCGGTTATGCGCTTCGGGGCCCGGACCTTGCAGGGAATTCATGCTGTCCGGCCGGTTGGCGGCGGGCGGCATTCCCAGGCCGACATAGATCATACCATGCTGAAGCGCGTTTATCATCAAGCCCACCAGAGTATTGAGTTTGTCGCCGGAAAACGAGCTGGAATTGGTGAACGCACCGGCGATTTTGTCGCGCCACGATAGGGTGAACCACTTGCCGACGGCGGCCTCCAAAAATCGCTTCATCTCCGCCGACATGTTGCCCATGTAGGTGGGGCACCCGAATACAATCGCATCGGCGGAATCCAAGCCGTCCAAATTGTCGATTGCTTGCTGCACGGTCCACAGTTCGGCCTGCGTGCCGGAGACGCCGGCGGCGCCTCTGTGAACGGCCTCGGCCTGCCGCTGCGTGTGCCCGAACCTGCTGTGATACACGACCACGACCCGCACCATATCCGCTGCCTCCTAAGCCAAGCCAAACATACCAGACGCGAATCCAAGAACGGTCCGTTCAACACCGGACGCGCCTGCAAGCCGGCGCGAAAGAAAGGCTCTCCCCCGGAGATCGGGGAGCGTCCGGAATCAACAGCCACGACCCACCGGCGCCGATTCTGCGCACACGGGGTAGTGCCCCGCGGGCCGGGTAAGCCGAATGCAAACCTTACCCCCCGGTTGACGCGAGGCCGTCGCCGTGTCGCCAAGCCGCGTGCCTCACCGATGCCGAGCGGCTCGCTCCATCAATTCGTGGCGGCACCGGTCTTGGGCACGATGTCGATCTGCAAGGCGGGGTCCGCGGCAGGCACGCGAGTGGTCGGCAACCCCAGCTCGTGCCGGACGATGTTCACCCCCTGGGCAATCGCCGCCGACTTGTAAAAGGCGATTTCCCGATTGCATCCCTGACGACCGAAGCCGCAATCGCTGGAAATGACCAGTTTTTCGGGCGGGATATATTTCAGAGCGCGACGCACCTCCGCGGCCACGTCTTCCGGGCGATCCGCCTGGAGCGTGCGGTGGCTGACCACGCCCACGCAAATCTTCTTTTCCAGTCCGCGCGACAGCGCCCCGAAGAGTTCGATGTCCTGGAAGTTGCGGTCTTTCATCTCCAGGGTCCACACGTCGCCTTTACACTCGTACAGGTACATCTCCAACGAGGCGGCGTAGCTGGTGTCCTCCATCACGCGCTGCATGTTGGGATTTCCCCAGCAGGTGTGGATCCAGATCTCCACGTCGTCCAGCCCCTCCACCTCGCGATTGTAGGCTTCCAGCATGAATCGCACGTCGGGATGGTCCTTCCCTTGGCTGTTGGCCATGAAATGCAAGCACGGCTCCTCCACCTGAATGCACTTGCAACCGGCGTCCCGCAGGGCTAACAGCTCCTTGTTCATGGCGACGGCCATGTCCCAGATCAACTCGCGCTTGTCCTTATACTTCTCTGTGTGGATGTCGAGGAACAAGCTCATGACCTGGGAGCAGCACGTGCCGAATCGCACCGGTTTTTGGGTCTTTGCTTGCGTCATCCGCCAAATCTTGGGGTAATCCAAGGGGCGATGCTCCACCTTGTCGGTGACGATGGGCCAACGCCATCCGGTGTAGATTTCGTGCAGCAGCGTTCCGGGCGGGTAGCGCAACCAAGGCGACCGAGTCTCTTCCGATTGCAGCAAGTCGCCTTCCAATCCCTTCCAGCGTTGCAGCGGGTAGTGATGCCAGGAGCGGCCCGCGAAATCCTCATCGCAGTGAAAATCGCCGGGTGTCACAAGGTCCAACCCTGCCCGTTCCTGATCGCTGACCACCACGGCCAGGGCGTCCTGGAACTTTTCTCGGAAGCGGACATCCATCATGCAGGTGTCGAGAGGCCGTCCCCACATGCTCACGTCGAACCAGCGAGGTCGCGGGAACGAACCGGTGGTCGTGCACGGCAGCATCAGGTCTTTGGTCACGGTGAACATGATTCACATCTCCCAGGGAGTAGTGACGGATGCGACGTTTCCCCACGGGACGGCCGTCAAGACTTTTCGAGATTGTCGAACGGTGTCACGCCCGGCACGAAAACGAGACCGAATTACAGCAGCGACAGGTGACATTTTAAGGGCGGTGTTGCCTCGGAGCAACGAGGCGACAAGACTAGAAGCGCAAAAAAGTCGCAGAATCAAGGCCGGGCAACCGGCTTTTGGGCAACTATGTGATGTCGAAGTGACTGCGCATTGGCTGTTGTTTTGTTGGCGAAACGAACGGGGTGCGGGGCGGGGGCCTTGCCGACGGACCGGCGATTCAGCGGGGCATTTATCGTCCGATTTTGAGACTCCGTCGCGACAAGAATCGAAGGATGATTGGCTAGTTTGCGCGATTTGCCCGATCGCCGGAATGTTTTTTGCTCGATAAGTAATCTCAGACCGGTCCCTTCGGGAACCCGAGAGATCCAGCGTTGCCATTGGGAAGGGCATCCGCAACGCACCGAACACCGTTTTCGCCGAACTGCATCCTCCGCATGGCCCGAGTCATCGAACTCAATTCTCTGGACGCCCTCGAAGCCTACCGCTTCGTCTGGCATCGGCTTTGGGAGGAGACCCGCCGCGCCGACTTCTTTTTGAGCTACGACTGGTTCGCCATTTATTGGCGGCATTTTGGACACGATAAGCAGATGCGTGTCCTGTTGGTCGAATCTGAGGGTGAAATCGTCGGGATCCTGCCGTTGGTGGTACTCCGCCGCCCGACTCCGTTAGGACCGATCCGCACACTCACTTACCCACTGGATGACTGGGGGGGATTTTATGGCCCGGTCGGAAGTCGGCCCACGGCAACCCTGCTGCCGGCTCTCCGCCATGTTGCCGATTCCTGCGGGGGCTGCGAGATCATCGATCTCCGCTGGGTTGACGGCGGGAGGACGGACGGTCTGCGAACCCCGGCGGCCATGCGTCAAGTGGGTATGACGCCCATCGCTCAACCCTGGATGGAGTATCCGCTGATCGAGACGGGCGAGGGTTGGGACGCCTTGCAGCGCACGCGGTCTCCCGAGCGTCGCCGGGAAATGGAAAGGCAACTCCGCCGCCTGAGAGAGCGGTATAACGTGCGTTTGGTCCGCCATCGACCGGGCGGTCGCGGGCGGCACGAGACTGACCCGCGATGGGATCTGTTCAACGCTTGCGTTGCCATTGCCGAGAAGAGCTGGCAGGGAAAGCAAGAATCCGGTGCAACCCTGGCCCATCCCGCGACTCGGGATTTCCTCCGCGACCTGCACGCCTCGGCCGTCCAACTCGGGTGTGTGGACGTGAGCATCCTGTATCTTGACGACCAGCCCGCCGCCTATGCCTACAACTACGTCCACCAAGGCCGCATCATCGGTCTTCGGATGGGCTACGATCCCTCCCGCCGGGCAGACGGTCCGGGAACGGCCCTCATGCGGTTGATGATCGAAGATAGTTGCCGACGAGGCGATGTGGAATTCGACCTCGGGCCGGGACGTAGCCGGTTCAAGGATTACTGGGCTACCCAAGTCGCCGTCAGTTACCGTTACACATGCTACTCCGAGTCGTTCCGCGGTAGGTTGCTCCGTTTGCGGCGCTGGTGGGGCGACCTGTTTTCGTCGCGGGATGCAATTCTCGCCCGGCGATCGGCTTGAGCCGGCCTTCAGCGGAGCGGGAACCGCCCGCCGCTTCGGAATGGCTGCGACGGGGCTTCGCATCTTCCCGCATCCCTTTCGGAGAGAATCCGCTTCCGAAAGCGATCGGTCGCCCCTTACCCAACCAGGGTGTTGCGTATACGATGAATCGTTCCCCCTTTGGGAAGCTGCCACCCAAAAAAGGCCGGCAAGGGGACGACGGTCGGAACGGCGCCGGGGCGGCGGGATGATTCCCAAGAAAGCGGCCGGCCGTCGAGGTGCCGCGTTATTTCCCTACGGGCTCGGCGCAAATCCAGGGGATCGGCGGCCCGCCGCCGGTTCGTTCGTCCATTGTTAGGTGTATGCGAGATCGCTCGATGTCTGAGTCGCCGGACTCTCTACCGATCCTTCAAAATCCTCCGCGTCCGGACTCCAGGAATGCGTCCGGTGATAACCCGATCAAAGGGACGTGCAGTCTCATCGCGCTGGGTTGTCCCAAGAACCTCGTGGACGGCGAACACATGCTCGGCCTGCTCGAGGCCGACGGCTACCGGCTCGTGACCGAACCCGATCAGGCCGACGTCGTCATCATCAATACATGCGGGTTTCTGCAAGCGGCACGTCAAGAGTCCTTCTCGGTCATCGAGGACATGCTCAAACTGAAACGCCGGGGACGCATCTCCGGAGTGGTGGTGGCGGGCTGTTTGGCGGAACGGGATCGCGAAGCGCTGCTGAAACGCTATCCCGACGTGGATCAGGTGGTGGGCCTCTTCGCGCGGGAAGAAATCGTCCGTGCCGCGGACCGCGTCTTGGGCGGCATCCGGGAGCAGCGAACGCTGTTCCAGCCCGCCTCTGTCGTGCCCATGAACGATGCCCGGCGCTTCCGCGTGACCCCCGGCCATCTGGCGTATTTGAAGATATCCGAGGGCTGCGATCGGCTCTGCACGTTTTGCACGATTCCTCACATCCGGGGAAAACACGTCACCAAACCGATGGAAGACGTGGTGGCAGAAGCGCGGAGCTTGGCGGCGGACGGCGTCCGCGAACTCATCGTGGTGGCTCAAGACACGACGTACTACGGGTTGGATTTGTACGGGCGTCCGATGTTGGCGGAGCTGTTGCGGCAACTGCGGCAAATCGAGGAAATCCGCTGGATCCGCCTGATGTACTTGTATCCCATGTACTTTACGGACGAACTGATCGAGGTCTTGGCCGAGGGGGGCAAGATTCTGCCGTATTTGGATCTTCCCTTGCAACACATCAACGACCGGATTCTGCGACGGATGAAGCGCCGCGTCGGCCGGGCGGAAACCGAGGTCTTGCTGGATCGCCTACGGTCCGCCATCAAGAATCTGGTGCTGCGGACGACGATGATCGTCGGCTTCCCCGGCGAGACCGAGCGCGAGTTCGAGGAGCTTACCGAGTTCGTCCGGGAGCAGCGTTTCGAACGCATGGGAGTATTCGAATTCTCGCGCGAGCCGGGCACGCCCGCCGATCGCATGAAGGAACATCTTCCGCGGCGCGTGATTCAGGAGAGACGCGCCCGATTGATGGCCGTCCAGCAAAAAATCACCTACCAGTGGTCGCGAAACCAAGTGGGACGAAGGCTGACCGTACTGCTGGATCAACCCGTGCCGGAGCAGGAGGGCGTCTGGCTGGGACGCTCGTACGCCGATGCTCCGGAAATCGACGGCGCGGTTTACGTGACCGGGGAGGGACTGCGATTCGGACAATTCGTGGAATGCGAGATCGTAGCCGCGGAGGGCTATGACTTGGCGGCCGCGCCGATCGAGGAGGCTGCCGTCTCCGAGCAGTAAGGGACCGCCTTGCGGGCCCGGCCGGCGGTACTGAACGGAGGAAATGCGTGCTCGCCGATTCGGCTGAAGAGGCTTGAGTTTCGATCCCCTGACCGGCGAGGAGCGACGCGGCAAGCGTCGCCCCCGCCGTCAGGCAAATCAAAGCCCCACCGCGAAGCGCTCGCCGGAGCGGCCGACCCAGAAACCGCAATTTCCGACAAGCTTCGTGCTTCGACCCCAGGAGGGAGGGCTGCGCTAGGCTCCCGCAAACCCAGTCGCAATCGATGGGGCTTCCCGCTGGCTCCTTCCTCAGTCATTTGGTTTCCCCGACGGACGGCTCGAACCGTCGGCCCCTTCACGGGGCGATACAAACGTGCCTCCGATGCCTCGATTCCTTCTCGTCTCTCCCGGTACTTCCGGTCGTTCGCGGTCGGCGTAAGGTGAACGGTTTCCCGTCAAGCCGCCGGTTCGAACTCTTGATATAGCCACTGCCTGGCAAGTTGATAGTCGTCCACGCGCAGCGGATCGTGGGGACGCGGTCGCCACAACCTGTGCCCGTTGCCCGCTATCACCACGCAGTCGTTGTCTCGCGCTTGATGCAAGGTCCACGCAATCGCTTCCGTGCGATTGGCGACGCGTCGAAAACGAGCGGGCGTATAAATATGTTTTTCCACGCGATCGATCAAGAGGGAAAAATCGTCGTGGGCGGGGTCGCCCGTCGTAAGCACAGTAAGATCCGTGCGGCTCTCGAGCACCTGCACCCAAGCGGCGTCGTCGGCACGTCGGGCAGGCGGTCGGCTAATACAAATCAGTCGGCCGGCCGCCATCGGCCGCAGGGTGGAGAGAACGGCATCGAGCGCGTATGCGTCGGCCGCGGCGTCCACGAACACGGAAAACGGTTGGCCGCAGATCACCGGCTGCATGCGGCCGGGCA
>FWPU01008409.1_pt1 | contig 17617 bp, 20 predicted proteins | sample 2228361 | NCBI WGS metagenome assembly FWPU01 (sample SAMEA103939777, study PRJEB20133) | metagenome
CGGCGATGACCCATCTGATGGTGAGGCGCTTGGGACGTGCGAGCACTACTAGCCCGTGACAGAATTTTTAGACACGCTCTTAGGGTTCTCCAAGATTTTCTATACGGAACTGCACAACGGCAGAACCATCGGCGAAGCCGTGCGGACAGCGCGGCAGACCATCAAGCAGACAAACAACCCGACCTGGCTGGCGTATTGCCTGTATGCGCATCCGAAGGCGTGCTTGAGCCGTGCGTAAGGCACACAGAGGAGACCTGACGATGAGCCGCAAGGCGAAAGAAAAAACGACGAGCACAATTCCCGACTGGGCAGATCTACGCCCACCGGTGACGGACGCGCTGCTGGCGGACATCACGCGGCGGATTGTGGAGAGGTTTCAGCCGTATAAGGTGGTGCTGTTCGGCTCTTACGCCTATGGTGAGCCGCACATTTACAGCGACGTGGACTTGCTGGTAGTGATGGACTCCGACGAACCACGGATGGCGAAGCGTATGATGCAGGTTTCTGAGGTGGCAGAGGTGCGCTTCCTGCCGATGGACGTGCTGGTGTATACGCCCGCCGAGATTGAAGAGCGGCTGGCGATAGGAGACTTTTTCATCGCTGAGATTCTGAAAAAGGGTAAGGTGTTATACCAACGTGAGTCTGCTTGATGAGTGGGTGGAAAAAGCCGAGGCGGACTACAAAGCGGCAGTTGACTTGAGCCGTCGTCGCAAAGAGCCGCTGCCCGACATGGTTTGCTACCACTGCCAACAATGCGTGGAGAAGCACCTGAAGGCATATCTCGTTGCTCAGGGTGTCGCGCCGCCGCCTATCCATAACCTTGTGGAACTGCTCAATCTGTGTGCGGCGCATGATGCGACGCTGACAAAATGGTTACCACAGGGGCGGAGTTTGAATCCCTATGGTGTGCTCATTCGCTATCCTGGGAGGTCTGCCACTGTCACAGAGGCGAAGGACGCAGTGAAAACGGCGCGTCGTCTGCGAACTATCCTGCGGCGCAAGTTGGGGTTGTGAGAAAGGATGTATCACGCATGAAAGACCTTCTTCCCAAGAAAGACATCGAAGACGCCCTGCGGCGACATGGCATTGAGGGCGAGGACGCCTTTTATGCGGTGGCTGCCTACTACCTTCAATACTACAAAGTCGGCGACGGGTCTTTTCACTGCCGTGAGCGTGGCGAAGCGACGTTGAAGGCGATTGGGAAGGATTTGCGGCTCATCACTTTGTTGGAGCAAACCGTCAGCGCGGACCCCGAAGGACTCAATCTGCCTGTCTGGTATCAACACTTCTTGGGGCGGCGATTTCGCTTGGAAACAGGCAAGTTCTTTACGCCCCGTCCCGTCGCTTCGGCAATGGCAAGTCTCTTACCGCTTAAAGAGAACGCCATCATCATGGACCCGACCTGTGGAGGCGGAACGTTTCTCGTCGAAGCATCGAGGCGGTGGAAAGGTCAGCGGTGTTTGCTGGTGGGCAATGACGTGGACAGAATGTTGGTGGACTTGACGGAAATCGTTCTGAGCATCGGCACGCCGTCTCATCACAAGCGGCGTTTGATGTCGTGCAACATCTACGACGCGAGCAGTGAGTTTGAAGAACTGCACGGCAAGGTGGATTACATCTTAGCCAATCCGCCGTTTTCTCTGCCGCTGCGTTCGGTGAAGGTCAAAAGCAAGTTGTTCTTACTCGGCTACCGCAATAGCGACGCCGTGTTCATTGACCTTGCGTTCCATCTTCTCAAACCCGATGGACGACTGGTTTGTTTGTTGCCCCATGCGTTCATCGTGAACCGAGAATATGAGCGGCTGCGATTGGCAGTCGAAGAGGATTGGGACTTGCTGGGCGTCATCACGCTGCCCGAAGGCGTCTTTCATCTGACAGCAAACACGACAACTCGCGCCGACATTGTTATACTCAAAAAGCGTGGGACGCGAAAGCAGACGACAGGTGACGTCGTGTTTTGCCATGCGCCATCTGTCGGCGTGCCGCTCAACTCACGCAGTGGCGCGTTGGAAGGCAACGCGCTCAGAGACATCGTGGAGAACCCCGAAGTTCTCACAGCATTGGATGTGCAACCATGAAGAAGAACGGCAACCTTCTCATTGCTATCGTCAGGCGTGAAAAGTTGCAGCGCGGCGTCTGGGACCCATATCGCTACCGCGAGAACGGCAAGTGCGAAACGTTAGCCGATTATGCGAGCGTCGAACGGCTGAACGGCAAACGCCCGCACCCATCGGCGATTTGCTTTGCGCCCATCGAATACAAGCACATACCCAGCGGCAACTTCCTGACCTTTATTCTTGAGCCAAAGGCAACGTCATCAGACGATTCGACGAACGTAGTGCCAGAGCAGACGCTGCTGTTTGGAACGATGCGCGGCTATTTGGGAAACATCATCGTCACTCCGAAAGCCGAATGGCTTGGCTTGCCCACGCCGCTGTGGTTCTCTGTCAAGTCGGAGTTCGTCAAAATCAATCCCAAAGACGGACTGTTCTACTTCTGGTGGGCTTATCTCAAATCGCCCGCGTTTTTACAGAACTTGCCTGTGGGGAGCGGCGGGACGCGCCCGCGTTTGCAGTCTGAAGCGTTGTTGCAGATGCCTGTAAGCGTTCCTCCTTTAATCGAGCGGCGGAGGATTCATCACCAGTTAGAAGCGCTTGCTGAAAGCGCGTGGCGAGAGTTTGTGAAGGCGGAAGAAGTGGTTAAGTCCTTGTGGGAGTGAAAGATGCGGAAGATTGCAACGGCAGCACTGGACGCCTTGCGGCAATCGTTTGCGCCGCTGATTGGACTCAAGATTTCGTGGCTGTCTATTCCCAATCAAGCCCTTGTCGGTTTTGAACCGAGTCAAATTGCCGTCATCGTCAATACGCTCTTAGACGGAATCCTTCCGCAAATCGAACTGTTAGCAACTGACCCAGAGAACGCCGAGCGGCTGAAGAAGAGTGGCTTGTCGAAGTCGCCGGGCATCATTGGCGAACGGGAGGCATATCCCGACTATGTTCACGTTTCAGGACGGCGCGTGGAATTGAAAGGGCTATTCATTGACAATCCAGACCTGAAGTTGAAGCGCCCGCCTACGCGCCGCGAACCGTCAGCGCGGCTCAAAGAAAACATAACGCTGGACAAAATTGACCCTGAAAACGACGCCTTGCTCATCGCCGCCGTGCAACTGCGGGAGGAGGACGGTTACTGTTATCCTTTCATCATTGACATCGGCGTCTTTTTCATGATTGAGTGCATCAGAGCGCGAGACAAACGGCTTGCTGAAAGTGGCGGCAAATGGTTTGCGGGCGTTCCCAAAGTCATCAGCAAGTCGGGTCTCCGCAAGCAGGCGCGCGGCGAGAAGTTGACCGCGAGGGATTACAAGAAGGACACGAACTTTGGGAAACTCAAGAGGATACCTTATCCTCCGCTGCAAGAGTTTCTGAGGAGGCACGGGGCAATTTGAACGAGGGGACGGAAAAAAAGAGCAACATGGAGAAAGGGGATATTCTATGCTCACCACAAAAAAAGCCGCCGTCATCGGCGCAGGAACGATGGGTGCGCAGATTGCGGCGCATCTGGCGAACGTGGGAATTCCGTCGGTGCTGCTGGACGTGCCGCCATCGGAGTTGACACCAGAGGAAGAGAGGCGCGGGCTGACGCTACAAAGTCCCGAGGTGCGCAACCGCGTCACGCGCACGCTGTTTGAGCGGATGAAGAGACTGTCGCCGTCGCCGCTCTACCTGCCGGAGATGGCAGACCTTATCACCATCGGCAACGTGGAGGACAACCTGTCGTGGCTGGGCGAAGCCGATTGGGTGATTGAGGCGGTGCTGGAGCGGACGGAGTTGAAGCGCGATGTGCACGCGAAGATTGCGGCGCACGCGCGACCTGATGCCATCGTGACGACGAACACCTCAGGGCTGTCGGTCAACGGCATGGTGGAGCATCTGCCTGTTGAGCACCGCCGGAGATTTTTCGGCACGCATTTCTTCAACCCGCCACGCTACCTGCGCTTGCTGGAAATCATGCCCTGCCGCGACAGCGACCCCGCGCTCGTCAACGACTTCTGCGCGTTCGCCGAGCGCGTGCTGGGCAAGGGCATCGTGCGCTGCAAGGACACGCCGGGCTTCGTCGCCAACCGCATCGGCTGTTTCACCATGCAGCATGTTATCTGGCTGATGCTCGAAGAAGGCATGACCATTGACGAAGTGGACGCCATCACCGGCACGGCGATGGGACGCCCGCGCAGCGCGACGTTCCGGTTGGGCGACATCGTGGGTGTGGACCTCATGGCGCAGGTCGGGCGCAATTTTTACGAGGTGTTGAAAGACGACGAGAGGCGCGACTTGCTGCGCCTGCCGGAGTTCGTCGAAGAGATGGTCAAGCGCGGCTGGCACGGCGAGAAGAGCGGTCAAGGTTTTTACAAGCGCGTGCGCGGCGAGAAGGGCAGCGAGATTTTGACGCTGGATTACAACACGATGGAATACAAGCCGCGTCAAACCGTGACGTTTGCTTCGCTGGAAACGACGCGCAATGTCGCCGACCCCGCCGAGCGCATTCGCAAACTTTGCACGGCTGAGGACAAAGCAGGCACGTTCGCGTGGAAGCATCTGAGCGCGATGCTTTGCTACGCTGCGAATCGCATCCCCGAAATCGCCGATGACGTTGTGACGATTGACAATGCGATGAAGTGGGGCTGGAACTGGGAACTCGGACCGTTTGCGACGTGGGACGCATTAGGCGTGCGCCAAACGGCGAAGCGTTTGGAAAAAGAAGGGCGCGAAGTTCCCGCGCTTGTGCGCGATTTGCTCGCATCGGGCAAGTCGTCGTTTTACGAAGTGAAGGATGGGCAATTGTTTGTAGTCAGCGACGTAGCGTCAGCGGAGTCGCGTCAGACGGCACTCCGCTATGCTCCGTGCCTGACTACGAACAAAGCCGTCTCGCTCCGCCTCCTGCGCGAGAGCAACAAGGTCATCCGCAGCAACGCGGAAGCAAGCCTTATTGATTTGAGCGACGGCGTGGCGTGTCTGGAGTTCCACAGCAAGATGAACGCGCTCGGTCCCGACCAACTCCACATGATTCATCAGGCGCAGGAGGAGGTGCGCAAGAACTTCGTCGGCTTGGTCATCGGCAATCAGGCGGAGCATTTCTCCGTCGGCGCGAACCTCGTCCTCATCCTCACGCAGATCCAGAATCAGGACTGGGACGACATTGACTGGGGCATCCGCCAATTCCAGCGGGCGACCTGTTCGCTGCGGCAGTTTGAAAAGCCTGTCGTGGTGGCCGTGCAGGGTTACGCTCTGGGGGGCGGCTGCGAAGTGGCGATGGGCGGCGACTACGTGATGGCGGCAGCGGAAACGTATCTGGGGTTGCCCGAAGTCGGTGTCGGCGTCATCCCCGGCGCGGGTGGCTGCAAGGAGATGCTCATTCGCTGCACCGAGAACGCCCCGCGCAGCGAGGACACAGATTACTTTCCTTACGTGCGCAAAGCGTGGGAAACGATAGGTTTGGCGAAAGTCTCTACCAGCGCACACGAAGCCATACGGCATGGACATCTGCGCGAACATGAAACGACGATCGTTCTCAACCGCGACTGGCTCATCGGCGAAGCGAAAGCGAAAGTCCTGCAACTCGCCGCGCAAGGCTACCGCCCGCAGCCGCCGCGCACTAACATCCCCGCCATCGGCGAAGCGGGCATCGCGCAGTTCAAACTCATCCTCCACCTCATGCGCCGCGCCGACCAAATCAGCGACCACGACGTCAAAATCGGCAGCAAACTCGCTCACATCCTCTGCGGTGGCAACTTGACCTCGCTGCACTTTGTGTCCGAACAATACATCCTCGACCTTGAGCGCGAAGCCTTCCTGAGCCTGTGCAGCGAGCCGAAGACGGTGGAGCGCATCCAGCATAGGCTGAAGACGGGGAGAGCGTTGAGGAATTGAGGGCGTGTGATACATCGGACGTGGACAGGTAGCGCTCTAAGCGTATGGACATTTATCTGAACCCGCAGCTGACGGACGAACATCAACGGCTGGTTGCCAAATACGTTGAAAGCCCCAGCGCGTTGTCGCACTCCGAATGGACGGACGCGCTTTGGGCATTTGACTTACTGCGGACGAGTATAGTCAGATGCCAAGAGCACACGATGACGTTCAGTGGGTTCTACGAGCAATTTGTGGATGCACCCTTCGCCGAACGGTTCTTGACAGAACTGATGCAGCAGGACGACGTAGAAGCGGCAGGCGGGCGATTGACCGTCGCGTTCAGCCGCGAGATTCGTCAGGCGCTCGCAGACAGGGGGCTGAACGAACCGATGCCTGCTCCGATGCGCCTGCTGCTGGCATACTGTCTTTACTGGTGGGCGTCGTTTGCGAAAGGCTACGTGCTGGAAGTCGCGGTCTACCGTGACCTCGAACAAGCAGGAATTGAATTCCAGGCGCACGATTTGCTGAATCGCGCAGAACGGTTCTCGCCGCATGACGTGGTGGTGAGCGGGCAAACAGGCGACCTCAAGGCAAGCACCTACTTCTTGCGTGTGGCGCGAAGTTTTCCGCTGCGCTCCGACTTCTACGTTGCACGGGTATTCGACGCGCACACGCGGAGGTGGCGGCGCGTCGTGCTACTGAAACGAGCGGCGTGGGACGAAATTGATGGGGAGACGGTCTTTGGCACGTTGGAGCGCGCCCTAACCACCCCACCTACTCCCGTTGAAATTACTGTTTCTGGCGAAGCGTTGGTTGTGATAGACTACGAAGTGTGGAAGCAGAAAATCCGCGCCCGTCAAACAGAAGGAGGTCAACAAAATGGCTGAGAAGACTTTTGCCGAAATGAGCAGCGAAGAGTTTGAGGCGCTGCTGGACAAGATGCAAACGGAAGACTTCGGCGACCTGACGACAGAAGAGTTCTTCACCGCCCTGTCCGCATTAGCAGAACAGGAAACCCCGCGTGAGACACTGGAACTGCGGGCGACGGTCAAAGATGGGCAATTCATCTTCCTTGAACCTGCCCCTCTCCCCGTGCATGGCAACGAAATCCGCTTCGGCGACAAGCGTTTAGTCATCAAACTCGTGTCCGAAGAAATCAGTGATGCAGCGTAACGAACGAGGCGTGCAGCCGTAACCATAGACCCACTCGGTGAGGAGTTTGAAGCCTATCTCCCCCGCGGCGACGCGCTCACGGGCAAGTCCAGTTTGAACCATCCGAGCAAATCTGCATGCAGGTTAACGCATTTTGAGTAGGCGACAAGCGGATTGCAGTGAGGGTGGTGGAGTGAGTCTTTGTATCGGAGCAATACATCCTTGACCTTAAGCGCGAAGCCTTCCTGAGTCTGTGCGGCGAGCCGAAGACGGTGGAGCGCATCCAGCATAGGCTGAAGACGGGGAGAGCGTTGAGGAATTGAGGGTAGGGGTTTGTAATGGATGCTGTGCAAGCAGAGTTTGACTTCACCGTGAGTATCCGTTATAATCTGTCCCGAAGTCAACCATCCCAAAGAGGACGAAACTATGAGACGCAGCAAATCTAAAGTCACGCCTAAAGTCCCAAACGTCCAAGATACCACTGAATCTTCTCCTGTTGCTGTAGATACTTCGCAGCAAGGTTCAGAGACGCCTGCCGACTACCTCTTGCGCGAAGCAGAAGCGAAGCAACTTGCTCTGTCTCTGGCGGTGACAGAACCAGAAGCAAAAGCAACCAACGGCGACATATCCGCCCCCGCGATTCGTCCTGCGCGGTGGACGCCTCCAATCCCGCCCCGTCCCGCTGAACCTACGCACAACCTCAAACCCGTCTTTGACGACCTGCGTAACTACTTGGCGGGCAACGCGACGGGCATCACCCGCGATGAAACACTGGCGCGGGAAGTCATTAACCTGCTCTTCTGCAAAATCCACGACGAGTTGCAAAGCGAGAATGGCAGAGCGCCGCAGTTCGTTGCGACGCTTAACGAATCGCCCGATGAAGTCAAACGACGTATTTCTCGTCTGTTTGAGGAGGAAGTCAAGTCCGCCCATCGCGGCGTTTTCTCGCCGAGTGAACACCTGAGCCTTGACGCCCGCAGCCTTGCGCATGTCGTTTCTGTGTTGCAGTCGTTCCACCTGACGACGACGGAGCGCGATGTCATCGGAGACGCCTTTGAGGTGTTCATCGGTCCGACGTTGCGCGGCGGCGAAGGGCAGTTCTTTACGCCGAAGAACGTTGTGCGCCTGTTAGTAGAAAGCCTTGACCCACAGCCCGGCGAAACCATCATTGATCCCGCGTGCGGCAGCGGCGGTTTCTTGGTCGCGGCGCTTGACCACCTCTGTCAGAAAGGCGTGTCGCGCCCTGACGCTGTGCAGCACGTCTTCGGCATTGACAAAGATATGCTGCTTGCCCTCATCGCCAAAACGTATCTGATGCTGTTAGGGCAAACCACCGCCACCGTATTTTGCGAGAACAGTTTGGAGAACCCGTCGCATTGGTCTGACCCTTGCCGCGAACGGATTCCGCTTGGTGCGTTTGACGTGGTGCTGACCAATCCGCCCTTCGGCGCAAAGATTCCCGTGCAGGGCAAAAACCTTCTGTCGCAATACGCGCTGGCTTACCGCTGGCGGCGGGGAAAGGGCGACGGTTGGGAGATGACCAACGCCTTGCACCCCAAGCAGCCGCCGCAAGTGTTGTTCATTGAACGCTGCCTACAACTGTTGAAAGAAGGCGGGCGTATGGGCATCGTGCTTCCCGAAGGCATCTTCGGCAACCCGTCAGAGCGTTACATCTGGGAGTTCATCTTCCAGAACGCCGAAGTGTTAGGCGTTATCTCCATGCCACCTGAAACCTTCCAGCCCAGCACGCACACCAAAACCAGCGTGCTGATTCTGCGCAAGCGTCAAGGCGGCGGGAAGCGTCACAAGATATTCATGGGCATTGCGGAGAAGGCGGGGCATGACAAGAACGGCAAGGTCATCTACAAAATGCGTCCCGATGGGTCGTTTGTGCTGGACGCGAACAAGAACAAAATCGTTGACGACGACACGCCGACTATTGCGGCGAAGTTTAGGGCGTTTCAGGTGGGCGAACCGTTTGAGCAAGACCATCTGGGCTTTCTGCTGGACGCACAGAGCCTTGCCGACCATATCCTCATCCCTGAATACTACAACCCCGAAATCCCCAAGTATCTGAAGGAACTTGAAGCCTCTGGGCAATACACGCTCGTCACCATCGGGGAATTAGTGGAGCGCAAAGTCCTCTCCCTCAAGCGCGGCAACGAAATCGGCTCACAGTTCTACGGCACGGGCGATGTGCCGTTTGTCAGAACGACGGATATTGTGAATTGGGAAATCAAGATGGACCCTGTCAAGGCAGTGTCGGAGGAAGTTTACCAGCAATACAAGCGGCGGCAGGACGTGCGAGCGGGCGACATCCTCTTTGTCAACGACGGCACGTTTCTCATCGGGCGTTCAGCGATGGTCACTGACTTGGATCAACGCATTGTCATTCAGAGCCACTTGCGGAAGATTCGTGTGCTGAAAGAAGACTGGCTTGACCGATACTGCTTTTTCTACTTGCTGAATACGAAAATTGTGCGGCGACAGATTGAGGCAAAGACATTCGTGCAGGCGACAATTTCGACTTTGGGTAGCCGCCTCAATGAAGTTGTTCTGCCGATTGATTGTTCACCGGAACGACGTCAGAGAATTTCGGCACAGATAAGGGAGATTATTGAACAGAAGAAGGAACTTCGCCGCGCAACTCTGCAAATCATGGAGGAAAGCGTCTGAACCTATTGTCCCCTGTGTGCAACTACTACACGCTGCATGAACGCCAGCGTTTCGTCTTCTGAGTGGTCTCCCATTGCTACATTGCACCAGCGGTGACCATATCGCACGTTTGACGCGTCGTGGCGAACCTCTAATTCAATAAGTGGATTGACGTGCATAATTTGCAGGCTTGAGTCTTCACCCTCTTCACGTTTCGTAGCACGCCAAGATGGTTGCCAGACAGGAGGGCGTTGCCTTTTCTGCAAACCAGCGGGGTTGCCATTGATGGGAGCACGACAGAGCGGGCAGAGAATAAGTTGCTCCTTTTGACGCGAGGAGGGAAACTTTGGTGTTGGCAACTGTTCTTCTCCAATTGACGCATCAGATAGTAATTCAAGAACCGCGTCGAATGCTCTATCTAAATCTGCATCGTAAATCCCCACCGCAACAGCTATCCCTAAGACAGCGAAGGTTTCAACGGCGTGCTGCCACGGACTGTATTCAAGTGCTGCTATGATACATGAATTTCGTGTCCAGTCGTTGTCACTCCAATTCCTTACCATATCAACCAATGGCGTCCAAGCGTCTCCTGAGATGCAGTAAGCCTCTGGCAACTCATGGACATCTTCAGGTGTGTAAAGCCTATGCTTGCCTTGAACCCTAAACCGAAGTTCCTTACTGGAAGCGTCCAGTTCGACGCCAATCGGTTTGAAATGGGGAGGAAGGTTGTGGGCTACTGCCAAAGGGTGCCAGCGTAGATTACGATTTGAGAATGGGGCTTTGCCTTGTCTGCCTCTTGTGCAGAGTGCATCGCGTTGTAGTTTCCCCCCAGCGACATCCACCCCTGCGTCACGCGAATAATTTACTTTGCCGTAGTCGTTCCAAAACTTTCGTTTCGTTACGTTGTCTGGAATTAGGTCTCGCAGCACCTTTGAAACGGATTCACATAGTTCAATCACTTGCCTGTCCAGAATTGTGAGTTCAGTTGCTGCTACAGTTCTTCCCGTTGCCATGTTAGCCTCACGCACACGTAGAGTTCTGCAGCAAATCGCTTGGATTGACTTTCAGTGCGTCAGCCAGCCGCTGAATGTTGTCTATACCGATATTGCGCTTCCCCCGCTCCACATCGCTCAAATAGGTCTGCGAAAGTCCCGAAGCCAACGCCAAATCCTCCTGTGACATCCCGCGCTGTTGGCGGAGGCATCGCAGGTTCGCAGCCAAAACTTGACGGGCACTTTGTTTGGTGGTAGACTTGCGCATGAGCAATCGGATTTGAGTATGCGAGTTCGCAAACATTCAGTCAATAAACTATGAGTGATATTCGGCGCAATATATGACCGCGAGTTTCCCTAATGTCCAAAAGGGCTACGCGACGGAATAGTGATAGGATAGTGATAGGTGACAACGCTCACTTGTCAGTGTGCTGAAAGAACAGGAGGGAAGGTGAATTGTGTTGACAGCGGAAATTGCCTCACTCATTTCTGAGGTCGAGCAGTTCCCCATTGACCGCGAGACGACGGCACAGGAGCGGCTGGATTTGGACATTGCAGCCGAATGAGCCTCTTCCCGTGGCGAGGGCAGTTTTCGACTGAACTGATGGAGCGCTTGCTGTCAGAGTATGTTGTGTCTGGGAGCGTGGGCACTAATTGACTCAGGAGGTAGACGAAGGAGACTGTGGGTTGTCAGATGTATTTTGTTGCGGTGGCGACTCTGGTTCGGGTGTGGGAGGTGATTCCGGCGCGGGCGATTGCAACTCGGTAAGGGCGGCTTGCAGGCGGGCGTAGTCGGGGTTTTCCTGTTCGGCTTTGGCGTAGATGTCCAGCAGCCAGACGGTTTGAGCGAATTCATCCAGATGGTAGATCACACGGAATCCACCCCTCTTGCCTTTCTTCATGTCGGAACTGGCAACGCGGATTTTGAACACTGTGTCAGCAAAGCCAGGAATTGCGTCTCCTGCGCGTGGATTGCCCGGCAACAGGACTTCCAATGGTGCAAGGTCTTGCTTGATGCGCCGATATTTCTTGGCTAACCGTTTGAGTTGCCGTTCGGCGGCGGGAGTGAACAGAACCTTATAGTTCATCCAGCACCTCTCTGAACGGGCGTCCACGACCTGCTTTGACATCTTGCAAGCCGCGTATGATACCAGCGGTCACGTCATACGCCTTGCTGTCGGGGTCGTTAGGGTCGTTGCTGTCAGGTTCTTCGATGCCGTCGGCTAAGAAGCGGGCGAAGTCCAGCACCGTGCGCTGTTTGCGGCGCGGCAGGCGGCGGACGGTTTCGTAGATTTCTTCTGCAAGGGTCGGCATAAGTTTCACCTTCCTTTCTGGTTGGGCTGTCGTCTTAGAGTATACCACTCCGATTCGTCGGGGTCAAATGAGATGGCTGAGGAACTGAGGATGGGTCTTTGCAATGGCAACAGACATTTATGCTCGCATAACTGAGGTCGAGCAGTTTCCCATTGACCGCGAGACGGCACAGGAGCGGCTGGATTTGGACAGTCGCAGCCGAACGAGCCTGTTTCCGTGGCGGGGACAGTTTTCGCCTGAACTGATTGAGCACTTGCTCTCAGAGTATGCTGTGTCTGGGAGTGTGGTCGCTGACCCATTCGTTGGCAGCGGCACGACGCTGTTTGAGTGCGCGCGCAAGTCGCTGACTGTCTTGGTGCGGAAATCAACCCTGCCGCTGTGCAGATGGCAAGCACCGTCCATTTTGTCACCGTGCAACCTCCTGAACGCAGCGTCACCTTGCGGGCAGCGCAAGCGGTAATGGAGAAGCATCTGCCTGCGGAGCGCAACCTTTTCTCCTGGCAAGACAGCGATAGCCACGTAACTCAACGTCCTGTCGAAGAAGTCTTCCAGGTCATGCTTGATGAGGTATCGCCATCGCCATTGATTCACAACGTCATTGCGAACACCATCATTCGCTACGGAGAGGCGCAGGGCGCGAACGACGCCGACCTTTTTCGTCGCGCCTTTCATCAACACAAAACCGTTGTTGAGCAACTTCCCTACAATCCCAACCCCTGCCGCGTGCTACATTCTGACGCGCGCCGCTTGCCGCTGGACGACCAGAGCATAGACCTCATCATCATTTCGCCGCCCTACATCAACGTCTTCAACTACCATCAGAACACCGCAGCGCGATGGAGTTGATAGGATGGGACTTGCTCCGCGTCGCCAAATCAGAAATCGGCTCCAATCGCAAACACCGAGGGAATCGCTTTCTGACGGTGGTGCAGTATGCGCTGGACATGCTGCAATCGCTGCGAGAAATGCGGCGGCTCGTGCGTCCCAACGGGAGAATCATTATTGTCGTTGGAAGGGAATCCAACATGCGTGGGATTCCCTTCCACAACTATCAAATCTTAGCGGCATTGGCTGTCGGCGGAGCAGGGTTGCGGCTGGCGCTGAGGCAGGAGCGAAAGTTCTTGAACAGGTTCGGTGAGACCATTTACGAAGACCTGTTGCACTTTGTTCCTGACGAAACAGCACAGGCAGAGTCAAACGACTTTGCGCGACAACTGGCGATTTATTTTCTTGAGGAAGGAATCAGACACGCCACAGGCGAGGTGAGAGAAGACGTTCTGTCAGCAATCCACAATGCACCACTTGTCCAGTCATCACCACTTTTTGAGCCGTCAAGTGCTGTCTCGCGGGGAGGAATACGTGGCGCGAACACCGCACCTTGATAAACTCAATGCCGCCTTAGTGAATCCCAAGTGCGCGAAGGACAAGCGGCTTATTCGAGAAGCCATTCAACTTTACAAGGGGTGGATGACTTATCTGGACGGACTGACCAGTCAAGGGAAGACACGCGTCGAAGAGATAGTGAAACTGTTGAACTGGTACAAAGACCAGTTCGAGGTGGAGTTGGTGATGAAGCGCGGTTCGGATTTCCTGCGACGCCAGAAAGGACAACTGAAACTGGACAACTCTATCTTAGAGGAGTTCTTGATTCACCTTACTCATCCCGATGTCATACCAGCGCTTCAGGGATTAGAGTTTGTGACAGGATCTCAGAATGCCTTTATGTCGCTCTCATTTCGACCGCGCAACTTCCAGAACCTCTGCCCAAGACCGGAGATCGTGCTGAAAACAAAAGACCAGGATTTTGTCCTGGGAGCAAGAATTCACTTCAAGTTCTCAACGAGTTCAGAGTTCGGTTTAGAAGAGACGACCTCTGGCATCGTTGTCTTGGCTGTTCTGGCTGCGGAATGTAAAGTCAACCTTGATAAGACTATGTTTCAAGAGGCTGCGGGAACAGCGACGCGCTTGAAACAAGGATGTCCAGTTGCCAGGTATTTTCTGCTGGCTGAATACCTGGACATGCAACCTGAAGACTGTCGTTTGACCGACATTGACAACGTTTTCCTGCTCCGTCGCGCCAAGCGATTGCCCTTTGAGAAGCGGAATGTTGCCGGAGAGGTAGAACGTCAACACAAAGAGTTCCCGATAGACGCTGAAGTCGTTTGGCGATTTGTCCAAGAGATACAAGCCTTTGTAGACGCCGCTTGGTATGACCCTGATGAAGCCTTACGGCGCGGGTCATTCATTTAATCCCTGAAGCGTGCCCCAGCGATGAAAAAAGCAGTGTATCTTGTCGGCTGGTTAATCGGACTGGTCGGCATCGCCTTCGCACAAGACGAGACGACGGAACTGACGGTCTACGCTCAGGCTTACACACCCGGCATCACGACGGGCGACAACCCCAAACCACTGCAAGAGTTCTTTGTGCCATACGTGGGAAGCCGTCATCGAGGAGTTGAAAAAACATCACGGCGTAGGCACAAAAGTCGCGGTGTTTCCGTGCTCGTCCATTCAGTTGGCGGAGTGATGGAGCAGTGGAGTGGTGGAGTAGTGGAGCATAGCATCACTCCATTACTACTCCATTCTCCCCTCTACAACCGTGGGTCCACCGGCTCGCTCTCCATCGCCAGCACGCCGAACACGCACTCATGCACGCGGCGCAGCGGCTCGCGGCGGACGAATCGTTCCAGAGCCTCGACGCCCAAAGCGAACTCGCGCAATGCGAGCATACGCTTCGCGCTGAGTCCCCGCGCCCGCAGTCGCTCCAGATTCTCAGGTAGCAGGTATTCGGGACCGTAGATGATACGCAGATACTCGCGCCCACGACACTTCACTGCTGGTTGCACTAAGCCATGCGTGCCGCGCACGATGAAATCGTATGGTTTGACGACTATCCCCTCGCCGCCGTTCGCCGTCAACGTTTCCCACCACGCTATCGCCTCGCGCTGGGAGGCTTCGTCCATCACGTCCACAACGCGATACGGCGTCGCGCATAACACTCCGCGCTTGTCATTCCGAGCGCAGCCAAGAATCTTGCCGTTCGCTTGAGATTCTTCGCTGCGCTCAGAATGACAGTCTGCTGCATCGCCCAATGATTTCAGCGTCTCAACATGCCACACATGGTCTTTGTCCACATGCACCTTGCCCTCCGTCGCCAGCAGATGAAACGGCGCGAGTTTCAGGTCGTCAATCGAACTTACGTCCCAGCAATACTGCCGATACGCGGCGCGGTAGCGATGCACGGCGTCGCGCCTCGCCGTCGCTTGTGCTTGCAACGTGGACACGTCCAACCCACGCGCCGCCGCTTGCGCGAGAACGTCTTCCGCCTGGGCGAGCGCGACTTCACCGGCAACCCCTACAGGCGCGTATTGCTGCCGCAGCAACTCCTGCGCCTTCGCCGACCACGGCATCAACTCCGCGTCGAGACAGAGCCAGTCCGTTCCGTGCGTCTCCCAGAAATTGCAAGCGTCACACGCCGCGCGGAGTCGTTCGAGCAGGACGCGTTCCATGTTTTCATCGTTGAAGAACGGACGTCCCGTGCGGGTGTAGCAGACGCCGATGGGTTCGTAGTCGTGCCATGCCTTGCGCGCCGGACGACGTAACGCGCAAGGCATGGCACGACTACGAACGATTCCGAATCTTTTTCGTGCCACTTCTTCATCACGGCACAGAACGATGACGACGCGACTCCCCATGTGCTTCTCTTCGCACACGACGCGCGGGACGCCTTCGTGACGGAAGTAGGCGAAAGCCTCTTCAGGATGTTCAAGGAAGTCGGCGCGGCGCGAGGTTTCGCAGGGCGACATGGTGGGGGGCAGATAAATCAACCATTGCGGCGCGACGGCAAATCGCGTCATCACTTCCAATGCGGCGGCGGCATTCTCTTCGCGCACGACGACGTTGCCCATCAGCCGCGTGTGAACGATGAGTTTCTTCAGGTAATCGGCGACGTTGAGCAAGTCATCATGTTCCTGCTGCGCAGTCAACGTCGGCGCGGGTTGCGCGAGGAACGGGCGCAGCGGCTGTGAATACGTCTTCTGCGCGGGAACCGACACCAGTTCCTTTTCGGGATAGCGCAGGGCGGTCAGTTTGCCGCCGAACACGCAACCCGTGTCAATGTTGATGGTGCGATTGAGCCACTCCGGTTCGGGCACGGGCGTATGACCGTAGATGACAATCGCCTGTCCGCGATACTCCGCCGCCCAGTTGTGGCGCACGGGCAAACCGAACTCATCCGTCTCACCCGTCGTCTCGCCGTAAAGCGCGAAGTCGCGCACCGCGCTCGACGCCCGCCCCTGCATCTCCTCTTTCATGCCCGCGTGGGCGACGACGAGTTTGCCGTCGTCCAAAACGTAGTGGCTCACGAGGCTGTCAATGAACGCCGCGACTTTTTCCTTGAACGCCTCGCGCTCCTCGTCGGGCAGGGCGTCGAGTTCGGCAAGCGTCCTGTCAAGTCCATGCGTGATTTGCACGTTGCGCCCGCGCAGTTTGCGCAGCAACTTCACGTCATGGTTGCCCGGCACGCACAACGCGCTGCCTGCCGTGTGCATCGCCATCACGAGTTTCAGCGTGTCCACGACGCGCGGTCCACGGTCCACAAAATCGCCCAGAAAAATGACGCGCCGCCCATCGGGACGAAAAAACGCGCTCTGTTCGGCGTAGGTCTCCTGACCGCGCCGAAACGTCTGACCGTCGGCCTCATCATCTGGAGACTTTCGATCATCGCTCGTGTCGAGGTCGGGAGACCTCGACACCTCTGAATGCACGTAACCGAGTTTGTTAAGCAGTGCCTCCAACTCATCACAGCAGCCGTGTATGTCGCCGATGATGTCGAACGGACCGTGTTCATTGCGTTTGTCGGTCCAGAGTGGATGACGCTCAATCTGCGCCGACTCAATCTCCGCCTCACCGCGCAGGTGAAAGACGTGCCGAAACCCTTCCCTCTCCAACCCGCCGACGATGCGGCGCAACTGCTGAACGTGCTGCCGAATGACGCGCGGCGGCACTTGTCTGCCCGTGCGCGCCGCGTTGCGGGCGAGGCAAACCTTCTCCGGCACGTCCAGCACGATGGCAACAGGCAAAACGTGAAACTGCCTTGCTAGAGCGACGAGCGGCTTGCGAGCGTCCGGCTGCACGTTCGTTGCGTCCACCACCGTCAACCGCCCCGCCGCCAGCCGCTTCGCTGCTACGTAATGCAGCACCTCAAACGCCGCCCCCGTCGCCGATAAATCGTTCTCATCATCCGCCACCAATGCGCGACAGAAGTCGGACGACAGCACCTCCGTCGGCTTGAAATGCTTCCGCGCAAACGTGCTCTTGCCGGAGCCAGACGCGCCGATGAGGACGACGAGGGAGAGGTTAGGGATCGTGACTTTCATTATGAGATAAGCCCCTTCGCCCTGAGATGACGGATGTAATCAGCCTCCGTCTTCGGAGGATGGATGCCATCACTCCTCGTCTTCACCACCCTGCCTAAGTCGAGTGCATTACGCAGAATTTGCTGCCCTGTTGCCACCGAATCGAATTCGGTGTCTACAACACCTGAACGAAAGTCTGCTGAAGCAGACTCCTTTTCGGTGAGCCTGCTTTCAGCAGGCT
>FWPU01003597.1_pt1 | contig 17608 bp, 13 predicted proteins | sample 2228361 | NCBI WGS metagenome assembly FWPU01 (sample SAMEA103939777, study PRJEB20133) | metagenome
GCACCGCTCCATGGCGAAGGGGCAGCGGGGATGGAAGTAGCAGCCGGACGGCGGGTTGGCCGGGTTGGCTACCTCGCCCTCGGGAATGATGCGCTCTTTGCGCTGGAACGGGTCGGGCCTGGGGACCGAGGCGATCAGGGCAGCGGTGTAGGGATGCCTGGGCGTCTTGAAGAGCTCCTGGGGGGGGCCCACCTCCACTACCCGGCCCACATACATCACCAGCACCTTGTTGCTGATCTGGTTCACCACGCTGAGGTCGTGGGCCACGAACAGGTAGGTCAACTTGAACTCGTCCTGCAGGTCCATCATCAGGTTGAGCACCTGGGCCTGGACCGACACATCCAGTGCGGAGACGGGTTCATCGGCCACGATCAGGCGGGGGTTGGCAGCCAGGGCCCGGGCGATGCCAATGCGCTGGCGTTGGCCGCCGCTGAAGGCATGGGGAAAGCGACGCATGTACTCGGCCCGTAGGCCAACCCGACGCAGCAGGTCGGCTACCCGCTCCTCCCGCTCTTTGTGGGTGCCGATGTTGTGCACCCTCAAGGGCTCGCTGACGATCTCGTAGATGGTCATCCGGGGGTTGAGGGAGGAGAAGGGATCCTGGAAGACCATCTGGATTCCCCGTCGCAAAGGGCGGATCTCGGCCTGGCTCATCCGGGCCAGGTCCACCACGTTGCCCTCATAGGTTCGATAGAGGATTTCGCCGTCGGTCGGGTCCAGGGCCCGGACGATACAGCGGGAGGTGGTGGTCTTGCCACAGCCACTCTCGCCTACCAGGCTGACTGTCTCCCCTTCCCGGATGATAAAACTCACATCATCCACGGCCCGCACCACGCCCACCCTGCGCCGGAAGAAGCCACTTTCCAGGGGAAAGTATTTCTTGAGATGGCGGACCTGGAGCACGATCGCGGGGTTCTGGTGGATGTCGTCTGACTGAGGCGCTCCAGTGGTGACCGGCTGGCTCAAACGTTCTGTCATGGCTGGCTAGCATCCTGGGTAGAGAAAACAACTGACTTCATGGTGATCGCCCACGGCGGCAAGCCAGGGCTCCTGCTGGTCGCAGACGCCGGGCATAAAGTCCGGGCAACGGGGATGGAACGGACAGCCTGGCGGCCGGTTCTGGGGGTGGGGAATGGAGCCTTCAATGGAGGGCAGCCGCTCCCGGGGCCGGGCATCCAGGCGGGGGATGGACTGGAGCAGGGCCCGGGTGTAGGGGTGTTTGGGGTCGCGGAAGAGTTCGTAGACCGGTGCCCGTTCCACCACCCGGCCCAGGTACATCACCGCCACCTCGTCGGCCAGCTCCGCAATGACTCCCAGGTCGTGGGTGATGAAGATCATGGCCATGCCCTGTTCGGCCTGGAGGCGGCGCAACAGGTTCAGGATCTGGGCCTGGGTGGTGACGTCCAGCGCAGTGGTGGGCTCGTCGGCAATGAGGATGCGGGGATTGGTGGCCAGGGCCATGGCGATCATGGCCCGCTGGCACTGGCCGCCGCTGAGCCGGTAGGGGTATTCGTGCATGCGCTGGCTCGGGTTGGGGATGCCCACATGGTGGAGCCATTCCCGGGCCGTTTCCCAGGCTGTGGCCTTGTCCACCCGGTTGTGAAGCCGGATGGCCTCCACGATCTGGTCGCCTACGGTGTGGACGGGGCTGAAGGAAGACATGGGTTCCTGGAAGATCATGGAGATTTCCCCGCCTCGGATGGTGCGCATCTCCGGGCTATCCGCGGGGAAGGAAAGTAGGTCCACCTGGCGGATCTGCCCGGGGCCTGCCGGGTAGTTGTACAGGATCTCTCCCCCCACAATGCGGCCCGGCCGGTCGACGATCTGCAGGATGGACTTGGCAGCTACGCTCTTGCCGCAGCCGCTTTCCCCCACAATCCCCAGGGTTCTCCCCGGCAATACGTCAAAGCTGGCGCCGTCCACCGCGCGGACGATTCCTTCCTCGGTGAAGAAGTAGGTCTGCAAGTTCCTGACCTGGAGCAGGGGTTCTGCCTGGGTCGTGGGGGGGGGGGTGGATTGGGTGAGGGTGCGTTGGGTCATAAGATCAGACTTTCCAGGTTTGCCAGCCTTTAGCTATACGGATCCGCGGCATCCCGCAGGCCGTCGCCCATGAAGTTCAGGGCCAGGATGGCCACAATCACCGGGGCGGCCGGAAACATGAGCCATGGGGTGAGGGCGATGGCCTGGACGTTCTGGGTGGCCTGTAGGAGAACGCCCCAACTGATGGCCGGCGGCCGCAGGCCCAGCCCCAGGAAGCTCAGAGCGGTCTCGCTGATGATCATGAACGGGATGGCCAGGGTGGCCGAAGCGATGAGATGGCTGTAGAAGGAGGGCACCATGTGGCGGAAGATGATGGCCTGCCAGGTGGCGCCGGTCACCAGGGCGGCGGTGACGAAGTCCTCCTCTCGCATGGCCAGAAAACGGCCCCGCACCACCCGGGCCAGGTCCGTCCAGGCAAACAGGGAGACAATGATGGTGATAGCAAAGTAGATCTGCAACACCGACCAGTCGGGCGGAAGGGCAGCGGCCAGCCCCATCCACAGGGGGATGGTGGGGATGGAGCGGATGATCTCGATGGTCCGCTGAATGATGTTGTCGATGACGCCTCCAAAGAAGCCTGAAATGCCGCCCAGGACAATCCCCAGGGCCAGGCTCAAGGCTACACCGATGAGGCCGATGGTCATGGAGGTGCGGGTGCCGTAAATAATGCGGGAGTAGAGGTCGCGCCCTTGGATATCGGTGCCCAACAGGAAGATAGTCTCCTCGGCCGTGTAGGTCTCCGGATCTCGGACGCCCAACAGGTGGACGTTGGCCGGAATCAGGCCCAGGAATTTGTATTCAAATCCCCGGGCGAAGAATTTCAAGTCGATTTTGCGGGAGCAATCTCGTTTGTAAATTTTCTGCATGGTGTAAGGATCTCGGCTGCCTTCCACCCCACAGACGTGGAAGCGAAACCGGCCGTTGTCGAAGAGGTAGATGGGCTGGGGCGGGATCACAGCCCGGGCGGAGCGGCCCAGGGTGGGATCGCTGGTGGCCAGGAATTCGGCCCCCAACGCCGTCAGGTAAAACAGCAGGACGATCACGGAGGCCACCAACGCCAGGCGGTGGCGCTTAAAGCGCATCCACATCAACTGACGCTGGGACGCCACGCTGAGACGTTCCTCCAGCTCGTTGGCCTGGTCGCGCTTCGCCTGCTGGACGGGGGGCTTCTGGATGGGGGGCAGAACGGTGCTTTCTTGACTCATCCTTCCAAACCTTTGTCCGTCTTCTTTCTTATCCCTACAGATTTCTGTTCTTACTGGAGTCGGACCCGAGGGTCGATGAGGGCCAGCAGGATGTCCGATAGCAGGGTGCCGATGACCGTCATCACCCCAATGAGCAGGATGATGGCCCCGGCCAGGAACATATCTTGGGAAAGGAGAGAACGTAGCAGCACCGGCCCGACGGTGGGCAGGCTCAACACCACTGAGACGATGACGCTGCCCGAGACCAAAAACGGCAGAATGTAGGCCGTCAGGCTGATGATGGGGTTGAGGGCCAGGCGTACCGGGTATTTGAGGATGAGCTGCCATTCGGACAGCCCCTTGGCCCGGGCCGCCACCACGTAGGGCTTGCGCAATTCGTCCAGCAGGTTGGCCCGGGTGATGCGGATCAGGGAGGCCGTCCCCGAGGTGCCCAGTACAATCACCGGGATGATCATGTGCTTCAGCAGGTCGATTACCCGGTCCATGCTCCACGGCGCCGTCACGTACTCGGGCGAGAAGAGGCCGCCGATGCTGAAATCGTACAAGTCCCAGGCGAAGTACATGAGCACCAGGGCCAGCAGGAAATCCGGTACGGCCAGGCCCGTAAAGCCCAGAAAGGTGGCCAGATAGTCGGGGATGGAATACTGGCGCACGGCCGAGTAGATGCCGATGGGAATGGCCACCACCCAGATGAAGACCACCGTCCCCAGGGCCAGGAGTACCGTGAGCAGGAGCCGCTCGCCGATCACCTCGGTAACCGGCACCCGATACTGGAAGGACATGCCGAAGTTTCCATGCAAGATCTGCCAGATCCACTTGCCATACTGGATGTAGGCCGGCTGCCCCAGCCCGAAATATTCCCGTAGGGCGGCGGCTTCTTCGGCCGAAACTTCATCGCCCTGGGCCTCCAGGGAGGCGATGTAGGAGGTGACATAGTCGCCGGGGGGGAGCTGGATGATGAGGAAGGAGAGGACCGACACTGCAAAAATGGTCAATAGCCCATAGAAGACACGTCGGATCAGATAGGCTACCATCGGGTTTCCTCTTGGCTATCAGCCAGTTTCAGTGCTTCACGATTGTTGCCCACATACGGAGTGAGGATGCCGACTCTGGGCCGCTATCGTGAATGACTGAGTTTGCCTGTGTGCCCCGGGATGGGGCCTGTCAGTGGGGGCCCCATCCCGGCAGAAAATCTCTCTGGTCTCTGCGTCTCCACGCTGTTCTTGCCGTGGATTCATTCCTGGATCATGAAGAACTGTTCGGGGTATCCGTTGCCGGGGGTCTGGGCATAGACCACCCACTCCATGGGTTTGGGCACATTACGCACGTTCTTCTTGATCAGGGTGGTGTAGACGGGGATGTTCACCACGACCCCCAGTAGAGGCTGGTTGTCACACATGATTTCGGTCCCTTCGATATAGAGGGCCCGCCGCTTTTCCGGATCCGGCTCCTGGATGGCCTCCCAGTGTTTCAGGATCTGGGCCTTTATCCATTCTGGTCCGTCATACTCGGCCGGATCGGGGTTGGGTGTGTTGCCCCAGGCCGTAGCCAGGGGGGCCCAGCGGGTGCCCGGGATCAGGCGTGGGAGCACCTCCGGATTCCACTCGCCTGTCTCGAAGAGGCTCATCATGGGTTCGTTGGCTTCCGAACGCTCGATCCAGAGGCTGCGCTCTACGGGGTTGACCAGGAGCTGAATGCCGATGTTCTGGGCCCACATCTGGGCGATTTGCTCGCCGATCTCCGGATAGGGCAGGAAGGCGCCGCTCACCGCATCGATGCGCAGGGCCAGCCGCTTGCCGCTGGGCAACAGGCGGAAGCCCTCGCTGTCCCGCTGATCCAGGCCGATGCTGTCCAGGATCTGGTTGGCCTCGTCTGGGTCAAAGCGGCCGAATTCCCGATCCCAGCGGTCGCTGTTGAAGAAGGGTGGCGTGTTGGCCGGGCAGAGGGAAGCCTCGGTGCCCACGCCCAGAAAGAAGGTCTCGTTGAGCTCCGAGCGCTCGATGGCTAGGGAGAGGGCCTTGCGGAACTCCAGGCTGCCCACCGTGTATTCGGCAATCTCCGGGTCGCCCTGCCAATCCATGTTGATGTAGACGGCCACGGGATGGCGGGTGCTGCTGCCCCAGAAGTCCACAAAGTAGCCGCCGGCTTCCTCGTTTTCCCGGATTACGGGCAACTTGGCGAAGTCGATATGGCGGCCCTGCACCGTGTAGTTGCCAGCGATGGCCCGCAGGTTCAGCACTTCCAGCTCCTCCACCAGTTCCAGGGAGATGCGGTCGAAGTAGGGGAGCTGGTTGCCTTCCGTGTCCACGCCGATGTAGTAGGGGTTCCGTTCCAGGATGTACTCGCTGTCGGCGATGCGGGTGACCGGCTTCCAGGGGGTGATGACCGGCAACTCGGGGTTCATGGCCGCGTCATTTTTGGCCAGGAAATGGAGGTGCCAGTTCTCATAGCCAGCGTCTTGGGCGATCCGGTTGGCTTCTTCTTCGCCCACAAAGTCGGGATGGAACTGCTCCAGGTAGTGGCGTGGCGCCACCAGGCCACCGCCACTGCGGCCCTGGTGGAAGTGGCCGGCCACGCTGGAGGTGGACATGGTCTCCAGCCAGGAAGGGAAGGGCTGGGCAAACTTGATCCTAAAGGTGTAATCATCCACCTTCTCGAAGACGGCCGTCTCTCCGCCCCAGCGCATGTACCAGGGCTGGGTGGGCACCAACAGCTCGTTGGTCAGGATATGTTCATGCCAGAACAGGTAGTCGTCGGCGGTGTATGGGGCACCGTCCGACCACTTCATGCCCTCCCGCAGGTAGAAGGTCCACTCACTGGCATCTTCGTTGGCCTCCCAGGCTTTGATGATCCGGGGCCGCAGTTCATTGGCGCCGGTATTCCAGAAGATGCCATAGTCATTGACCCAGCGCTCCACATTCTGGCGGTCGCCTGGGCCGGTGAAGGCGCGGCGCAGGGTGCCGCCATACTGGCCGATCATCTCCGCCGGCTGGATGACCAGCGGCTCCTTGGGCAGGCGCTCCTCCACCGGCGGCAGGTCGCCAGCCTGAACCCGCTCGGCCAGCATGGGCGCTTCCTGGAAGGAGGCGGGGATGGTGTCCACAATTTCAGGCCAGCAGGGGGTATCCCAGGTGCACTGTTCCCGTTGGGCCAGGTAGTCGTCCACGCTGGTCGGCTGTTGGGCTGCCCGGGGCTCTGTCGCTGCGGGGGCAGCCGGCGCTTCGGCCACAGGCGCCTCTGCCGGTGCAGGTCCGGATGATGGCTCCGAAGATGAGTCACAGGCCGTGAACAGCAGGGCCAAAACAAGCAGGAGAAGGGAGAGAAATCGGTACCAAATCTTGGACGAAGGCCGTTGGGGCCGCGCCCGGTGAGTATTCCCCATGGGGTTCCTCCTCAGGTCAATCTTGCAGAATGGGATGGACAGGAAAGATTGTGTAATTGTGTAACAGACGGCTGGCCGATTTTGCTGGCTCTGTCCTGGGGAGAGGGCACACAGCTGCCAGCATTGTCGGCCAGGGTCAGCCGTTACCGTGCAGCAGATGGCCAGGGGCAAACCCGAGCGCCCGGTCAGGTGAGAACGTTTTACTACGCTGTAGGGATCGGCGAAAATCCAATGCGCCGTTGGAGGTGCCAGGACGGGTCATGTGAAAAATGCACTACCCACTTTTTTCATGGCATTTTTCACAGAAGGGGAGCTGACGCACCCGAGCACCAGTCCAACAGGGTCAGTTGGTCATCGTCAGGAGTGTCCGACATGGGCCGGCACCCTTTGTGAGTGAATGGGAACAGGCTATAACAGATGCTGGTAAAAAGGCTGAAAAAATCGGGATGAAAAGGCAGGAAAATCCTCCTTTTCTTCATATGGTATCAAATCGTATTGGCTCTGTCAAACAAGGTTTTCAGGGGCGCGATCGGCCGGTCTCCTTGCCCACTCCTGCACGACAGGATATACTTGGCTCAACTACCACGCCTGTGTTCACCCCCCTCCATGGCGCAACTGCAAAAGGAGCCAGAGTGCCTGTCTCGCACACCTCAATTGAATAAAAATTGAACAAATATTGAGCAAGGAATTGAATAAAGGAGGCATCATGTACCAGACCGACATGTATGAGGGCATGTTGGCAGAAACCGTGACCATCCACGGCGCCAACGGCGATGTGATCAACGCCTACTTTGCCCGCCCCCTGGGGCCAGGACCCTTCCCCGGCATGGTGGTAATTCACCATATGCCCGGCTGGGACGAATGGTACCGGGAGGCCACCCGCAAATTCGCCCACCACGGCTACGCCGCCATCTCGCCCAACCTTTACTTCCGGGCCGGCCATGGCACCCCCGAGGACGTGGCTGCCCGGGTGCGAGCTGAGGGTGGCGTCCCCGATGACCAGGCCGTGGGCGACATCGAGGGCGCGATGAAGTTCCTGCGTTCCCTGCCCTACATCAACGGCAAGGTGGGCGTCTTCGGGACCTGCTCCGGCGGCCGCCATGCCTATCTGGCTGCCTGCCGCATCCAGGGCTTCGACGCGGCCGTGGACTGCTGGGGCGGCCGGGTGGTCATGTCCCCAGGAGAGTTGACCCCTAAACAGCCCGTTGCGCCCATCGACTATACGCCGAACCTCTCCTGTCCCTTGTTGGGCCTCTTCGGGGAGGAAGATCAGAATCCTACCCCGGAACAGGTGGCCCGGCACAAGGAGGAGCTCAAGAAATACGGCAAGGTCTACGAGTTCCACATGTATCCAGGTGCGGGCCACGGCTTCTTCTACTACAACCGCCCCAACTACCGGCAGGCCCAGGCCGTGGATGGCTGGCAGAAAATCTTCGCCTTCCTGGAGAAGTACCTGAGCACGCCGGCTTCGGCCACCTGATGGGGAGCGGTATAGCAAGTTCATAGCGCCATGCGTGACGGCCTGCCCAGTATGGAGACCGGACCTACAAAATCAAGCGCGCCTCTTGGCAAGGCCATCGGTGTAAACCCGGAGTCTGTCCCTACAGGGCCTGGCCGCTTCTTCGTAGGCGCTTGGGTACCACAGGAACGTAGGGCGGGCCTCTGGCCCGCCGGAGGTGGCCGAGGCGACGGGATGCTGACGTTGGTGGGGCTTGGCGGCATCGGGCGGGCACGGGGCCCCGCGCCCGCGAGAACCGGCAAAATCTGTCTCCATTTGTGGAATCTGGGGTTTGAATTTGCCAGGGCGCCGGTATTTCCGTCAAACCGGAATCATTAGAAAGAGAGAGATTGCTATGTGCACCATGATCGCCGAGCAGATCCAGATAGCGGGCAGCGGCAAGGGCCGGCAGGGGTGGTTTGAACTGGCCCAGGCCTATGTCTCCTACGACCATCCGTTCCATGCGCCCCTGGAACATGCCCTGAACATCGACTTTGTGAACGAAGCGCAGGGGCCGGGCGCCCGGGTCGCGGTGGAGCTCAGCGTGGCCTCCGCCCGGGCCCTGGTGGAGGCCATCCAGCGGGTGCTGGCCCAGGCCGAAGCCCGGGGACACCTGGCGGAGGAAGCGATCGTCGGGGAAGGGACAGTCCCCCTTTCCTCTAGCGCAGGGTGACCACGCGAACCTGCCTGTAGATCGTCTCCACGGAGGCACGGCTGCCCACGCCCACGCCCGGCTCCCGGGCGGCAGCCGTGCCCGCGGCGACGCCCCACCGCGCGACGTCCCTCAATGGGGCCCCTCGAACCAGGGCCCAGAGGATGCCGGCCAGCAGGGCATCCCCCACGCCGACCACCGTCTGTACCGACACGGCCGGCGGTACCGCCTGGACCACCTCGTTGCGGCTCCCCAACACCAGCCCCTCTGCACCCAGGGAGAGGGCCACCAGCTCTACGCTCTGCTCCAGGAAATACGCCACCGTCTCCAGCCGGTCGGCCTGGGTGAGGAGCGGTCGCCCCAGCAGTTCGGCGGCCTCTTCCTGGTTGGGTTTGACCAGGAAGGGCCCCGCGGCACAGCCCAGGCGCAGGGCCTCACCGCTGGTATCCAGCACCGGCCGGGCCCCCCGTTCCCGCAGCACGGCGATCAGCTCCCCGTAGCAGGTGGAGGGGACGCCCGGCGGCAGGCTGCCCGCCAGCACCCAATAGCTCCCCGGCGTAGCCAGGCCCGTCAACCTGGCCCGCAGCCTGGCCAGTTCGGCCGACGTCACCGTGGGGCCGGCCTCGTTCACCTTGATGTAGCGGCCGCTGTGGGCTTCTGCAATGACCGTATTGGTGCGGGTTTCCCCCTGGATATGCACAAAATCGGTGGCGATGCCCAGATCTGCCAGGCCCCGCTCCAGCAACTGGCCGGTGGCGCCGCCTACAAAACCCAGGGCCGTGCTGGGCACTCCCAAGGCCTGCAGGGCCCGGGAGACGTTGAAACCCTTTCCGCCCCAGTCCAGGCGGCTCTCTACGGCCCGCAAGACCACATTTTCTTGAAGTTGAGGAATCACCAATGTGCGGTCCAGGCCCGGGTTCAGGGTAACGGTGAATACAGTCCGCAAAAAATCTGTGTGAATCTGTGTCATCTGTGGAGCAAAACCAGGCTACGATGGGTTACGGCTGCTCCGGATTGCGTCCAGGGCGTGGTGCAGGGGGCGTAGCGTCTCGTAAACATGGCTGTAGACTCCCTGGTAGAGGCGGCCGTAGAGCTGTGCTTCCTCTGGCACGGGGTGAACGGGCGTGGCCGTGAGGGCCAGCCGGGCCAGGGCATCGGCCACGTCGGCGTAGACGCCGGCCCCCATGCCGGCCAGCACGGCCGCGCCCAGGGCAGTGGACTCGGCCACGCTGACCACGTGGATGGGCCGGTTCAGCACGCCCGCCTTGATGCGCATCCAGAGTTCGTTGCGGGTGCCGCCGCCGGTGGCCATGACCCGTTGCAGGGTGGCCTGCGCGTGGCCCAGCAGCGGCTCCAGGGTGCTGCGCATTTCAAAGGATAGGCCCTCCAGCAGGGCCCGAAAGAGGACACCCCGCCGGGCTTCGGTGCTGAGGCCGATGAAGGCGCCCCGGGAGCGGGGATCCAGGTGGGGGGGATTGGCCAGGCGCAGGTGGGGCAGGAAGCAGACGCCCAGGCTGCCCGCGGGGACGTCGGCCGCCTCTTGGATCAGGGGGGCGTAGGGGGCGCCCCCGGCGATGGCCTCTCGAAACCATTCCACGCTGGCGCCGGAGGTGTAGAGCCCGCCCAGCGCGTAGTAGTGGCGCCCATCCACATGGGTTCCCTGGGAATAGCCCTGCTGGCCGAAGGCCGGGTCGGTGAGGGGGCGGGTGACGGGCAGGAAGACCGCCTCCGCCGTGCCCAGGGAATTGAGCACGGTGCCCGGGTCAGTCACCCCCAGGGCCAGGGCGCCACAGACATGGTCGTGGCCGCCCACGGCCACCTGGGCATGGGATGGCAGGCCGGTGGCCGCAGCCACCTCCGGCAGGACGGGGCCCAGGGCGGTGCCGCTGGCCGTCAGGGGGGCAAACAGGTCCGGGGGCAGGCCCAGCTCGGCCAGGAGTTCGGCGGCCCAGCGCAGGCGGTGGAGATCCAGGGCCAGGGTGCGGGAAGCCAAAGAGAAGTCGGTGGCCATCTGGCCGCTAAGGCGATAGGCGATGTAGTCGGCCACGTTGAGCCAGCGGGCCGTGCGCGCCCAGGCCTCGGGCTCGTGCTGGCGCAGCCAGAGCACTTTGCACAGGCCGAAGATGGGCTGCAGGGCCAGGCCGGAGATGGCAAACAGCCGCTCCCAGCCAATCTGGGCATCCAGCCAGGCGGCCTGCTCGGTGGTGCGCCGATCGAACCAGGCGATGGCTTCCCCGGTGGGGCGGCCTGCCCGGTCCAGGGGGATGCCGGTTTCCCCCACGCTGGCCACGGCCACTCCCGCCACCCGTCCGGGATCTGTCAGGCGGGTGGTCACCTGGCGCAGGGCCTGGATCGTCACTTCCCAAAGTTCCTCGGGCCGGTAGTAGGCCCAACCTTGTCGGGCAGGTTCTGGATGGTAGTGGGTCGGTGTGGGGACAGTGGCCTGGGCCACGGCCTGGCCTGCAGGGTCAAAGGCAATGGCTTTGATGTTGGTGGTGCCCACATCCAGGCCCACCAGCAGCGGTGTCGACTCCATGGTGCCTCTGGGATCTGAAGATGCCCGGGTTGGCGGTGACGGGCCTTCGGGGGAAGGGCCCGGGGTAAAGGTCATCCTTTGACGGCACCCAGGGTGAGGCCGCGAATGATGTAGCGCTGGGCCAACAGGGCCAGAATGGTGGGCGGCAGCATGGTGAGCATGACCCGCACGCCCACGAACCAGAACTGGACCCCTCGGGTGTGTTCTGCGCCGGCGATGATGACGGGCATGGGGATGGCGTTTTTGGTGGTCAACGCCAGGGCGAAGAGGAACTCGTTCCAACTGAAGGCCATGCAGATAATCCAGGTGGCCACCAGGCCCGGGACGACCAGGGGCAAGGCAACCCGGTAGAAGGCCTGGAAGCGAGAGGCGCCATCCACCAGGGCCGCCTCCTCCAACTCCACCGGCAGCTCCCGAAACATCTGGCTCAGGATGATGACTGGAAAGGGCAGGGTGAAGGTGGCGTTGAGCATGACCAGGGCCCACACCGAGTCCAGCAGCCGTAGCTGGCGCATCAACAGGAAGAAGGGGATGACCACCACCACCGGTGGCAACACCCGCTGGGAGAGGAACCAGGTGGTGATGGTGCCGTTCTGGGGTCGGTGGAAGCGGAAGCGGGCCAGTGCGTAAGCGGCCAGGGTCCCCAGGGTCACGGCCAGGGTCGCCGCGCCGATGGAAATGACGGTGCTGTTCCAGAGGGCCCGGCGGATTTCCCGGATAGCCAGCTCGGCACGCCAGTGTTCCAGGGTGGGCTGGAATTGGAGAAATGGGATCCAGCTGTTCTCGAAGGTGTCCGCCGGTCGTTTGATGGAGTTGAGGAACGCCCAGTAGAACGGGAAGAGCACCCAGAACACCATGATGACCAGGACGGCGGCCAGGATCAGGTTGGTCAAGAGCCGGCGTGTGCGAAGGGTCATGGGTTACCTGCCTTCCTCATACAGCTCGCGGATCTGGCCGAAGAGCAGGGAGACGATTAACATCACGATGAAGAGGAGCAGAAATCCCTGGGCCGCGGCATAGCCATGGTCGAAGAAGCGCAGTGCGGTGCGATAGGTGAAGAGGCTGTACACCTCGGTGGCGCGGCCAGGGCCGCCCAGGGTCAGGCTGGTGGGAATGTCGAAGACCTTGAAGGCCTCCACCAGGCGCAGCAACAGGATCAACCAGAGGGTGGGCGCCATCAGGGGAAGGGTGATGTGGCGGAAGAGCTGCCAGCCCGACGCCCCGTCCACTTCGGCTGCCTCGTAGAGATCGGGCGAAAGGCCCTGGAGTGCAGCCAGGGAAACCAGGAAGACAAAGGGCGTCCACTGCCAGACGTCCAAAATGATGACCGCGACCAGCGCCCAGCGGGGGCTGGAGAGCCAGGGGATGCCCTGGCCGCCCAGGAAGCGGATGAATTCGTTAATGGGGCCGTTTTGCTCGTAGTAGAGGGTGATGCCCAGGTAGCCCATGGCCACCGGCGTGGCAAAGAGGGGCAGGGTCATGAGTGCACGCAAGATGTTTTTGCCCCGTAGTTCCCGGTTGAGCAGGAGGGCCAACAGGAAGCCCAGGATCATCTCCACGGTCACCGTGGCGACCACGAAGATCAGGGTCACCCGCAGGCCGGAGTGGAGGTTTTGGTCGATGAAGAGGCGCTCGAAATTCGCCAACCCCACAAATTGATTCCGCTGGCCAAACCGGAAGCTATAAAGGCTGGTAAATAGGGCATAGAGCAGCGGAAAGAGGGTGAAGAGCAGAATCCAGACCACGGCAGGCAACAAAAAGAAAAGGGACGTCCGGTCCCGTCGCCTGCGGCGGGCTGGCAGGGCTGCGCTTTCGGATAGTTGACCGGTTACCTGTGTCAACGCTTATCTCCTTTACGCCAGGTTGCCTACCGGGCGCTGCCCGTGGGACACCCCAGGATGGTTGTGACAACGGTGCGCCAGGTGCGCAAGGAGGCAGGGAGGGCCGGTGGGTCGGGCGTTCTCACCGTCCCAACCCACCGGTCTCGGACATGTTTTACTCGAACCCCAGGGAGGTCCGATAGATTTCCAGTTGCGTCTCCCGGCCCAGCCGGTCAGTGATCTGTTCGAAGTCGGCGGCCGTGGCCCGCAGGGCTTCCTCGGGCGTCACCTGCCCGGTGGCTGCCTCGGACAGGTGGATGTCCAGGGCCGTCCAGTATTCGAAGGTGCCCGGAATGCGGAGGTACGGGAACTGCAGCGGCGCGTTGAAGTTCTCGAAGTAGGCGTTGGTGTAGTCCCGGATGTCCGCCTCATCCCAGCCGGCTGCCAGATAGTCGTCGATGGTGGCAGTGCCGTTGGGTTCCAGGAAGTGGCTGTAGCGGCCCGGATCCACGCCGTCCCAGCCGCGGGCGGCATAGATCAGGGACTTCTCCTTGGTGGCCATCAGGGCCAGCAGGTAGTAGGTGGCCTCCGGCGCGTCGGAGAATTTGGAGATCACGCCGGCCCAGGAGCCGCCGGTGGTGTTGCCCACCATGTTGGGCTCCTCGGTCTGCACCCATTCGCCGGTTTGGATGTTGTAGTACTCGTTGGTGCCGGGAATGGGCGCGGCGCCGGTCTTGCCCTTGACCTGGCTGCCTTCCTGTTGGGCCAGCGCACCCAGGTCACCCCAGGTGAAGGTGAGGGCGGCCTCGCCCCGCAGGAAGTGATCCCAGCTCTCGCCCAGGCTCCAGGCCAGCATGGCCTCGGGGCCGAACTGGAGCAGGTCGATGAGGGTTTCCATGGCCCGCAGGTGGCCGGGGCTGTCGATCAGGGGCTCCATGGTCTCAGGGTCGAACCAGTAAAGCTTGGGATTTTCCGGCCCGATGACGAAGGGCGCGGAGAAGGACATGAAGTGGAACATGCCCTGGCCGCCCACCTTCAGATGCAGGGTCAGGCCATTGTCCGGCGTCCCATCCCCGTTAAGATCCTTGCCGTTGAAGTACTCGGCCACATCCCGGAACTGGTCCCAGGTCTGGGGCACGCCCAGGTCATAGCCGTACTGTTCCTTGAAGGCGGCCTGGTGCTCGGGATCCTCCAGCAGGTCCCGGCGGTAGTACATGACCTGGCCGTCGTGGTCGTTGGCCACCATGTACTTCTTGCCGCCGTACATGAGCAGCTCCCGGGGGCCGGGCAGGACGTCTTCGATATCCCACTGGGGGAAGCGGAGATCGTTGTACCAGTCGTCGTAGGGGAGGATAAAGTCGCCGCCCACCAGGTCGCCCAGCCACCAGGCGCCGGCGATGGAGGTGTCATACTGGCCGGTACCGGTGGTGAGGTCGGTCATCAGCTTGGGGAAGTGCTCGGCGAAGGGCACTTCCACGATCTCCAGGGTGGCGCCGGTGGCCTGCTCGAACTCTTCCCGCACTTCGTAGAAGGGACCGGAGATGGGGCCCTTTTCGCCGGCGGTGTTGACGATGACCGTCACCGTCTGGCCCTCAAAGGGGCAGGAGCCGGGCTCGCAGGGGGTGGCCACCACGAGCGGCGCCAGTTCGCCGGCTTCCACCACCGTGGCCGCCTGGCCCTCTTCCACCACGGGACCAACCGTCTCTTTCTCTTCCTGGGCGGCCTCTGGCGTTGGCGTGGCTGCGGCCTCGGCGGGCGCTTCCGCAGGGGCTTCCGCCCCGCCACCGCCACCACCGCCACAGGCAGCCAGGAGCAACAGGGCGGCCAGGAGCGTTACCACCAGCCGCCAGGATCTCCAGGGTATCCTTGTCTCTTGCATCGGTGTCGTTCTCCTTCCCTTTCACAAAAGAAACTGCCTTAAATGGGTGCTGGACTTCGGCTGTCAGGTATCCCGGGTCCGTTGAGAGGGCCAGGATGGGCCTTCGCCTGGCAGCCGAAGAGAACTCACGGAAACGAACGTGTCGGACCCACCAGGGGCGGACGATGGCGGTGGTGGCTATTGCCCGTCCAGCATGGTCAGGGCAGAGGCCACGTCGCCCCCGTCGTGGATGATGTGGCGAAGGGCGCCCACCACCGCGGCCGGGTCGGGGTGTTGCCAGATGTTGCGTCCGAAGACTACGCCGGCCGCGCCGGCTGTCACGGCGCCATGGACCACCTGCAGCATGGCTTCGCTGCTGTCCATGCGGGGGCCGCCGGCGATCAGGGTGGGGACAGGGCAGTTGGTCACCACCTGCCGAAACGATTCGGGCGTGCCGGTGTAGTATGTCTTGATGTAGTCCGCGCCATGTTCAAAGGCCAGCCGCGCAGCCGAGGCCATGGCGTCCGCCGCCAGGGGGTCGGGGATCCGCTCGCTGCGGCAGGGGAGGGCCTCCACCATCAGGGGCAGGTTGGCCTGCAGGCATTCCCCAGCCACCCGGGCCACAATGCGGAAGGTTTCCAGCTCCACAGGGATGCCCACGAAGGTCATCAACACCACGCCGTCCACGCCCAGGTTGAGGGCATCCTCCACCGAATGCAACAGGCTCCACTCGGTGTAGGCCAGCCAGTCCTGCCGATAGAGGCTGGGGCCGCCGTCCAGGCGCAGCAAGGTGGGGATGCGGCCGATCAGTCGTTCTCGATATCGCTTCACCACTCCGAAGGTGGTCATGATGCCATCAGCCCCCGCCCCTGCAACGGTGTCGATGAGCCGACCTGGGTCCTCCAGGCCCTGGATGACGCCATTGGTGCGCCCATGATCCATGGCCACGATGAGGGCACGATTATCTGGCTGCAAGATTGCCATCGATGATCCTGTCTATGTTTAATCTACGCTTAGTCGGTTTACGGTTAGATTTTTAGATTTGACTAGCTTTGACCCCCTGACCCTGGTGAAGAGGATGGCTGTATAGCCACCTTATCCGTCCATGGCGAGGGTGCTCCGCTCAATCGGAGATACACAACAGGCCCAGCGTAGAAACGGGCATAGGCTCTGTTTGCCGCGGTCGAACAAGTAGAGGATCGGATGGTCTGGAATCAGGAAAACGTTTTTCTACTGCTTGCAATGTAGCAGAATCGAGGGGTTTTGTCAATGTGAATAAAAAGTGAGAAGTTTGGTCCTGGGCGTATCTTGACAAACCCTGGGACATCCTCTATGATGGTAAGTACACTTACTTATACGTATAAATAAAAGTGGGATGGGTTGATTCCCCCAGGTTCCAGCAAATGACCGAGGACAGGCAGTCAGTGGTTCGTCCCAGGCGTCCCACCCAGGCCGATGTGGCTCGTCTGGCCGGTGTATCCCAGGCATTGGTCTCATACGTCCTCAACGATGCGGCGCACGTTTCCATCCCCCCGGAGACCCGGCAGCGCATCCTGGATGCCGTCGCGGAGTTAGGTTATGTCCCCAATACGGCAGCCCGCAGCCTGCGCACCAGCCGTACGTTTACCATTGCCGGCATTATTCCGGACATCACCAATCCCTTCTATCCTGCCTTCGAACGGGGCATCCAGGATGTGGCCGAGCCCCACGGGTACGACCTGATCGTATACAACACCGACGGCCGCCGGGAAAAGGAGCAAAAGGCCCTGCGTTCCATCTCTCAGGCCCGGGCCGACGGCATCGTGGGCGTCTTTTTCCATGTAACGGCCCGAGAGCTCTTCCCGCTGTTGGAGATGGGCATTCCCGTGGTGCGCCTGGAAGCGACCTTCAAGCCCCCGGGGACCTACCCACTGGACAACCTGTGTGTCAACAACGTGGCCGCGGCCCGGGCCGCTGTCACCTACCTCATCGACCGGGGCCATCGCCGCATCGCCATGTTGACCTGGGGCGAAGGGCCTGGCGATGCCCGGGTTGCGGGCTATCGGGAGGCCCTGGCGGCCCACGGCCTTCCTGCCCAGGGGGAATGGATCCGCATCTGCCCGTTTACGGAAGAGGGCGGCTACACAGGGATGCAGGAGCTGCTCAGGCTGGCCACCCCCCCCACGGCCGTCTTTGCCGCCAACGACATCATGGCCCTGGGCGCGCTCATGGCCCTCCGGGAGGCTGGTCTGCGGGCACCCCAGGATGTGGCCGTGATGGGTTTCGACGACATCCCCACGGCGCGGCTGGTGAATCCCCCCCTCACCACCGTCAGCCAGTTCCAGCGGGAGTTGGGGCGGCGGGCCGCCGAGATGTTGCTGGAGCGCCTGCAGGGCCAGGGCCCCTCCGGTGGCCGCAGCGAAGAGATGCCCTACGCCATCGTCGCCCGGGAATCGGCCTAGTCGTGGGCAATTCGACTTCGGACAGAAGTCGAACTGCTGGTCCACTTTTTTTATCGTTGGCACACGTTTACACCTTTTCTTCCACACAGTTTCAATTGGACTTTTGACAAATATGAGCCTTCTGAAGCGTACGAGACGAGATGCTACCAGCGAGAAACTTGATGCCAGAGACAAAG
>FWPU01008418.1_pt1 | contig 17600 bp, 16 predicted proteins | sample 2228361 | NCBI WGS metagenome assembly FWPU01 (sample SAMEA103939777, study PRJEB20133) | metagenome
TAAGAGCTTTTTGATGAGCCATAGTTTCAATAAGCCAAGGGGTTATCCGGGCGATTTTAAGATTATAGAGATATTTTATGACAAAATGACCTTGTCAAATGGTATTGGGCAATGTGCAGATGAATACATCCTTCAGGATAGTTATGTTGAAGCTGTGAGAATAAGAAAAGATATGATGAAAGAAAAATTAGTTCAGTTTATTAAGAACACTAAATCTCAATGTTTAAATATTATGAACTTAGGTTGCGGTTCTTCAAGAGAAATACGCGAGTTGCTTGCTGGTTTACCCCCGCAAGACAAAGAGATCTCGTTTACTTTAGTAGATTGGGATGAGGAGGCTTTGAGATTCTCTGGGGAGGCTTTGGCTAAATACCAAAGGAACCCCAAGCTTAAATTTAAATTTGTAAAAGCAAATATCATTGACTTTTATAAAACACCCGCTAGGTATTTTCAAGTATTTGGCACTCAAGATTTAATTTATAGCTTAGGGGTTATAGATTACCTTGGAGATTTAGTCTTAGGCGAGATTATAAAATTTTGTTTTAATTTATTAAAGGAAGGTGGCCTGTTCACTATTGCTCATAAAAATGTTAAAGTACAGAGGAGTTTTGCCTCCGACTGGGCATGCGATTGGAATTTTTATTCTCGCAATAAAGATGACGTAAAAACAATTATTCACGAATATCTAAAAGGGCACAACTTTAAAATAAATATCATTTGGGAGAAAACAAAACTTATATTTTTTATAGATATGATTAAACTATGAACTTCAATTTTTATGCCATTTTCCACTTAATATCAGCCTTTATTGTTGCGTTATTTTCTCTGCTCGTTTTTATAAAAAATACAAAATCAGAAGTTAATAGGAGTTTCTCAATTTTTGGGCTAGCGATTTTATTATGGCTCTTATTTTCTTCTTTTGCGAGTTTATTCATAGAAAGAAAAGATATCTTTTTTTGGTTTAAGATGAGTTATGTCGGAATCATTCTTATTCCTTTATCTTTTTCTTATTTTATACATTACTATCTCAAAATCCGGAGTAGATTTGTTTTATTTTTTGCTTGGATATATGCTATTACTTTTTTATCTCTATTATGGTTTACCGACTTTCTAGTAGAAGGACTTTATAAATACCCATGGGGGTATTATCCTAAAGTATCTTTGAAATTTCATCCTTTATTTTTAATCTCATTTATTATCATATTTGCCCATAGCATTTTTGGTTTAGTTTTCAAAATAAGAAGTATCCACGAGACCGCCTTAGGGAAGTTAAGAGCGAAATATATTCTTATCGGTACGTTATTCGGTATCTGTGGGAGTGTGGATTTTTTCGCCAACTATGGAATAGATGTTTATCCATTTGGTTTTATTTTTATAATAATTTACCCATTTATATTAGCCTACGCCATCCTAAAATACCGCCTCATGGATATTAAGATAGCTGTTACCCGGGCGGGGATATTTGCGGTAGTTTATACCCTTGTTTTAGGCTTGCCCTTCTGGTTCAGTTTTAAGAGCGGTTTATGGTGGTGGGGGATGGTATTTATGGCGGTTCTGGCCTCTAGCGGGCCGTTTATTTATAATTACCTGCGCCGACAAACCGAGGCGCAACTGCTTAAGGAGGATAGGAAAAGATACGCGGAGCTAAAGGGGTTTGCCCGCACCATTGGTCTGGTCAGGGATCTGGATAAATTGCTGAAGTTAATCGTTTACCGCCTCACCAAGACCTTAAGGATATCCTACGGGCTAATCTATCTCTTCGATAGGGAAAGCAACCTCTTCTCTTTAGGGGCGGTGCATAGTTTAATCAAGCCACCCCCAGCCTTCCCCCAGACACTCTCCCCGGAAAGCGCCTTTATAAAGTTCATCCTTCAGCAGGAGAGGGACTTTTTATACGAGGATATCCAGAGGTTAGCAGAGAAGGATACCCCCCTAAATAACCAACTAAACCTAAAAGAGGTATCCCGGCAGATGCGGGAGAGTAAAGCCTCCCTGGTGATCCCCCATTTTTTAGAGAAAGAGCTGATTGGTTTTTTGGTTTTAGGCCAGAAGGTCTCCGGCCAGTCCTATTCACCAGAGGATATTGAGGTGCTTACCACCCTTTCCCGTTCTGCCTCCTTGGCGATTATGAACTGCCTTTTTATGCTGGATTTAAAGAAGAGCGAAGGCGAGCTTGCCGAGGCTCACCGTATCGCCCAGTTAGGTTATCTGGCCTCTTCCACCGGGCATCAGATAAATAATGTTTTAAATAACATTGCGGCGATTGCCTCTGGGCTGGGGGATGATGAGCTAATCGCTGATGCCCTCAAGGATAGACCCCAGGCAGCCTCTCTCCTTGCAAAATACGTCCAGGATATCCTTACCAATGTAGAGGATGGCGGTTTAATCATCAGGGAGCTGCGGGACTACGCCCAGTCGGAGAGGGATAAGAAGTTTAGCCTGGTTAATCTAAAGGAGGTCTTAGATAAGACCTTAAGAATTCTCTATATCTATGCAAACAAATTTCAGACCATAGATATCGTAATTGATATCCCGCCGGATATTCCTCCCCTCTTGGGAAGCTTTGTTAGCCTCCAGAACGTCTTTGTGAATATGTTTAATAACGCCTACGATGCAATAGTAGAGAAGAGGCGCTATCTTCAGGCGCACCCCGAAGAGGGGATTGCCGGCTATAAAGGAAGGATTGAGGTCAAGATCAGTCGAGTAAAAAATAATGTGCACATCCACATCATCGATGATGGTAAGGGGATGAGCCCCGAGGTGCAAAAAAGGCTCTTTACCCCCCTCTATACCACCAAGACCAGTAGTGAAAAGAGAAGGGAGCAGAAGCTCACCGGGGGCACCGGTATAGGTCTTTATGCTATCCTGGTGATTATTAAAAATCATGCTGGAGCTATAAAATTAGAGAGAAGCGAACATCTAAAGGGGAGCGACTTTTTGATCCAGCTCCCCATCCCTAAGGAGAAGGATATTCCTAAAGAATAAAGCAAGGGTATTGCTCAAAAGGGAAGCTAAAATATGACCAAGATTTTACTGGTGGAGGACGAGGCGCAACTGTCGGAATACCTTAAGCCCTTTTTAGAAAGAAGGGGACTGGTGGTATTTGTTGCCGCCGCTGCCCAAGAGGCACTAGATATTTACGCTCAGTAAGATCCGGCAATAGTGCTTTTGGATTTAGGCCTTCCGGATAGGGATGGTCGCCAGCTGCTAAAGGAGATAAAATCTCGAGACCCGCAGACGAAAGTGGTGATTATAAGCGGATATACGGAGGCAAGCACCAAAAAGGAACTTTTATTGCTGGGCGCAGATTATTTTTTAGAGAAGCCAATTGTTCCCTTAAGGCTTTATGAATTTATAAAAGAAATATCCGCGTCAACTCTTTAAATGAATGAGGCCTCCAGCATTAAGGTTTTCGGAGGGCAGAGGAAGCGTCTGCTTTAGTTCTTGCTTAAGATGAGCCAATGTATACGCAAACAACCTATACCGGACCAAGGGTGCAAAATAGTCTCCCCTATGAGCCTAAGAGCTTAAGGAATACGGTATTTTATACCTTTGGTTTCTTATTTTAGGGATTGTGGGTGGATTAATAAAAATAAATTTAACATAATTTAAAGGAGGGGGTAAGGTGGAGACATTTGTTTCTATAATCGTTCCCGTAAGGAATGCGGAGCGCACCATTAATAAAACCTTTGAGTATCTTATGCAGATAGACTATCCCAGCCAGCAACTGGAGATTATCCTTGCGGACGGCGGCAGTAAAGATAACACTGTTTCTATTATCAAGGATTATCAGAAGGAACACCCCTTTATCAAGGTGGTGGAAATTCCCAATTGCCCTTCCCCGGGTTTTGCGCGTACCCAGGCTTTAAAGGTGGCTAAAGGTGAATTTATCTTTTTTACTGACGGAGATTGCGCACCCTGTAAGGACTGGATATATAAAATGTTAGAGGCTTTTAGAAGGGATCCTAAAATCGGCGCGGTTGGTGGTGAGATCCTTACCTTAAGGGTGGATAAGGAGAATCTGGTAGAGATTTACTGTGAAGCCTTTGGTTTTAATCGCGTATCCTGGCGTTACGGTAATTTAGACGAAGGCTACTATCCCGATTTGAGCGATTTAGCACCTACTCAGATTTGTGGGCACCGCGCCTACTTTTTTGTCACCGCTAATGTAGCCTACCGCAGGAAGGCAGTAGAGGATAATGAGAGAAGATTCTGGAGTTTACCCACCGGTGAGGATATTGATTTTGGACTTCGCTGTCGCAAGAAAGGTTGGAAGTTTTATTTTCTTCCCTCAGCCATTGTAGAGCATATGCATCGGGCGGACTTGGCTTCTTTATTGAAGGTCTGGAGTTCCTACGGCCAGGCCCATTCACCCCTTTTAAAGACCCATGCCCGGTTTTATTTAGAAATCATCTTTCAGTTTATAGGAAGATATCCCCGCCACCCTATTTTAAGAATCCCCTTTTTTATTAAGGGCTTTATCTATATAGGTAATTTTCATCTCCTGCATCTATTTGCTTTTTTGTTTCTTCTTTTTTTTATCTTACACTGGATTAATCCCGCTTCTTTTGTTTTTCGCTTCTTTGCCTGGTTCTTTCTGCCTTTGTTTTTGGTCTACGCCTTTAAATTTTTTAGAAGCGCCTTTAATATTGAGCCTTATCAGAAATGGCCCCAATTTGCCAAGATGAAGTATCTTACCAACTTATATTTTATTTTAGGTGGGCTAAAAGGCTTTTGGCGTTACGGCGCCCTTTGTGTGGAACCGAGTTTTTAATATCAGCTAGTGCTTGAGAGTCTGTAGAAAATTTAATCTAATAAAAGTTTTTTAGGAGGAGAAGATGTGGGCGTGGTACATCCTTTTAGGTTTGATAGCCGGGATAAGCAGTGGTTTTTTGGGTATTGGAGGGGGGACAATTATCATTCCTGCTTTGGTTTATTTTTTTGGGCTAAATCAACATACTGCGCAGGGCACCAGCTTAGCCATAATGATCCCACCCATTGGGCTTTTAGCCGCTTGGGAATACTGGCGCAAAGGCCATGTAGCTTTAGGGATGGCTTTATTTATCTGTGTAGGCTTTTTTGTGGGAGGATTAATTGGCGCTTATCTTGCCCATCGCTTAAGCCCAGCTTATTTAAAAAGGGTATTTGGGTTATTTTTAATCCTGGTGGGAACAAGGATGGCTTTGGGTAAATAGCTCTTTAAAAAACTTGCAGTTTACCCTTCTTTCTTTATAATATCTCTTTAAAACTAAAAATTCTAATTTCGAATAATCAATGGATCTTAAGGTAAAAATAGGTCCCTTAGAATTAAAGAACCCAATTATTTGTGCCTCGGGGACCTTTGGTTGCGCCGATGAGCTTAAAGATTTAGTAAACTATCGGGATATCGGCGCAGTGGTAGCTAAAACCATTACCCTAAAGCCCAAAAAGGGCAATCCTCCTCCGCGCATCTACGAAACAGACTGCGGGGTGATTAATTCTATTGGTTTAGAAAACCCCGGCGTAGAGGTTTTTATTAAAGAGAGACTGCCCCGTTTTAGAAAATTGCCCACAGCGCATATCGTAAGCATTGGCGGAGAAAGTCAAAAAGAGTATATGGAGTGTTTAAGGTTATTGGATGATTGTAAAGGTATTGATGCTTATGAGATAAATCTCTCCTGTCCCAATGTAGGTCAAAAGAGGCTTTTTTCTCAAGATGCCCGCCTGACCAATCACCTGCTAAAGGAATTAAGAAAAATTACCACCAAGCCTTTAATTGTAAAGATTACCCCGGAGGTAACTGATATTAGTCAGATTGCCTTAGCGATAGAGGAAGCAGGCGCTACGGCAATCTCCTTAGTAAATACCTTTTTTGCCTTAGCGATTAATATTGAGACCTTTAAGCCCTATTTAGGAAATATCTACGGTGGGTATTCAGCAAGGGCGATTAAGCCTTTAGCTTTATATCGGGTCTGGCGCATCTTTTGTTGTACTAAGCTTCCTTTGATTGCTGGCGGGGGTATAGAGAGTGCAAATAGCGCTATCGAGTTTTTTTTAGCCGGCGCCACCGCGATAAGCTTGGGCACGGTAAATTTAGTTTCTCCCGACAGCGCCTCTTTTATCCTAAAGGGGATAAAGGATTATCTAAAGCGTAAGAAGATAAAGGATATCAATGAGCTAAAGAAAAGATTTCTTTTTAATGCCTATGGATAAACCTATTTCTTTAAAAAGGATATGGGCTAAACTGATTGTGGCTTTAGATTTAGTGGATAAGCAAAAGATAGAAAGGATAGTAAAGGCCCTTTCTCCACAAGGGGTAAAATTTAAAATAGGCTTGATTGCCTTTAGCAGGTTTGGTCCAGAGTTAGTTAAGAGCTTGGTAAGAAAAAGATTGGATGTCTTTCTGGACCTAAAGCTTTACGATATCCCCAATACGATGAAAGAGACCGCCAGAATAATTGCTGGATTGGGCTGTTGGGCTTTTACGGTGCACTTAGAAGCAGGAGAGGACGCTCTAAAAGAGGTAAGGAAGACGATAGATAATTTTTCTAAAAAAAAGCCATTAATTTTAGGGGTAACTAAACTTACCAGTAAAAGGGCTTCGCTGGCAGAGGTTTTAGCCTTAGTAAAAGTTGCTAAAAAAGCTAAACTCGATGGCGTAGTTGCCTCCGCTCAAGAGGTAGAAACAATAAAGCAACGTTTTGGCAAGAACCTATTGGTAGTTACACCCGGGATACGCTCGCGCCGTGAAGAAAAAAAAGACCAACTCAGAATAACCACTGCTCAAGAGGCTTTAACTAAAGGCGCGGATTATTTAGTAGTGGGAAGGCCGATTATCACTAAAAAGGATTACCTTAAGGCAAGCAGAGAGGTTTTAGGGCTTTAAGATGAAAAAGATGGCACAAGATATCTCTTCCAGTGAGGCTTTAGAGAAGATCAAAGAGGCAGAGCTTAAGGCGCAAGAGATTATCGCTACCGCAAAAAAGCAGGCCCTTTCCTTAATTAAAGAGGCGGAAAATAAAAGAGAGGCGATTATTCAGGAGGCTAAACTAAAAGCAAAAGAACATGTCCAGGCTTTAGAATTAAAAAGTAAAGAGCACTTAAAAGAAAGGATAGAGTTTTTAAAAAAGGAATTTACGAAAGAAGGGGAAGCGCTAAAACAGAGGGTAGGACAAAAAAAAGAGGAGGCAATTCTTTTTTTAAAAAAGGCTCTAGGTTTATAAATGGCTATTGCCAAGATTAAAAAGATAGAATTTATCGGTCTCCTTAAAGACGAGAACTCCTTTTTAAGTTTTCTCCAGGAGGCGGCGGGGGTGCATCTGGTAAAGGAGGAGGCTGCGCCTTTAGAGCAGGTCTATGCAGTTAAAGAAAGCCAGCTCCTAGAGTTAGAAGAGGCTTTAGATTTTTTATCTACCTTTAAAGAGAAGAAGGGTTTTTTAAACCAATTCCTTGAGCAAAAGCCACTAGTTTATAAAAATACCTTCAGCGAGGTAATTAAGGATTTTGCCTGGGAGGGGTATCTAAAAAATGTAAAGGAACTACAGATAAACTTAAAAAACCTAAATCAATACCGGCAGGCTTTGGCTGAGGAGGAGAGGCTGCTTAAGCCGTGGCAGAAATTAAAGATAAGTTTAGATTGTTTTTTTAAAAAAGATACGGCTATCGGCATGCTCTGTGGCATATTAAATAAAAAGAGGTACAAACAAGTTCTGGAGGAGTTAAGAAAAGAGAATTTAGCAGTATTCTCTGAGGAACTTTATGGCGATAAGCTAAATGTTTATCTAGTCTTTATTTATCTAAAAAAGGATTTTGAAAGATTGGAGGCTACCCTTAAAAAGCACTCCTTTAATTTTGTGGTTTTGCCAAACTATCCTCTCTTCGTCAGCCAGAGGCTATTGGCTATCCAGAAACAGCTTTTACTTATAGAAGGCGATATCGTCCAGATAGAGGAAAAGGTAAAAACTGCATTAGCTGAAGAATTAAAGTTGAAGATAGTCTATGATTATTTTCTTAACCTTAAGATAGTTAAAGAGGCAGAAGGTTTTCTGGATAAGCAGAGGTACACCTTTTTTTTAAGAGGCTGGATTAAAGAAAAGGATATTGAGGAGCTAAAGATAAAGATCGCCCAGCGTTTTCAGAATCTTGCGCTGTTTATTTCTGAGCCTTTAAATAATGAAGCGGTGCCGGTGGCTTTAGAGAATCATCCTCTTTTAGAACCCTTTGAGTTTATTACCCAGATGTATGGTCTGCCCAATTATCAAGGCTTAGACCCCACGCCATTTTTAGCGCCCTTTTTCTTTTTATTTTTTGCTTTTTGTCTTTCGGATGTAGGTTATGGCTTAGCCTTGATCCTAGGCTGCCTTTGGGCTTTAAAGAAGTTCAGGATGGGCATACAGGGTAAGAACTTCTTTCGCTTATTTCTCTACGGGGGTATCGGTGCGGTAGTTTTAGGTGCATTTACGGGAAGCTGGTTTGGAAATTTATTTGACCTTTTCGGAGAAAGACTTGTCTTTTTTAAAAGGGTTAAAGAAAGCACACTTTTATTTGATCCCCTAAAAGAGCCCCAACGCCTTTTGGGTATAGCCCTGGCTTTAGGTTTAATCCAGCTCTGGTTGGGTGTGGTTGTGGCGGGAATAAAAAATTTTAAAAATAAACGGTATAGGGATATCCTTTATGACCAGGGGTTTTTACTTATTTTTCTTTTAGGTTTTACCGGTATAGGGCTTGTCTTTTTGAATTTATTAGAGAAGAACCTTTCTTCTTTCTTTAGCTGGGCCTTTTTGGTAGGAGGCTTAGGGCTTATCTTTACACAGGGGCGTCAGCAGAAGGGTTTAAAGGCAAAGCTTTTTTATGGGCTTTATAATTTTTATACCAATTTTTCTGGCTATTTAAGCGATGTTTTATCCTATAGTCGTCTCTGGGCTCTGGGATTAGTTACAGGGGTAATGGCAGGGACAATTAATCTTATTATTTTTCAGTTAAGCGAAATGGTCGCCTCTCTTTTTCCCGGTCAGGGGGTTTTTTCTTTTTTGAGGTTGATAATAGCTTTTGTTTTTGGATTGATAGTATTTACAGGTGGACATTTTTTTGCTTTTTTAATGAACCTTCTGGGTGCATTTGTGCATCCTTTGCGTCTGCAGTTTGTGGAGTTCTTTTCTAAATTTTTTAAAGAGACGGGTGTTCCTTTCAAGGCCTTTAAGGTAGAGACAAGATATATTGCTTTAGAAGAAAAATAAAGACTTTATTCACTTTAAAGAGGAGGTTAAGATGGAATGGGGTCTGGTTTTGGCAGTAGCCGGAGCAATAATCGTGATGGTCATCTCAGGTGTAGGTTCAGCTATCGGTGTGGCTTTAGCCGCGCAGGCCAGCGGGGGGGTGCTTACGGAAGACCCTGAAAAGTTTGGTCGCCTCATCCCTTTGACAGGAATTGCCGGAACGCAAGGGTTTTATGGATTTCTGATTGGCTTTTTGGTTTTAAATAAATTAAGCCTTTTGTCAGCCCAGATAAAGCTTCCCACTTTAGCGCAAGGCTGGCAGATATTTTTTATCTGTGCGGTGGCAAGTTTAGTAGAGTGCGTTTCGGCTATCTGGCAGGGGAAGGTGGCCGTAGCCTCCATCTATATGGTGGCGAAGAGGCCAGAACAGACCGGAAGGGCTTTGGTTTTACCCATCTTTGTAGAGATTTACGCCATTTTAGGTCTGGCCGGTGCCTTTTTATTATTAAACGGGGTAAAGCTTTAAAGATGTCTTTAAAGGAAATTATTCAGCACATCTTGGGAGAGGCAGAGAGGGAAAAAACGCGCATCCTCCAGGAGGCAGAAAAAGAAGCGCAGAGGATTATTCAAGAGGCGCAGGCAAAGGCAGATTTAGCCTTTAGAGAATTTATCCATCAGCAAGAAAAGGAGATAGAAAGAAAGCAAAGAAAAATCCTTTCCGAAGTATCTTTAGAAGCAAAAAAGGACCTAGCGCGTCTTAAGGAGAAATTGGTATTAGAGGTTTTCATAGAGATAAAGGAATTGCTTAAGAAAAAGGAAATAAAAAAAGAAGTAATTTATCCGGAGAGGGTGGTAATAGAAGACCAGAACCCCGCAGTTTACTTAAAAGAGATTTATCAGGAATATCTCCCGCAATTAGCTAAGATACTTTTTGGATGAGCCGGATTAGACCTTTAGATTATCTTTTTGGAATAGGCAGGATAAAGAGCCAGGAGCGGTTTTTGCTTGGTCCAGAGACCTTTAAAGAAGCGGTAGCTTTAGATTTAGGGGAGGCTTTGCGTATTTTTAGCGCCTCTGACTTTTATCCGGATAAACTTTTGCATGTTGAGACTACTGGGCAATTGGAGGAGATACTTCAAGAACAGCTTGCACAATTAAAAAAGATGATGCAGGAACTCATTTTAGATAAAAGGCTCTACCCCTTGATAGAACTTAAAGATTTAAAGGAGATTGCTTCCTTGAGGGGTTATTTTAAAAATAGTTTTTTTGGGGACTACTTAAATTATTTTATCGATATGCATAACTTAAAAAGTTTTTTACGGCTTCTTCTTTGCCGGGAACCTCCAGAGAAATTGCAAGAACTAATTACCGTAGAGGGCTTTCTAAAGAAAAAAGACCTCTCGCTTCTTTATCAAAAGGAAATAGCCTTACTTTTAAGATATTTAGAGCATCTTCCTAAATGGGAAACCAACTTTAATTACGCCCTTTATCTAGCAGAGGCTATTCAAAAGACAATTCAGGAGGCTTCTTTTATCTATTTGGAAAAGGCCATTGCTGATTTTTTAATCGAGGGTTTAAGGCCAGCACGCTATCTTACTTGCGGGCCCGAGCCTATTCTGGCTTATTACCTTGCGAGAGTAAATGAGATTAGTTTAGTGCGTCTGATTATTTTAGGGAAATTGTACGGTTTATCTTCAGAGGTAATTTCATTACGTTTAAATAAGGTTTATGTCTGAAAACCCTTTAGCCTTTATTGGTAAAGATGACTGGGCCTTAGGTTTTAAGGCTTTGGGCTTTAAGGTTTATCAACCCCAGGATTTAGAAGAGTTCAATAATTATCTAGAGGAGATAGTAAAGGCGGGGACCGCGCTGTGTTTAATAGAGGAGGAACTTTATAGGCGGTATAAAAAAGAATTAGAGGTGTATAGGGGTTTAACCTTCCCTGTTTTTTTAGCTTTTAGCCGGGAGGGTATAGGAAAGATTTTAGAGGAAAATTTAGCCAGGGTGAGAAAAAAAGCCATAGGGGTTTAATTATGTCCAGTCCCAGAATTATAAAAGTGGTAGGTCCGTTAGTGGTGGCGGGTGATTGTGCTGGCGCAAAGATGTATGATCTGGTGCGGGTTTCCCAAAAGAGGCTAATTGGAGAAGTTATTAAGTTAAAGGGCGACCTTGCCTTTATTCAGGTCTATGAAGAAACCGCCGGTATTGGACCTCAGGAGCCGGTTTTTTTAAGCGGTGAGCCCTTAAGTGTAGAGTTGGGTCCAGGGCTGGCAAGCTCTATTTATGATGGTATTCAGAGGCCTCTGGATGCAATTGAAAAAGAAGGCGGTATATTTATCCAACGGGGAATAGATGTTCCTGCTTTAAATTTAGAAAAGCCCTGGGAGTTTCTTCCGCAGATAGAGCCTAAAACTTTGGTTAGGGGTGGCGATGTTTTGGGGATAGTGGAAGAAACACCTCTGGTCAAGCATAAGATTATGGTTCCACCCGGAATGGAGGGTGAATTGATAGAGATCAAGGCAGGAAGCTTTAAGGTTAACGATACAATTGCCCGGATAAAGACTCAAGAGGGGATAAAAGAGCTAAGTATGCTGCAGCGTTGGCCAATAAGAAGGGCGCGTCCTTTTCAAGAAAAGTTTTCTCCCGATACCCCCCTTACCACCGGGCAACGGGTAATCGATACCTTTTTCCCCATTGCTAAGGGAGGAACAGGTTGTATTCCTGGGCCATTTGGCAGTGGTAAAACCGTGACTATGCATGAGATTGCCAAATGGTCTGACGCAGAGATAATTATTTATGTGGCTTGTGGGGAGAGGGCCAATGAGGTTGCCGATCTTTTACTTACCCTTCCGCAATTAAAAGATCCAAAAAGTGGCAGACCCTTGATGGAAAAGACAGTAATTATTGCTAACACCTCTAATATGCCTGTAGCAGCAAGAGAGGCTTCTATTTATACCGGAATAACCATTGCGGAATATTTTCGAGATATGGGTTATTCTGTGGCCTTGATGGCAGATTCTACCTCGCGCTGGGCAGAGGCTTTAAGAGAGATGTCGGGAAGATTAGAGGAGATGCCCGGTGAGGAAGGTTATCCAGCTTATCTGTCCTCCCGGATAGCGGAATTTTATGAGCGGGCAGGCAAGGTAATCTGTTTGGGAGCTCCCCAACGGCAAGGTGCTTTAAGTATTATGGGTGCGGTTTCTCCTCCGGGAGGAGATCTATCCGATGTAGTGGTGCAGGCAACCTTAAGGGTAGTGCAGGTATTTTGGGGCTTAGACAGTAGATTAGCCAATGCCAGACATTTTCCCGCAATCAATTGGCTTCTCAGTTATTCTCTTTACCATGATAATTTAGAGGAGTATTTTAAAAATAATATTGCTGAAGATTTTAGCGCCTTACGCAAAATTGCTATGCGCATTTTAGAGGAGGAGTCAAGCTTATTAGAGATTGCCCGCCTGGTGGGAATAGAAACCCTTAGTCTTCTGGACCGCTTTGGTTTAGAGGTGGCTAGGTCCGTTCGTGAGGACTTTCTGCACCAGAACGCCTTTCATCCGGTGGATACCTACACCTCTTTAAAGAAGCAGTATCTTATGTTGAAGATTATTTTAGATTTTTATCATTTAGGAAAAGAAAGGATAAAGAGCGAAGAGGATTTAAAGACCATAATAAATTTACCCATTCGAGAAAAGATCGGTCGACTTAAATATATACCGGAAGAGAATCTAGAGGAGTTTTCTCGAATAGAACAAGAACTGAAAAAAACCTTAAGTGCAATTTAAAGGAAAGGATAGAGGTGTTAAGAGAATACTTTACGATTAAAGAGGTTTCAGGACCGCTGGTAGTAGTAGAAAAGGTAAGGGATGTAAAGTACGCAGAGCTAGTAGAGATAGAATTAAGCTCAGGACTCCTCCAAAGGGGGAAGGTTTTAGAGGCGGACTTAGATAGAGCAGTAGTGCAGATTTTTGAAGGAACCTTAGGGGTAGATGTTTTAAAGGCAAAGGCGCGCTTTTTAGGTAGAACCCAACAGCTGGGGGTTTCTAAAGACCTGCTGGGGAGGGTTTTTGATGGTGCAGGTAGACCGCGCGATGGCGGTCCACAGGTTATTGCCGAGAAATATTTAGATATAAATGGTAACCCCATTAATCCCTCTGCGAGAGATTATCCCCAGGAGTTTATCCAGACGGGAATTTCCGCTATCGATGGAATGAACCCTTTAGTGCGCGGTCAGAAACTGCCCATTTTTTCTGGTTCTGGTTTACCGCATATCCGTTTAACCGCTCAGATTGCCCGTCAGGCAAAGGTTTTAGGTAAAGAAGAGAAATTTGCCTTGGTCTTTGGAGCAATGGGGATTACCTTTGAAGAGGCAGACTTTTTTATAAAGGGTTTTCGTGAAAGCGGGGCGTTAGAGCGCAGTGTACTTTTTATTAACTTAGCAAATGACCCCGCTATTGAGCGTATCTCTACCCCCCGCTTAAGCCTTACCTGCGCAGAGTATTTAGCCTTTGATTTAGATATGCATGTTTTGGTAATCCTTATTGACATGACCTTTTACTGTGAAGCATTACGGGAGATTTCTGCCGCCAGAAAAGAAGTTCCGGGGAGAAGGGGTTATCCGGGTTATCTCTATACGGATTTGGCCACTATCTATGAGCGGGCAGGTCGGATTAAACAAGGGAAAGGTTCCATTACCCTTTTGCCGGTTTTGACTATGCCTGAGGATGATAAGACCCACCCTATTCCAGACCTAACTGGATACATTACCGAAGGCCAAATTATCCTTTCTCGAGAGCTTCACCGCAAGGGGATTTATCCGCCCATAGACGTCTTACCCAGCCTTTCGCGTCTTAAGGATAAAGGTATCGGTGAAGAGAAAACCCGTGCCGACCATGCGGATGTTTTGAATCAGCTCTTTGCCTGTTATGCTAAGGGTAAGGAGGCAAAGGAGCTAGCAGTAATTTTAGGTGAAGAGGCGCTTTCGGAACTGGATAAGCTTTATTTAAGGTTTGCTACGGAGTTTGAGGAAAAATTCGTGGCACAAGCAGAAGGGGAGAACCGCTCCATTATTGAGACCTTAGATAAAGGGTGGCAGCTTCTGCGGTTAATTCCCCGTCAGGAATTAAAGAGGATAAATCAAGAACATTTAGATAGGTTTTATCGAGCTTAAAGAAAAAGATGCTTTTAAAGGTTAATCCCAACCGCATGGAGTTGTTGCGCCTACGTCGGCGCCTGGAATTAGCTAAAAGGGGGCATAAGCTTTTAGAGGATAAATTAGAACAACTCCTGCAGAAGTTCAGTCTTCTTTTAAAAGAGTTAGGGCCTGTGCAAAAGCAATTTCAGGAAAAAACTACGAGGATAGTGAGGGGTTTAATTTATACCCGCCTAAATACCTCTGGGGTTAATTTCGAAGAGATTTTAGCGGGTATAAAGAGCGAAGCGGAGATAGAACTTTCGGTGATAAGGATTTTAAACTTAAAAATCCCTCAAATTCAACTTAAGCACTTAAAAATAGAAAAAGGCTATAGCCTTTTTAAAGCCCCTGCCCAACTGGATTTAGTTTTAAAAGAGGCAAGTGACTGGTTAGAGGTTCTTTTTAGATTTAGCCACTTAACTAAAAGCCTTTCCCTTTTAGCCCAAGAGATTGAGCGTACCCGGCGGAGGGTAAATGCCTTAGAGTATGTACTTATACCTAGCTTAGAAGAAACCTTAAGATATATCCTCCAGAAGCTTAACGAATTAGAACGGGAGAACCTGGCTCGACTAATGCGTATAAAAGAACTTGTGCAACGATAAGGTCAGTCTATCTTCCGCCGCGTAAGAAATTAATTTTATTAAACCTATTTAATCTGCGGGTCAAAGAGATCGAAATCTTCTTTTGATATCTTCCTTTTCTCTTACAATAATGTTTAGCCCCGTGTAATTATTCTCATATTCTTAAGAATATTGGAATATTAAGGAAATCTTTCTCCCGCTCTTTATTCTCTCTGGGGGTAGAATTAGTTTATCTAAATTATCCCAAGAGCTCTTGACGTCGAAGCCAAGTTATACTACTACAGAAACCGCTACGAGGACCCACAAGATAGGTAAGACCTTTAGCCCTGGGCCATTTAAGCTTTATTGATGGATTTAACCTTTCTTTACTAATCCCATGTTACCGCAATATAATAATGTCACCTTTTTGCAAAGTAGAAATGTCAGGGTAGATTAAGGTAAAATACTACCTCCAAAGAGAAGGAGGTGGTATGAATGGAAGAGCTAATCACCCTGACGATGAAAGAACAACAGCGCTACGAGATAATCAAGGAAAGCCTAAAAGGAAGAATAAAAGTAAAGGATGCCAGTTTAATCTTAGGCCTGTGCATAAGGCAGATCTACCGCTTAAGAGAAAAGGTTAAAAAAGAAGGCATAAGAGGAATTATCCATCGTTTAAGAAGAAAGGTATCTCATCGAAAAATGCCCGAAGAACTAGAAGAAAAAATTAAGCAACTCTACAGAGAGAAATATTTCGGATTTAATCTTAGTCACTTCACAGAATATCTGAATGAAGAAGAGGATATTGTGATTTCCCGCGAAAAGGTAAGACAGATCTTAAGACAAGGTAATCTTTATCCTAAAAAACCCAAAAAACAACCCAGGCATAGAAACAGAGGCGCACCCATGCCGCAAGAAGGTCTCCTAACCCAATTAGATACCTCAGGGCATTTATGGCTTCCTTGTTTGGGCAGGGACATCCAGCTCATTCTTTTGGTAGACGACGCTACTAATAAACTGGTGGCTGGCAAATTTGCCCTTTCTGATTCAACAGTTGAAAATATGAAGGTTTTAGACGAGTTTTTCAGGCAGAAAGGCCTACCTTCAGCTATTTATTTGGACAAAGACTCAAAGTTTATAACCACCAGACACCAGGGTATCCACTATAACCTTAAAGGCGAACCTTACCCTGACACCCAGATAAAAAGGGCTTTAGGCGAATTAGGCATAACGCTTATCTATGCCGGCTCACCTCAGGCCAAAGGAAGAGTGGAACGTGATTTTCAGACCTTACAGGATCGACTCATAAATGAACTGAGACTTCATAACATAACCAGCATCTCTGAAGCTAACCATTATCTTAAAGAAGAATTTATCCCTAAATGGAATAAGAGGTTTGCCCGCCAGCCAGAGGATAAGACCCTGGCCTATAGAGCTATCCCTAAAGATATAAACCTAAACGATATCTTATGCATAAAAGAAAAAAGGACCGTTTATCCAGATAATACCATCTCTTATAATGGTATGAAGTATCAGATTTTACCTGACCTTTACCGTGCAAGTTATGCCAAGGCAGAAGTAGATATCTTTGAACATCTGAATGGTAAGGTGTCTATTGTTTATAAGGAAAGAAAATTAAGATACCGCAAGGTGATAACCCTTAAAAACCAAAAAGAAGGCTCTTTAGAGAAAATTCTTTTAAAAAGATGACATTTTTATTTTGCAAAAAAGATGACATTTTTATGTTGCAATAACACATCCCGATAAAAGATTGAACAAACCGATTGGCTATGCTATAATTTTAGCTATTTAAAGGGAATTTTTTAATCAATTTCTTTTTATTTCTCTTTGAGATTATACCTTAAAAAATATATGAACATAGAGAAAGAGGGGAAGATACTTGCGCCTTACGCAATGCTTTCTAAATACTCCCAGGGAAGAAAGCACCCTGAAAAAGAACATCCCTATCGTTCAGCTTATCAAAGGGATAGAGATAGAATTATCCATAGCGCAGCCTTCCGGCGCTTAGAATATAAAACACAGGTTTTTGTTTATCACGAAGGTGATTATTACCGCACCCGTCTAACTCATACCTTAGAGGTTACTCAAATTGCCAGAACCATTGCTAAATCCTTGGGCTTAAATGAAGACCTAACGGAAGCTATCTCTTTGGCTCATGATTTAGGACATACCCCTTTTGGTCACGCCATAGAGACAACCCTAAATGAACTAATGAAAGAAGAGGGGGGATTTAACCATAATCTACAAGGCCTGCGGGTGGTAGATTTTCTGGAAGAAAGATATCCTAACTTTAAAGGGCTTAATCTTTGTTGGGAAAGTCGCGAGGGAATAATTAAACACAATAGTTCTCTCTTTAAAAGCTGTCCTTATGAACTTGAAGAATTCGGTAGGGAACAGCCCACCTTAGAGGCACAGGTAATGGATATAGCGGATGAAATAGCTTATGATAGCCACGATCTGGATGATGGTCTGAAATCAAAAATACTCACTGAGGAAGGATTAAGAAGAATCAAGCTCTGGAAAAATATAGATAAAGAGGTAAAAGGAGAATACAGCAATTTAACTCCGGACCTCCGAATCTACCTAAATATACGCAAACTTATAGATTTTCAGGTAACCAATCTTATCGAAAATACT
>FWPU01004363.1_pt1 | contig 17599 bp, 22 predicted proteins | sample 2228361 | NCBI WGS metagenome assembly FWPU01 (sample SAMEA103939777, study PRJEB20133) | metagenome
ACAATACGATCACCAATGAGATGTAGATATACTTCGAGAAGTCCAGCTTTACAGAGTGGGGACCCAAGTACAGAGAGCAGACATGTGAAGACAATATCAGGACGACCCCGACGTTCATGGTCAGGTAGTTGACGCATGGCACGTCCATGATATGTCTGGTCCAGAAGGAGTCTAGAGGGGTCTTTTTTTTTTCTTGCGTAGTACTGTTGGACCTCGCGGGTGTCTGCTATTTGAGGAGGAATAGTCTCTAATGCACAGTCAAGAAGTATTAGATAGAGCATCTTCTTCGACCATCACAGCACATGCTCAAACGATTTAAGCAGTTCTGATGAAGAGTCCCTTGGCAAGCTGCTGTGAGAAGAAGACAACCAAGTGGTCAGATCAAAAAGATAGCCAAAACGAGAATAGATTGGCTCTGGTCAAAGTCGAGAGGAATAGTACATGACAGACCAGATCTTGCACGAGAGTGGATGATAATTGCTAGGAGAGTAGCACAGAAGGCACGTATTAAGATGCCGCTATCACAGAAGAGAATGCTATGCAAGAGATGTGGTTCATTATTTATGACTACCGCGCATTGCCGTGTACGCATGCGTCACAATCGAGGTGGGCACATCACAGTCACATGCCTAAAGTGTGGACATATAAGACGATTTCCGGTCAGAGAGAAGTATTAATCAATGAAGTAATAGGATAGTTCAGTGAAGGTAGTGATAATGATGGCGCATCGACGTCCAGACCCGGTGAGAATAGGTATAACATGGCAAGAGCCCGCCATGATGCAGATCGGCAAGGGAGGACTCTCAGAGGGGGTCATCAAGGAGGCAAAACGACTTGTGAATGCACACAAGTACATCAAGATACGATTGCACGCCAGCTGTCTTGAAGAGAGGTCCAAAGAGGAGATATTCAACGAACTCTGCACTGCAATAGGTGCCCAGTTGGCGGGAATACGAGGCAATACGGCGGTGATCTATAAACTAAAGAGGACAAGAGGCGCACAGGACACAACCGCATCAAAACAATAGACTCGGGGACAAATACTCAAAGAGCATACTGGCGAATTTGAGGACTCGTGTCAGACGCATAGAAACATGATGTAACAAAAGTCTTTTATTGAGAAACAAGATTAGACCGCTAGCCTTCTGAGGTAGGCATCCTGCCCAGTTGATGTACGGTATGCACAACTAAGTGAATACAACTGATATACAGTCTAAACAGTAAATGGTGACTGAGATATGCCCACAGTCTATGATATCCCAGCAAATATAATGATTCGCCGTCTAGCACAGGATCTCAAGACAAGAAAAGAGATACAGATCCCTGAATGGGCACCCTTTGTAAAGACGGGTGTTCATAAAGAGAGAGCACCAGAAGATCCAGAGTGGTGGTATATAAGATGTGCAAGTCTTCTTCGGAAGATATACCTGAAGGGACCCATTGGTACACAGAGACTGCGAAGAATGTATGGTGGGAGAAAAGACCGGGGCACAAAACCGTTCAGGTTCTATCCTGGAAGTGGTGCAGTCATCAGAACAGCTTTGCAACAACTTGAGCGAGCTGGTTTCATTAGAAAACTTGGCAGCAAGGGCAGAGAGATGACTGATGTCGGTAGGTCATACATGGACAGACTGTCTACAAGTCTTAAGGCCGAAATCATAAGAGCAATACCAGAACTAGAGAAATACTAAAACAGATGACAGGGGTGATCTCTTTGGGAGAGGATGATGAGCTGGCTATGATTCGACAGAGAAAGCTCGCCGCTCTCAGAGAGCAGGCCTCCCGTGAGCAAGCAGAACAGGAGCAAGCGGCGGAACTAGAGGCTCAAAAAGAGGCAATACTCCGACAGATACTTGAACCTGATGCTCGTACAAGACTGGCAAATATCAAAATGGTCAGACCTCAGTTTGCAGAACAGATTGAAATTCAATTGATTCAACTAGCAACAAGTGGAAGACTCAGAGGAAAAGTCACAGATGAACAGCTTAAATCGCTCTTGCAACAGATCCAGGCCAGAGAGCGTGAGCGCAAGGTAAGTTTCAGATAGACTGACTGCATGAAGGTGATGTTAATGACAAGAAACAAGCCGCTGGCAAAGAAGCTAAGAATGGCGCGTGCATTGAGATCCAACTCTTCAGTGCCAACATGGGCGGTCATGAGAACCTCAGGAAGGGTCAGGAGAACTCCCGCCCAACGACACTGGCGTGACACTAAACTTAAGCCCTAAGGGGTGAAAGCATGTCTTCAGATGAGAAAAAGGACATAGAGGCAGAGAGCAAAGACGTGAGTTCTGAGACAGCCACAACGACTGGGGAGACCGCATCAGCCGAGGCTGTACCAGAGGTACCTTCTCCAGCAGAGGAGATTGTAGAAGAGAGAATATATACAGTGCCACTGAGACTTGCCTACATTACAAGAAGCAGGCTTCGCAGAGCAAACAAGGCAGTCAGACTTTTGACCAAGTTTGTTGAGCGACACATGAAGCCAGAGCAAGTCTTGATTGAACGAGAAGTGAATGAGCGCATCTGGGAGAGAGGAATTCAGAGACCGCCTCGGAGAATTCGAATTCGTGCCACAAAGAATGCTGAGAACACAGTCAGAGTGTACCTTGCAGAGGGATGAGATATGGCCATTGCCCGGACAGACTTTGAAGGCGATCCTAATGTCGGTGCTTTCGGAGTTGTCACGGACGAGTTCATACTTGTTTCTCCAAATATGTCAGAGAAATCACTAGAACTGATTGATAGGACATTTAATCTTCCAATCTTGCAGTCGACAGTTGCAACTTTAGATGCAGTGGGGTTAATGGTTGCTGCAACCTCCAACGGAATAATATTGCCCTATACCGTGAACGATGATGAATTGGAGAGATTGAGACAAAGTACAGATGTAAATATAGACTGGATTGATAGCAAATTGACTGCACTCGGTAATACGGTGTTAGCAAACGACAAGGGCGCAATATGTCATCCAGATTTTGATACGTCCGCAATCAAGAAGATCTCTGATACACTCGGTGTGGATGTCGTCAAGGGCACAATTGCCAGACTCCCAACTGTTGGCGCAAGTGCTGCAGTCACAAATCAAGGTGCAGTTGTACATCCACTTGCCACGGATGATGAACTCAGGATCATCACAGAGACTCTCAGAGTCGAGGTTGAGGTTGGTACTGTCAACAGAGGCAGTCCATATACAAAGCTGGGTATACTTGCCAATACTGTGGGATTGATTGCAGGTGCTGATACCACTGGAGTCGAACTTGCACACATCTCGCAGGTGCTAGGATTTGTATGAACAGAGAGGAGATAACAATGAAGAAATACAGAGTCTGGAGAGCAAAGGGTGAGTTTAGAATACTCAAGAGAAAATACACTTTCAACAAGGAGATTGTTGCAGATAAGGAATCACATGTCAGAGAGAGGATACTCTCTGAGATTGGAAGTAGGCATAGATTAAGTCGCAGATACATCAACATCTTAGAGATCAAGGAGATAAAGCCTCAAGAGGTCAAGGACCTTGAACTTCGCAAGGCCCTCAGTGGGGAGAGAACACCATAATGATGACAGAAGAACAGAGAAAGAAGTTTGAGAGTTACTATGCACAACAGAGGGCAGTAAATGCAGTCATTGACAGTCTTCAACAGAGGCTTGAATTGATTCGATTCTATATAAACAACCATCAGGTTGGCCTTGCTGTATTAGAGGAACTTCAAAAACGAGAACAGAACGAAGAGATACAGCTGGGTATAGGAGGAGGCGTCTTTATCAATGCACGTCTTGGCGAGATCAGCAAGGTAATTCTAGACATTGGAAGTGGGGTACGAATTGAGTCTACAGTAGAGGCTGCAAAAGAATACCTGCAGAATGCCCTCAATCTGCTTGAGAACCAACACAAGACAGTTGCTATGCAACTTGAGAGAAGCAGCGATGAAGCAGCAGTATTGAATGCAGAGATACAGAAGATTGCACAAGAGGTTCAGAAACAGGGGGGTTAGCACTTGTTTGATAGGCTCCGGGGTGCGCTGGAGACTGCAGTCACTAAGGCAACTACAAAGGAACTTAACGAAAAGAATCTCAGCGAGGCTGTATGGGACCTTCAGGTTCTCCTAATGCAGAATGATGTGGCGCTGGAAGTCGCGGAAGAGATATGTAATCGTACAAAGAATAGAATACTGGGACAGAGAACAGGGCGTCTTGAAAAGATCGGTAACATATTCAAGACTGCGGTCTATGAATCGGTCCTGGAGATACTCATCCCTAAACAACCTGTAGATCCTCTTGCATTTGCTGCGGAGAGAAAAAATAGGGGCGATATAACAACAATACTATTTGTTGGAGTGAATGGTACTGGAAAGACAACAACACTTGCAAAGGTGGCTAATCTCTATCTGAAGAACAATTTTTCAGTAGTTCTTGCAGCTGCAGACACATACAGAGCAGGTAGTATTGAACAGTTGGAGAAACATGCCCAACGGCTTGGAGTAAGAGTCATCAAACAGGGGTATGGAGCAGATGCCGCCGCTGTTGCATTTGATGCTGTAGCACATGCCAAGGCCAAGAAGATAGACATAGTATTAATTGATACTGCTGGAAGAATGCAGAGTAACAAGAATCTACTTGCGGAGATGCAAAAGATTGCACGTGTGAGCAACCCAGACTTGAAATTGTTTGTTGGTGATGCGCTCGCAGGAAATGACGCGCTTGCACAGGCAAGAGAGTTCAATCAGTCCATTGGTATAGATGGTACAATTCTCACCAAATTAGATGCAGACCCATCAGGTGGTGCAGCACTCTCAATTGTGTTTGTCACAGGACGCCCAATTGTGTTTGTGGGGATGGGACAAGGATATGATGATATACAGTCATTTGACCCCGTATGGTTTGCTCAGAGGCTTGTAGGATAGACAGATATACAAGGTCATTTTTATTACCATGATGCAGCCGTATCGTGCGTGTCAGATAATATAGAAGAGGTTAGTTTAGTATGACTCTTAGAGGTAGAAGTTTCATTGATCTCTCCGATTTCAGTAGAAGAGAACTCAGAGAGATTCTTGACCTTGCGTATGCTCTGAAGCTAAAGCAACATAGTGGCGAATCACATGAACTCTTGAAAGGAAAGACCCTTGCAATGATATTTATGAAGCCCTCAACTAGGACCAGAGTTTCATTTGAAGTTGGTATGACACATCTTGGAGGACATGCACTGTATCTTGAAACTGGAGGCACTCAGTTGGGACGGGGTGAGACCATTGCAGATACCGCAAGAGTGCTGAGTAGATACTGCGATGGGATAATGGCCCGTGTCTTTAGTCATAATGACATAGTTGAACTTGCAAAATATGCCACAGTACCAGTCATAAATGGACTGTCGGATCTTATGCATCCATGTCAGATAATGGCGGACATGATGACAATTGAGGAACATAAGAACAGACTCGAGGGACTGAAGATAACATATGTTGGTGACCCGAATAATGTCAGCAACTCAATAATGCAAGGCTGCACAATAATGGGGATGGACGTCACAATTGGTTGTCCAAAGTCACTTGAGGTCGATCCGGATATAATGAAGAGTGCAACCGAACTGAGTAAACAGTATCATACCAAGTTAGAGATTGTCCATGACCCGATTGAAGCAGTAAAGGGTGCAGATGTGATATATACAGACACCTTCTTCAGTATGGGGCAGGAGCGTTCTAAGGAAAAGGAACAGATGTTAATGCCATTCCAAGTGAACAGACGACTTGTTGAGGCTGCAAAACCGGATGTGATAGTCATGCACTGTCTTCCTGCACACAGAGGCGAAGAGATAACTGATGAGGTCATGGATGGACCACACAGTGTGGTGTTTGACGAGGCAGAGAACCGGCTTCATCTCCAGAAAGCAATCATGGCACTGATCATGTGAGAGGGCATTAATATTGTCTACAGAGGTCATTTCCATTGGCAGAATAAACTTGGACGTAATAATGAGAGTTAGACAGCTTCCAACCAGTCAACAACACCTCACCTGCGAAGAGGGGTATGTATCACCTGGTGGTTCAGCTGCTAATTTTGCGGCCCAGTCTGCTAAACTTGGAGTCAAGACTGGACTTGTTGCCTGCATTGGAAATGACCGCCATGGGCAGATCATGCTAGAACATCTAACAAAGAGTGGAGTTGACACACAACAGGTATTAGTATTGGATCGTCAATCAACAGGTATATTCACATGCATACACGACTCCACTGGGGGTAGTATGGTCATCGTAGAACCGGGTGCAAATAGATACTTGGAACGACAACTCATTGATGAGTGTGTAATTGCTGCAAATAGTATTGTCCACGTTGCAGGTGCATTTCCCAGGCTGGCTCAGACCGTGGCAGAGATTGCTTCTATGAACGGTATGATATTTTCTTTTGATCCAGGACGAGCAGCCTCAAGTATTGATCTCAAGCCAATTGTACGGCATACTGACCTGTTGTTCCTGAATGAGAATGAACTTAGACAGTACTTTGGACTTCAAGTCAATGAAACTGAGCTCAAGAAACTAGCAAAGGCGTTCCCAGGCATACTGATAATCAAAATGGCATCAAGGGGCGCGGCTGCAACGGATGGTTTTGAATATGTCGTTTCAAAAGCCTTTGACGTCCCGGTGGTAGACACTATTGGTGCCGGAGATGCATTTGCAGCAGGTTTTGTAACAACTTGGTTTAGGTGTGAGTGTCTTGAGTGTGCCCTGAATGTAGCCAATGCAGTGGCAGCACTCAAGATAACCCAACATGGGGCGCAGGTCGGACAACCCACACTTAATGATTTAGAACGATTTCTTTTAAAGCAGGGTGTTTCAATTCACGAGTCAACTCAAGCTCTGAAACGCATGTTTCCAAGAGCAAGTAAAAAGGCAAAGTAATACGGAGAGAGTATTCCACTTTTTTTTTGTTATTTGTGTGGTTTTGTGTACACAGATAATGAAGGTGGAAAGATGCACCCGCTTCTAGAAGATGCTTTGAGTGGTTCAGATGGATCAAGACGTGACAATCAGACAAGAGCCGTCAGACGTCTTATTAAGAATGAAACAACAGATGATGAACTTGCAGAGATGTTAAAATCAGCCCTTGCGCGTATCCTTGTTGTAGGGGTTGGTGGAGCAGGAAATAATGCAGTCACACGTCTGATGGAGTCAGGTATAGATGGCGCAGAAACACTAGCCATGAACACTGACGCACAGGACCTCTATTATTGTAATGCGCATCACAAGTTACTTCTTGGTAGAGAATGTTGTGGAGGTCTTGGAGCTGGTAACAATCCAGACATAGGAGAGAAGGCTGCAGTCGAGAGTTACGCACTCATTAAAGAGGCCGTGCAAGCGGATCTAGTATTCATTGCTGCAGGTATGGGTGGAGGGACAGGTACAGGTGCAGCACCACTAGTTGCCAAGGCTGCAAAAGAGAACGGTGCACTGACTGTTGCAATTGTGTGCCTCCCGTTTGAAATCGAGGGTGCCACAAGAAAGAAGAACGCAGCGCGGGGCGTGCGTGGGCTGATGGAACACGTTGACACACTCATAGCAATTCCAAATGAGAAACTCCTGGAGATTGCACCAGACCTATCTTTATCCCAGGCATTTATGGTTGCGGATGAGGTACTGGTCAGGGCTGTAAAGGGAATAACGGAGATGATATCAAGACCCGGCCTTGTCAATCTTGATTTTGCAGATATTGCAACAACAATGCGAAACGGAGGAGTATCCATGATTGCACTTGGAGAGGGGCAGGGTGAGAATCGGGCAGAAGAGGCCGTATATAACGCGTTACAGAATCCACTTCTGGATGTGTCACTCGATAACGCAAGAAACATTCTTGTCAATATCTGTGGTAATGAGAGTCTGCAACTCATCGAGGCAAAGAGAGTAGTTGAAATAGTCACACAACAGGCCAACCCCAATGCAGAAGTGATCTACGGTGCTCTGATTATGCCCGAACTTGGTGACAGACTGAGAGTCACAATTATTGCTGCGGGAGTCAATTCTCCATCGATACCAGATATCACAAGACCTTCAACAAGTTCTCTTGTAGATGACCTAGATCAAGACTATGGAATCAGACGACCGTATTCAGAAGACTTGAAGGAGAAATAGACACTAAGCAAGAATTAAAAGCCAAATCACTCATCTCCTAGGTGATATAGACTTCGCAACAGTCGATATTAGGATGTTGAGTCAAAATGGGTATTGGTGAATTTGTCAACGACAGTCGGAGAATACTCAGACTAGCAACAAAACCATCAAGAAGTGAGGTCTGGTTGAGTGTAAAGATAGGCCTACTAGCAATGTTTATGGTAGGTTTTCTCAGCTACATGATTCAGATAGTCATGAACATAATAACATCCGGTTGGGTAGGGCAGTAGAGAGCAACCAAGCCTTTAATCTCACAGAGGTCGCCATATGAGAGAAAAGACGAGTATATACGCAATTAGAACAACAATTGGTCAGGAACGTTCTGTGACAGACCTAGTCACGACTGCAGTGGAAGGTGAGAAAGACATCTGGGCGTGTCCATACTGCTCAGAACAGTTTTCATCAGAGATCATCACCCGAACACATATGGAGAGGTGTTCAAAGAAAAAGGAGGGAGGAACTCCAAGACTGGTGTCTAAAAATCCGCTGTTAGGACGTGTAAAGGCAATACTCGTTCCTGAGACTCTACGTGGATATGTCTTTATTGAAACGGAGGAGTTTCGTGATGTTGAAATAGCAATTTCAGGGGTGCCTCATGTGAGAGGGAGAGTAGGAGGCAAGGTCAGTCTGGATGAGATAGACAAGTTTCTGATTCCAAAACCTGCAGCAGAGGGAATAGACACTGGGGATGTGATAGAGATAATATCAGGTCCATTCAAAGGTGAACGTGCAAGAGTAAGCAGAGTTGATACTGCAAAAGAGGAACTGATCTTAGAAATGCTCACTAGTAATGTCCCAATCCGTGTGCATGCAGACTTTGCCAAATTGGTAGAGAAAGGAAGAGCAAGTGATACACTAAAGACCAGTTCTAGTGAAGTTGAAGACACGGAAAAAGACGATGATAAACTGTTCTAGAAACGAGATTGGATAATAAGAGCAACATCTAATATTCGGATCATTGGATAGATGTATGAGAATTATCGTTACATGATAGACTCAAGCTATAGTGACGAATGGAGTTGTATTAGACTGTTCTCAAGATATACAGAGAGTATGTGTGTTCCAAAACACTTAAAACGATACAACTTGGTGGCCCGTTACAATCGCTCCTTAATCTGATATGAAGCAGGACGTTCATATCTGGGGTGAATAAGAGAATGACAGAAAGAGATGCAGTAGACTATGCTGGATGTGTTATGGTTTTTGTCCAGCAAGTCGTCCATACTGATTGTGCTAGAGGCATAGCAGTGTCACTGCATCAGGAGTTGTGATGTGGGATTGAGTCAACAAAAGGTTATTGTAGAGGCGATGGTCGAAGGAGGCAAGGCATCAGGTGGTCCGCCGATAGGCCCTGCACTTGGTCCAACTGGTGTCAATGTCTTTCAGGTAGTCACTAAGATCAACGAGGTCACTCAACCATTTGTAGGACTAAAGGTACCTGTAAAGATAATTGTAGATCCGACAACCAAGACATTTGAAGTCGAGGTTGGAGTGCCACCTACTAGTGCATTGATACTGAAGGAGATTAGCGCAGCAAAAGGATCAGGAACACCAAATACAACGACAATTGGAAATCTGACACTTGAACAAGTGAAGAAGATTGCCAAGATGAAGGCATCCGAACTGACTGCACTGGATATGCGATCTGCGGTTCTCACCATATCAGGCACTTGTATGTCCATGGGTGTAACAATTGAAGGGAAACGAGCAAAGGAGTTCCAACAAGAGATACGTGAAGGAAAGTGGAATAGTCAGTTGAATGAGCCACTGAGGGAGGCCTGATAGATGTCAACCGATATCAAGGACGTTGAGGCAATAGTTGCGGAGGCTCGAGCGAAGGGCACTTCCAGAGGAATAAAGTTCGAACAGAGCTTTGAGATAGCGGTCAACTTTAGGAAGAAAGAGATGGATATGTCCAAACCCGAGAACCGTATAAATCAGGACCTTGTGCTACCTAATGCACTATATCCACCAGCAAAGATATGTGCGTTTGGGGACGGTGAATTTGCGAAATCGGCATCTGAGGCTGGTGCGGAACAAGTAATATCTAAAGAGGAGATTTCCAAGATTGGAGCGGAGAAAAAACAACGCAAGGCTCTTGCAAAGAGTTACGACTTCTTCATAGCCGCCACAGACACCATGCCACTTGTAGGTCGTTATCTAGGACAGGTACTTGGTTCACGAGGCAAGATGCCAAAACCATTCCCACCACAGGCGGACTTGAGTCCAATCGTCAACCAGTATAGGAAGACCATACGCCTCAAGATGCGCAACACCCCCACTTTTCACGCAAAAGTGGGTCATGAAAAACTGACTGACCGACAGATTGCAGAGAATATTATGGCCGTGTTAAACTTTGTAGAGAGTAAGGGATACGCATCCAAGGTCAGCAGTGTAAAACTGAAAACAACCATGGGACCCCCCGTGGATGTGCCAATCTGGAGGCAGGCCAGATGAGAAAGAGAGATTCAGAGGTTCCACAGTGGAAGATTGACGAGGTGCGAAGCCTAGCCCAATCCATTAAGAAGAGCAAGATGGTTGGCATTGTACAAGTTGAGGGCATCAAGACAAAGCAGTTACAAGGTATTAGAAACAGTCTGAGGGGAAAGGCCATCATACGAAAGGCGCGAAACACACTCATGGTCAGAGCACTGAAAGAGTCGAGAGTAAAAGAGATCGACGAGATGGTACCATATATTCGAGGATCGGTGGCATTCATCTTCAGTGAACAAGACCCCTATTCGTTGGGGAAGTTTCTGTCTGAGAACAAGACATATGCGCCTGCAAAGGGTGGGCAGGTGAGTCCAAAGGACATTGTTGTTCCAGCTATGAACACAGGTGTCGCACCAGGTCCATTCATCAGCGAGTTGGCAGCGTTAAAGATACCTGCTCGTGTCAAGGGTGGCGTGATTCATGTCACAGAAGACACAGTAGTGGTCAGAGCGGGAGAGGTCATCTCCAACGCAATGGCTCAGATGCTGAGCAGACTCAAAATAGAACCCATGGAGGTCAGACTGAATCTCATTGCGGCATTCGCAGATGGTACACTGTTGACGAGCAAGGATCTTCAGATTGACCTTCATGCGATATTTGAAGAGGTGCTCAGTGCGCATAAGGATGCATTGAACCTGGCGGTCAATATCGTATACATCACTCCAGAAACTGTGACACTAATACTAACAAAGGCGGACATGGAGGCAAAAAGCCTAGCTCTGAACGTTGGCTTCTTCGAGCCCGAACTGGTCCTCCAATTTATTGCCAAGGCAAATGCAGAGTCCTTTACACTGGTAGTCCTGTTAGCCGAGAAGAATCCAGAGGCGGTGCCATCTGAGATCATTGCACAGGCCAGGGCCCAGACCGAATTTACTGCGACTTCACATACTCCTAGTACGGATGTGAAGAAAGCCGAGGAAGAAAAAGAGGAGAAGAAGGAAGAAGAGAGCGTGACAGGCCTGGCTGGCCTCTTTGGGTAATAAAAGACGAGGTGAAAGATATGGAATACGTATATGCAGCACTTCTACTCCACAAAGCGGGTCAGGAGATTAGCGAGCAGAAAATCGAGGCAGTTCTTACAGCAGCAGGCGTGAAGCCAGAGAAAGGCAGAATCAAGGCGCTTCTTGCCGCACTCCAGGATGTTAACATTGATGATGCCCTGAAGAGTGTTGCAATGCCTGTCGCTCCACCAGCTGCACAGGCTGCACCAAGTGGTGCATCTGCTGCACCTACAGCCGAAAAGGAGAAGAAGGAAGAAGAGGAGAAGAAGGAAGAAGAGGTCACTGCTGGTCTTGGAAGTCTCTTTGGTTAGGAATAAATCCGATCTTCTGTCTCCCATAGACCGAGCGGACGGATCAGATGATCGTCCGCTCAAGTTTCTTTTTTTGATAATCTTAGGTCCGAAAATGTGATATAATATAGAGATATCAGTATATAGAATGTGAAGATAATATATCACTCGCTGATGAGAGAGTCCTATGATGACACACCTGCCGGTGCACCTGGTCGACTAGACTCAGCAATAGAAGTACTTGGCACAACAGCAGGATACGAGTTTGTGGAACCACAACCAGCCACCGAAGAGCAAATTCTCTTAGTTCATGCCCCAGAACACATAGAATCAATCAAAAATATGAGACAAAAAAGAGGCTCAAGCATATATCAGATTGCCCTGCTTGCTGCAGGCGGCGCGATTTGTACTGCAGAAATAGCAGTAAATGGAGAACCTGCATTTGGACTCGTAAGACCACCGTGTCATCATGTCTCAAGAGACTCATGCTGGGGATTCTGTTACTTCTCAAACATGGCGATTGCACTACTCTGGCTCCTCAAGACCGGAAAAATAGGTTCAGCATTCGTTTTGGACTTTGATCTTCATACAGGCGATGGTACAATCAATATCCTCGGTCAAGATAAGAGATTTGTCATTCATAATCCCCATGGACATGGAGATGAGGACTACCTCAGAGATGTTAAGAGAGCTCTTGATCAAGCACCCGATGTGGACATCATTGCAGCCTCAGCAGGATTCGATGAGTACATCAATTGTTGGGGACATAATCTCTCGACACAGGCCTTCAGACGGATTGGACAACTCATACATGACTTTGCCATAGTGCGATGCGAGGGACGACGTTTTGGTATTCTCGAGGGAGGGTATAATCACGAAGACCTTGGCTTGAATATCTTGGCATTCTGTGAGGGACTTAGGGGTGTTGATAAGAGATAAGAAGCCAACAAATCTAGTTGTTAATAGTTGATGATGCTAGAGTGATACCACCTAACAGAGATGTGTGTTCAATCTTTGCCAAGTCGTGGGGAGACCAAATTTTGCCCAGAAGTCATACATGACCCATAGTGAATGAGCGGAAAGGTTTATGTCCAATTCATTTAAAGCAAAAACTGGGGCCCGTTGCCTAGTCAGGACAGGGCGCTAGCCCTCTAAGCTGGTTTTCGCCGGTTCAAATCCGGCCGGGCCCGCCATGAATTTCTTTTGCAATCTATATGCCTAGTTCTCGACAAAGGAGAGGGACTCTTGCAGCCATTTGGGCAATCCCATATCTATTACACGCTCAAACTCAGCAATAGTCTGTGGAGTGTGTATCTTTAGTGATGCGGCCCTCTTGGGGCCCACACCAGGTATTGCACATAGTTGAGAAATTGTTGCACTTCGTATCTTCAGAGGATAGGGGAGAACTGTAATAGAACGAGGGCCATGGTCAACAACAAACACATCTGTCACATCAAACGCTTCTGGACTGGCAGGCATATGACATAGAAGAGGATACGATGCAAGAGGACGAAGCAGCAGACTCTTCCCCTCACTACCCTCGACAAAGGCGGACCGGATGATTGTTCCATGTGGAGCAACACGTCGAAGCATGGGGGTATCAATCTGTTCTCGAATCTGTTCTTTATGCTGAAAGAAACGATTTCTACGGAGCATGCGTCTTGTCATTTTTGTGACTCTTGCCTCTGGAAATGCAATCACTTGTCGGATATTTATTCGTCTTAACATTAGCCCTTCATCCAGAACCGTTTTTAAAAACTGAAAGTCAGACTCGAGTGTACGTTCGGTCTCGCCAGGCAGGCCGTACACAAAGTTGATACCTGGTAACAGATGAGGAAGCTCACGGTACGGCCGAATTCCACCAACCTCATTCAGAATACGGATTGCCGCCATTGCCTCCTCAGGTGATGCCTTTAGATTGTTACGTCTTATGACCTCGGGATCAGTAGACTCGATACCAAGAGCAGCCACATCCCCTGTAGTGTGATACTTTATGATTGCTCTGGCAACGGCACGACTCTCATCAGGATGTCTTGCAATGGTACCAGGGTTCACATTATCAATATGGATAATGGCGGGTGGAGGAGCAACTCTTCTAAGCCCTGAGAACAGACTCTCAATCACATCAGGTGCGGGTGTTGGAAATTCATACTCGCCCATCTCTTTTGATCCATAGGTGAAGATATCAGCCTGTCGACCTATACGGAAGGCACGTACGCCCTGAGAATAGAGTGCCTCAACTTCAGACAAAACCGCTCGAATCTCACGCTGTTGAGGTGGACCATAGAGAGGCTCAGTGCAGAAAGAACAACCACCGGAGATAAATCGGGGACATCCTCGATATGTTTCAATCTCGCAGATCACGTGACCCCGTCTCAGTCCGGGCGACTGTCTCACAATAGTAGCACCACGGACGGCATATTCGTCAATCTCTGAGGCACTCTCTCTGACTGTGTTGAGATCTATGTCATCCAGACTCTCGCCAGACTCTAACAGATTACCAATTACAACCTCCGCATCACCAGGCACAATATAATCAAATGGTGGTTGGAGGAGATTGGCATTCAACGCAGGACGACCACCCTCAAGACCACAGCCAAAACGTGCCCAGGGGCCAACAAGTAGCTTAGTGACTTGTCTAACTCGTACGTCTGAGAAGAAGCGTATGGCCTCTTGAACAGAGATTGGAGTTCCACCCAGATACTTTCCAGGAACAATCATGCCTGCAACAAGAATTATGAGGTCTGAATGTGTCCAGCTACTCAATGCATGTTCGAAGTCTGTTCTGACCATGTCAATTGTCTGATAGACGATCTCAGTACGCGGTGAATGCACCCAGATTGCACCTGCAATATAGCGGGGATATGTACTCAGATAGGGAGGAACGCCAAGGCATGTTGGCTCATCGACATATCCGTCTACAATCACTACTCGACTCAGGGTTCGGTACAGTTTCAACTCCACTCCTTAAACTTGTCATAACCCCTTGGAAGCATAATCATACCGGGTTCACCATCAGACTTGAGATAAACACCAGTGCCATTCTCAACATGTCCGATGACAGTCAGGCGTACTCGGTGTTGACGTGCGATCTCTTTTGCCACCGCCAGTCGTTCAGGGGGGATAGTCATGACTGGAATGAACTCTTCGCCACCCTGCATTACAAGTTGTAGTAGATTGAGTTCGTGTTGGACTGCAAACTCCTCCACCCCCTCTGCAATTGGCAGTCGATCAATTATGAAGGCCATATTAGAATGTTCAGACATTGTGTTGAGTGTAATAGCTAGACCGTCACTAGAGTCCATTGCAGATGTCACTAGATGTTGTCTTGCCAGAGCTGGTACAAGATCCAGATAGAGTTCAGGGCGATACACCGCTTCCAATGCACGTCCACCCAAATTGGGAGAGACCTCCCTGTTCTCTAACAGCATCTTGTATGCAACACTTGTCAACCCAAAGTCTTCAGTGACAATAATCAGATCACCCTCACGTGCGCCGCCACGCTTTACAATCTGAGTTGGCTCAACAGTACCAAGTGCCACACCTGTGAGAATGACTTCTTTGGCGGACCCCGTGTCACCACCTAAAAAACGAATACCATTCCTTATACAATATTGGGAGAAACCACGAACTAATTCAATACCCTCATTGACCTCATGATCTGGAGAGATGCATAACGACAACATTGTGATTAGAGGTCGAGCCCCCTTGACAACAATGTCACTCAGAGTCATCACTGCCGTCTTTCGACCGACCTGAGCATCACTCATTCCTGGTAATCGATCTGTGGAGGATACAAAAGTATCGACATTGAGAACAATGTTAAGACCCTCTTCCAGTCCCATGTCTGATGCGTCCTCATCAAAACCAAGTTGAGAACCATTTGCCTGAAACACAAGATCACATAGCTGGGTGAGAAAAAATCTCTCACCAACCTCGCCTATTTTCATACGAACACAGACCTCATTGAATCTTGTGTCAGTCTACAAGTAAGTCTTATTGAACGCTTCTCAACTGCGGCCTGCACAGACAATAAGACTATACAGAACAGGTCTTTACCAAATTGATTTCTTATCTTGGAAAGTCCATTCTCATGAGGGGAGTACCGTATCCATAAAGAACTGAATCTTTGTGCATCTATATGTTTATTAGCGGCACATGATGGTGGTCTGCTGCAGTCTTGCCTCGGTGGCTTAGGGGTCATAGCGATCGCCTCGTAAGCGATAAGTCGCGGGTTCAAATACTCGCCACATAGCGTGACGGGTTGAGAGTCCCGCCCGAGGCTTTAAATCAAAAGTATAAAAGCGCTCATTTCCCTTTAGCTGTTTCGCTTTAACTGCTATGACGCCTTTTATTTTTCACTTGATAGCTTGCAAGAAACACGTCAAGTTGCAAGCATGAGCACATGAAAATCATTTCATTTTATCTGAAAAACCTAAAAGACGCTTATTCAAGCAGGTCGTCGCTTGGAAAAATATATCTAAAGGTTGAACGCTTATTCCAGTTTAATGGAGTAGATTGTAGGTGAGTATAGAAGATCTCCACTATCCTGCTGAAATCTTTGGTTATCCACCAAGCAATACGTCAAAAGTAGCTAACAATTTTCGAAAAGAATACCTGTGTCCTTTCATAGGACAAAAATGTACTAAAAAAAGCAGATTGTTGTCTTATCCTCTGGGAATATGCTCAGCGTGGCATTTGGGAACCCCAAGAATAATATGCCCTAACAGATTCTACTTCTCAGAGAAAGTGCTTCTTAAGAATATTTCAAAATTGTTTCTGAATAAAAAAAATATAGACCTTGATATATTGCGTCCCTGCTCAGATGCGCCTCATCAGCCAATAGGCTTCTTATAGCATTCAAAACAGTATCCTTCTCTTTCGCCTTTAACTCCAATTTAGAAACTATCAAATCCGGGTCTGTTATTGCAGGGGTGAAAAGCGTGTATGGTAAAACTTCTGCCCCATATTTCTTTAAGGCTCCATACTCACCTCTGCGGTCGAAAATCAAAAACCTTGGTCTAGGTTTGACTTCGGAGGCACGCGCAACAAGATTGATTATGAAAGAGCTCTTTCCACTTCTTGTCATTCCAGCAACGAACATGTGCGCCTTAGCTATAGCATTTAAATCCAAGTACACAGGAATTTTTGTTCCACGCACCTTGCCAATCTCGATGATTAAGGCGTCAGCAGCAAATTTTTCCCTTAGAAGAAAGTGTTTTAGGGCTTCTTCTGAAGGTTCGTAAACTGGATCCCATGGTGACGGAGCTACCTCCATCATGCGCCACTTTTCATCTTTATCGTAGTAGCCAAGAATCTCTGCATATCCAACAACGTATTCAAGCTTCTTACCATAGTCGGCACGTCGACGCTTTTTACCTGCTAAAGGGCCTGTGCGTCCCATCTCCATTTCAGGATTGTAAGGTTGAACCCTGAAAACTCTAGCAAGAACAGGCGTATCAGGCAAGTGAGGATGCAAAAGAAAATAGAAGTTATTCACTTGTATTTTTTCACCTTCAAAAACAACAAAGTTTAGGAAGCTATGAGTACAACCCGAAAGGGCGTAGCCGACTTCGCGAAGGTTCTCCATTTTTATGCGCCTCCTTGAAGCTCTTGGACGTCTTGGAAGTACCTTTCCTCCCGCAATGTCCAGACCT
>FWPU01008419.1_pt1 | contig 17599 bp, 14 predicted proteins | sample 2228361 | NCBI WGS metagenome assembly FWPU01 (sample SAMEA103939777, study PRJEB20133) | metagenome
CGCCCCAAGCGCCATTCCCTACGCGCCGGCTATCGTGGCGGGCGCCTGGCTGGCGCTGATGCCGAAGGAGTGAATCGCTTGAAGAGGGCTTCCGATGAGACCTTCAGGCGTCGCTGTTTGAGGAGATTCCAACCATGGATCGCAGGTTCTTGATGGTGCTTGGCGTGAGCCTGATTTTCGCGCTGCTGGTCTCGGGCATCTTCTACCAGATCACCGCGCGCTCCGGCACTTCCTCCGGCCCCGGCGATGCGCCGGAGATGAAGGACCTGGTCGTCGCCGTGAAGCCCTTGCCCGTCGGCTCGACCGTCAAGCCCGACGATGTCAAAGTCGTGCGCGTGCCCGCCGCTCAGTTCCCCAGCGGCGGCGTCTCGAAGGTCGAGGAAGTCGTCGACCGGCCGGTCATCAGCGCGATCTTGATGGACGAGCCGATCCACCAGGGCCGGCTGGCGGCGCGCGGCAGCGGGCTCGGGCTGGCGCCGATCATCCCGGAGGGCATGCGCGCGGTCTCGATCCGCGTCAACGAGGTGGTGGGCGTGGCCGGCTTTGTGCTGCCCGGCATGCGGGTGGACGTGCTGGTGACCGGACGCCCCCCGTCGAGCGAGAGCACGGTCACCACCACGGTCCTGCAAAACATTCTCGTTCTGTCGGCGGGCCAGACGATCGAGCCGGACGCCCAAGGGCAGGCCATCGACGCGCCGACCGTCACCCTGCTGGTGACCCCCGAGCAGGCCGAGACGCTGACGCTGGCGGCCAACGAAGGCAAGGTCCAGCTGGTGCTGCGCAACGCGGCCGACCATGGGATTGCCCAGACCCGCGGCCGGGCGCTCGAGGAGCTGTATGCCTCGGCGCGGGCCGCGCGAGCCGGGCCGGAGGCGCCGCCGCCGCCCCCGCGGCCGGTGATCGCTCAGCCGCCGCCGCCCGCTCCCCCGCCCCCGCCGGCGGTGGACGAGATCGTCGTGTTCCGGGGCACCGAGAAATCGATCCAGGTCGTGCCGGCCTCGGCGGCCGGCGGGCAGGGAGGTGACCGATGAGATATTGCCGATGCCGAGCCGCCGTGGCGGCGCTGGCGCTGGCCGGATGGGCGGGCGCAGAGCTCCGGGCGCAGGCCGGGGCGGCGGAGTTGCGGCTGACCGTCGGCCGCAGCGCGGTGATCGACTATCCGCGCGACATCGCCAAGATTTCCACCAGCAATCCGGAAATCGTCGATGCCGTGGCCGCCAGCACCAGGGAAATCCTGCTGCACGGCCGCTCGTACGGTTCGGCCACCGTCATCGTCTGGTCGAAAGACGGCGACCGCAACTTCTACGACGTGATGGTCGGCTACGACCTGGAGCCGTTGCGCCAGATCCTCCAGGCGACCTTCCCGCACGAGCAAATCCAGGTCGAATCGGCCAAGGACTCGATCGCCCTGCGGGGAACCGTCTCCTCCCAGGAGGTGGCCGAGCGCGCCGCCGCGCTGGCGGGGGCCGTCGCCAAGACGGTGGTGAACCACCTGGCCGTGCGCCAAACAGTGGAAAAGCAGATCCTGCTGCGGGTGCGCTTTGCGGAGATGGACCGCAGCGTCAACAGCGATTTCGCCGTGAATCTGGTCTCGACCGGGGCGGCCAACACGCCCGCCCGGGTCACCACCGGACAATTCGCCGCGCCCGGCTTCAGCGAACTGGCCGGCAGCATACCGGGGCGCAATGAAGGCGTCTCCAGCCTCTTCACGGTCTCCGACGCGCTGAACGTCTTCGCCTTCCGGCCGGATCTGAACCTGGCGGGCTTCATCGCCGCGCTGCGCAGTCGCGGCTACTTGCAGATCCTGGCCGAGCCCAACCTGGTGACCTCGGACCGCAAAGAGGCCAGCTTCCTGGTGGGCGGAGAGTTCCCCATCCCGGTGCTGCAAGGGGGGGCCAACGCGGGCGCCGTGACGATCCAGTTCCGCGAGTTCGGAATTCGGCTGACCTTCACGCCCGAGCTGACCGCCAACCACACCATCAAGATGTACGTCAGGCCGGAGGTGTCGACCATCGACATCGCCAACGCCATCAGCTTCAACGGCTTCACCATCCCGGCGCTGGCCACGCGGCGCATGGAGACCCATATCGAGCTGAGCGAAGGGCAGAGCTTCGTCATCGCCGGTCTGGTGGACGACCGGGCGCGGGCGAGCTTCAGCCGGATTCCGGGCCTGTCCCACATTCCGATCCTCGGCGAGATCTTCAAGAGCCGCGAAAAGGAAAAGTCGAAGTCGGAACTGATCGTGATGGTGACGCCGGAGATCGTCGAGCCGCTCGAGCAGGCGGACCGGCAAGCGATGCCGGTGATGCCGATGGAGTTTCTCGAACCGCTCCGGCCGGGCGACTCGCTGGATCGCAGCGGGGGCGTCCGCCGGCCGCCGTCGTCGCCCAAGGAGAAGCCGGAACGCTGAGCCGCGGAAGGAACCGATGCCGATGCACCCCACCGACGCGCCATTAACGGCTCTGCTGATCGCGCCCAACCGCGAGCTGGCCGAGAATTTTCGCCGGGCGCTGGCCGAAACCGGCGCCTTCGAGATCCTGGCCGAGCTGCGCGCCTATCCGCCGCCGCAGACGCTCGAGCTCCGCTTGCACCAGCTCCGGCCGGACGTCGTGCTGCTGGATCTGGCCTCGAATCTCGAGCAGGCGAGTGAGCTGATCCGGCTGGTGGCGGGCGCGCCGGCGGGCGTCCAAGTCGTCGGCCTGCACGTTCGCAAGGACTCAGACGCCGTCGTGCGCTCGCTCCGGCTGGGGGCCGGCGAGTTCCTCCACGAGCCGTTCGACGCGGCCGTCCAGCAACAGGCGGTCGCGCGGCTGCGGAGGCTGCGCCGGCCTGAGGCCGAGGCGGCCCCCGTCGCCGGGTGCGTCGTCGCCTTCGCCGGCTTGAAGCCGGGCGCGGGCGCCTCCACGCTCGCCTCGCAAACCGCCTTCGCGCTTCAGCGGCGCGCTGGCGGACGGGTGCTGCTGGCCGACCTCGACCTGGAAGGCGGCATGATCGCCGGCTGCTGGAAGCTGTCGCCGCCGGCCGGCGCCGCCGATGCGCTCAGCCAGGCCGACCGCCTGACGCCGGCGCTGTGGAGTTCGCTCGTGGCCCAGCAGCACGGCATTGACGTGCTGGCGGCGCCGGTTGCCCCCGACCACACGCCGCCCGCCCCCGAGCGGCTCCGCGACCTGCTCGCCTTCAGCCGGCTCGCCTACCGCTGGGTGGTGGCCGATGCTCCGGCCGTGCCCCATCGCACCGCGCTGGCCGCGCTCTGGGAGTGCGACGCCGCGGTGCTCATCTCGACGCCGGAGCTGGCCAGCCTCCACCTGGCGCGCCGGACCCTGAGCCTTCTCGATCGGCTCGGCTTGCCCCGCGAGCGGTTCCGGGTCGCCGTTAATCGCGCCAGCCGGCGCGATGACATCACCCGTGCGGACATCGCCAAGGTCATCAACTGCCCGATTGCGGAGGTCTTTCCGGAGGACCCCCACTCGCTGCACCGCGCCATCTCGCTCGGCCGGCCGCTGGAGAACGGCTCGAAGCTCGGCCGCGCCGTCGAGCAATTCGCCGCCCGGCTGGCATCCGACGGCGCGGCGGCGCGGCGCCCGGCGATGGCGGGTACTGCTTGACGGAGGGAGTGAACGATGCTGCCTGCAACGAAATCGAATGAGTCTCAGTCGTTCAGTTGGGAGCAGCGCCTGCTGCAAAACGCGGCGCGCCCGCGTTCCGCCTTGCGGCCCGAATACCAGGAGCTGAAGTTCACGCTGCACCGCAAGCTGCTGGACAAGATCAACCTCGAGGCCCTGGCCACGATCGACAACCAGCGCGTGCGCAGCGAAGTGCGCCAGGCTCTGTTCGCCCTCATCAGCGAAGAACAGACGCTGCTGAGCTCGATCGAAAAACAACAGGTCTGCGAGGAGGTGCTCGACGAGGTCTTCGGCCTGGGCCCGCTGGAGCCGCTGTTGCAGGACCCGACGGTCTCCGACATCCTGGTGAACACTCACCGGCAGGTCTACGTCGAGCGCAAGGGCGTGCTCGATCTGACCAGCGTCACCTTCCGCGACGACGCCCACCTGCTGCGCATCATCGACAAGATCGTCTCCCAGGTCGGGCGGCGCGTGGATGAGTCCAACCCGATGGTGGACGCGCGGCTCGCCGACGGCTCGCGCGTCAACGCCATCATCCCGCCGCTGGCGGTGGACGGCCCGCTGCTGTCGATCCGGCGCTTCGGCACCGACAAGCTGCTGCCGCCGGATCTGGTCGAGAAGAAAACCCTCACCCAGGGCATGATGGACCTGCTCGAGGCGGCCGTCAAGGCGCGGCTGAACATCATCATCTCCGGCGGCACCGGCGCCGGCAAGACGACGCTGCTCAACGCCTTGTCCTTCTTCATCTCGCCGAAGGAGCGGATTGTCACCATCGAGGACGCCGCCGAGTTGCAGCTCAAGCAGCCGCACGTGGCGCGGCTGGAGACGCGGCCGCCGAACCTGGAGGGCCAGGGCGCGGTCCGCCAGCGCGAGCTGCTCATCAACAGCCTGCGCATGCGGCCGGACCGCATCGTGGTGGGCGAGGTCCGGGGCGAGGAGGCGCTGGACATGCTCCAGGCGATGAACACCGGCCACGACGGATCCCTCACGACGATTCACGCCAACAGCCCCCGGGACGCCATCTCGCGGCTGGAGGTGATGGTGTCGCTGGCCAACGCCAACATGCAGCTCGTCTCGATCCGCCAGCAGATCGCCAGCGCCGTCCAGTTGATCGTGCAGGCCTCGCGGCTGAGCGACGGCAGCCGGCGCGTCACCAGCATCACCGAGGTCACCGGCATGGAGGGCGAAATCGTGACGCTGCAGGACCTGTTCGTGTTCGAGAAGCGCGGCATGTCGCCGGAGGGCAAGGTGGTCGGCCGGTTCGCCGCCACCGGGATCCGCCCGAAGTTCCACGAGAAGCTGCTGGCGGCCGGCATACGGCTCAGCGCGGAGCTGTTCGAGGAGGTCATGGAGGTCTAGCCGGAGCGATGGCGGTCTGGGTGGCGATCTTTGCCGGTGTCTGGCTGGTCTTCCTGTTGGCCTGGGCGCTGACTTCGCGCGCCTTCCGCAACGTCCAGGCGGGCCGGATCACCGGGCGGCTGATGGGAACTACCAGGGCGCAGAAGCGGCGCCACCAGGCCGGTCCGGCGCTGCTGCGCTCCGAGGACACCTCGACCGGCAAGCTGATCCTGCGGCTCCTCAAGCGCTACCGCTACCAGGAGTGGGCCCAGCAGTTGCTCGAGCAGGCGGGCCTGAAGTGGAAGCCGGTGCGGCTGGCGCACGCCGCCCTGGGATTCTTCCTGGTCGGCTACTCGCTGGTCTGGTTCGGCCTGCCGGCCTACCGCGTCGCGGCGCCGCTGGCGGCCGTCGCCGGCGCGGCGCTGCCGGTGCTGTATGTCTACCGGGTGCGGTCCAAGCGGCTGCGGAAGTTCGAGGAACAGTTCCCGGAAAGTCTCGAGTTCATGGCCCGGTCGATGCGGGCCGGCCACGCGTTTTCCGTCTCGCTGGAGATGATCCACCGCGAGTTCCAGGAGCCCCTGGCGGGAGAGTTCCGGCGGACCTTTGAAGAGCACAACCTGGGCCTGCCGCTGGAGGCGGCGCTGATGAAGCTCGCCGAGCGTGTGCCGTCGATGGACATGCATTTCTTTGTCTCGGCCGTGCTGTTGCAGCGGCGGACCGGGGGGAATCTGGCCGAGATTCTCGACAAGCTGGCGACGCTGATCCGGGAGCGCTTCAAGCTGCGCGGCAAGATCCGCGCCATCAGCGCCCACGGGCGGATGACCGGCAAGGCGCTGACCTGCATCCCCATCGCCGTGGCGCTGATCATGTTCTACATCAACCCCGACTACGTGCGGTTCTTCTTCGAGGACAGCACCGGGCAGATCATGGCCGTCGCCGGGGTGGTCCTGCAACTGGTGGGCTACGCGATCATCCGGCGGATCGTCCGCATCGAGGTGTGAGCGATGACGATTGCCTTCACCGTGGCCCTGTTTGTGGGCGTGGCGCTGGCGGCGTCGCTGGCCGGCCTGCGGCTGTGGGTGCGGCCCAAGGAGGCGATGGACCGCATCACCGGCGCGGTGGCGCAGCCGGAGGAGGAAGAGGTCCGCCACCCCAGCCTGGTGTTTCAGGAGCTGGTCCGGCGGCTCGGCTCGATCCTGCCCGCCTCGCCGCGCGACGTCGGCGTCATCCAAAAGCGGCTGATCCGCGCCGGGGTCAAGAACCCCAACGCGTTGAGGCTGTTCTACGGCTCGAAAGTGCTGCTCGGCATGACGCTGCCGCTGCTCGCCGCCCTCCTGGTCGCCGGCTCGGAGACCGATCCGGCCAACAAATTCATGACCGTTGCGGCGGCGGCGGCGGCAGGGTTCTTGGCCCCGAACGAATACCTCAAGCGCCGGGCGCGAAAGCGGCAACGGGAGATTCGCCGCGGCCTGCCGAACGCCTTGGACCTGCTGGTGGTCTGCGTGGAGTCGGGCCTGGGCCTGGACCAGGCGATCATGCAGGTCGCCAAGGAGCTCGAGGACGCACACCCGGACATCAGCGGCGAATTCGGCCTGGTGAACCTCGAGTTGAAGGCGGGCAAGCGCAGAGCCGACGCGCTGCGGAACCTGGCCGACCGCACCGCCGTGGACGACCTCAAAAAGCTGGTGGCGGTCTTGATCCAGGCGGACCGCTTTGGCACCGGCATCGCCCAGAGCCTGCGGGCGCACGCCGACTACATGCGGGTGCAGGCCCGCCAGGCGGCCGAGGAGAGGGCCGCCAAGCTCGGGGTGAAGCTGGTGTTCCCGATTTTCTTCTGTATCCTGCCGTCGCTGTTCATAGTGACGGTCGGTCCGGTGATGGTCCGGATTCTCCGGGACCTGCTGCCGATGATGAACAACATGTGAGCCAAGGAGTTCGAGTTTGAAACTTGAGCGAAAGGAGAGACAGCGATGGATTCAACCATGGTTCGGATCGTTTGCGCGGTGCTGGCGATAGTGTTCCTCGGATTGATCATGCTGCGGCGGCGCCAGAAAGCAGAGTAAGCCGGCTGAGCCGACAGCCGGAAGGCGCGGGGCCGGTCTCCGCGCCTTCCGGCGGCCGGTTCCCCAGCCGGCCCGATGAATGGAGTCATTAACATGTCACGCAAGTCACACAGGTGGATCGGAGTCCTGGGCGCCGGGCTGGCGTCCGCCCTGCTGAGCGGCGCCGGCTGGGCCGCCACCTTCGGAAAAGTCATCCCGCTCGGCGGACATGCGGCCGACCTGGCGCTGGACGAGCGCCGCGGCCTCCTCTACGTCGCTAACTTCACCGCCAACCGGATTGACCTGCTTTCCCTCGCCGACTACAGCGTGCAGACGTCGATGAGCGTCGCCGGCCAGCCCGGCTCGCTGGCGCTGTCGCCGGACGGACGATTCTTGGTGGCCGCCCACTTCAGCAATTTTCCGGCCGAGGAGGCCGCCAAGGGCGCCCTCACCGTCATCGACCTGGAAACGCGTGGCAAACGGAGCTATGCGCTGGCCGCGCCCGGACTCGGGGTCGCTTTCGGAGCCAACGGAATGGCGCTCGTCGTCACCACGGCGGAGTTTTCGCTGTTGGACCCCGCCACCGGCAACTTGAGCGTGCTCGCCACCGTGCCCGAACTCAAGGCGACCAGCCTGCCGGCTCCGCCGGCCAACCTGCCGCCCGAGATCCTCCGGGCGTCGCTGGGCGTCTCCGGCGACGGCTGGACGATTTACGGCTTGACCGATCAGTTTGAATTCGGCTACGACGTGGCCGCGGGACGACTGCGCATCCTCGGCTACACCTCTTCGCCGCCCCAGGGGCCGATGGTGGTCAGCGTCAACCAGGACGGCTCGAAGTACCTGGCGGGCTGGGCGCTGCACGGCCGGGCGATCTGGGACGAGGCCGCAGCGGTCTGGAACCTGGCGCAGTTTCCCGATGCCCAGGGCTTGCGGGCCGTCGGCTCCCACGCTATCGACGAGTGGCGCGGGGTGATCTACGCCCAGGTCGCGCAGGCGCCGCCGCAAGCGGGCGGGGAAACCCCCGGCCCGGTGCTGCAAGTCGTCCGGGCCGACAACCTGGCCGTCCTGGACCGCATCCGCCTGCCGGAAGATCTCGCCGGCCGGAGCGTGCTCAGCGCGGACCACTCGACGATGTACTCGATTTCAGTGAGCGGCATCATGGTCCTGCCGGTCGGCGCGCTCGCCCAGGCGCCCCAGGTGCGTGCCGGCGAGGAGCAGTTGCTCTTCCGCAGCAGTCCCTGCGGGCGCTCGGTGATGCAGCGGCAGATCCTCATTCACGACCCGAGCGGCCGAAGCACGGACTTCACCATCCAGGCCGACGGCCCCGGTGTTCAAGTAACCCCCGCGGCCGGCGTGACCCCCGCCCATGTCACCGTTAGCGTAGACCCGGCGGCCTTTCAGAACGTCACCGGAACCGCGGAAGTCCAGCTCCGCCTCGACTCCGCCGCGGCGGTCAACCTCCCCCCGCCCGTTCGCGTGCTGGTGAACACACCCGAGCCCGACCAGCGGGGCATGATCGTCCCTGTGCCCGGCCAACTGGTGGACATCTTGCCCGATCCGTACCGCGACCGCTTCTTTGTCCTGCGTCAGAACACCAACGAGGTGCTGGTGTTCGACGGGACGCGCTTCGAGCAGATCGCCGCGCTGCCCACGGGCAATACGCCCACCCAGATGGCGGTCAGCTTCGACCGGCGCTGGCTGCTGGTCGGACACGACAACTCCCAACTGCTCAGCGTCTTTGACTTGGAGACCCTCCAGCCGGCCCCGCCCATCCCCACCCCGCCCGGCCACTACCCACGGTCGGTGGCCGCCTCGGGCAACGCGATTCTGACCGCCAACCGCGTCTCCGGTCCGGCGCACACCATCGACCGCGTCGATCTGACAAGCCGCACCGTGACCGAGTTGCCCAGCCTCGGCATCTATGAGAACAAGATCGACGAGCGCACCGTGCTGGCCGCGGCGCCGAACGGCGCCACGATCCTGGTCGCCCAGGCCGATGGCAGCCTCATGCTCTACAACGCGACAGCGGACACCTTCACCATTTCCCGCAACGAGGCCGAGGAACTGGAAGGCGCCTACGCCGCCTCAAACGTCGGCCAATTCGTGGCCGGCCACCGGCTCATGAACGCTTCGCTGGTGACGGTGAGCCGGATCGACAGCGGCGCCGGACGCTCGTCGGGCTTCGCCTTTGTGGATGGCGCGGCCTTTCGGACCACCGCCCCCAATCCGTCCGCCGCCGGCGTCATCGGACGCGTGGACCTGGCTGCCGGCCGCGTCATGCTCGCCACGCGGATGGTGGAAGCCCCTCGGCTCGGCACGGCCGCCTTCCCGTTCACGCGGACCTTGGCCCCGCTCTACTCCCGCCGGGCCATCGTGTGCCTGACGACGTCCGGCTTGACCGTCCTGCCCTGGGATTACGACGCCGCAGTGGCGCCGCCGAAGATCGACCGGGTCGTCAACGCCGCCGACTACACCGAGCCCGTGGCCCCGGGCGGCTTGATCACCCTGTTCGGCGAGCATCTGAGCCCCGTCAACCAGGCCAGCGGGCAGTTCCCGCTGCCGACGGCCCTCGGCGACAGTTGCCTCACCGTCAACGGCGCGCCGTCGCCCATCCTGTTCGTCTCCCCCGGCCAGGTCAACGCCCAGCTCCCCTTCCACGCCGAAGGGCAGGTGACGCTCGTGCTGTACACCCCGGGGGGCGTCAGCGACAGCTACAACCTCCTCATCCGGCCGAGTGCGCCGAGTATCTTTCAGTCGGCTGTGCCGGGCGCCGGCAAGCCGCTGCCGGCTATCGTGCGCGAACGCAACGGCCAACTGGTTTCGCTGTCCAACCCTATCCACCAGGAGGACAACATCGCCATCTACTTGACCGGCATGGGCCGGACCGCCCCCGCCGTCGAGGCCGGTGTGCCCGCCCCTTCGGATCCGCCCGCCACGCCGGTGATTCCCGTCGATGTGCGCCTGGCGGGTGTAGGCTTACCCGTGTCGTTCGTGGGACTGGCCCCGGGCCAGGTCGGCGTGTACCAGATCAAGGCCCACGTGCCCTGGTGGACGCCGAAAGGAGTCGCGCAACCGCTCACTATTACGCAAGGCGATTGGTCTACGACCGTCGCCGTGCGCGTGGTGGATTGACCGGACATCAAGCTGCGAGTCTGATATGCGCACAACGACCTTTCTCACCGGCGGGCTTGGCGCCCTGCTGCTGTTCCCGGCGGCGGCCGGCCGGCTCGCCTCGGCGCAGCAAGCCGAACTGGGCATCGGCGGCAGCGCCGGCCTGTACAGCCGGCAGACCGTGACGGCGCCCGCCGGCACCGCCGCCGCCGGCTTGGAAAGCGGCTGGGGCGCCGGCGCCTGGATCGGACATTACATGTACCGCTATGTCAGCGGCGAGATCCGCTACTGGCGCCAGCAGAACGACCTCAAGCTCACCGCAGGCGGAACCCGCGCGGCCTTCCGCGGCGCCACCCAGGCCATCCACTACGACCTGCTGATCCATGCGACCCCCAAGGGCTCGAAAATATGGCCGTTCGTCGCCGTGGGAGGCGGCATCAAGCGCTACTCAGGCGCCGGTGAAGAAGCTGTCGTGCAGCCGCTGGAAGACTACGCGTTGTTGACCAGGACGTCGGAATGGAAAGGCCTGTTGACCGTCGGCGGCGGCGTGAAATTCGTTGTCAGCCCCCGGGTGATCGTGCGGGTCGAGCTGCGGGACTACCTGACGCCGTTTCCCAGGCAAGTCATCGCTCCCGCCCCGGGAGCGAACGTCGGCGGCTGGCTGCATAACATCGTGCCGCAGTTCGGTGTCAGCTTTACGTTTTGACCGGGAGCGATGATCCGGATACGCCATGGCCCCCATGCACACCGTGACGAACGTTACGACCGCCGTGCTGGCGGGACTCACCGGCTGGATGATCGTGGCGCGCCACCGGACCGCATCCGAGAGCAACTGGCCGCTGGTATATTACGCCGCCGTCGTCGCTTTCAGCGCCCGCTTCCCCGACCGGCTTGACCCGTCGTGGGTCTACGGCGGGCTGGTGTGCGCGCTGTTGTTGCGGTTCGAGTTCATGGCCGGAATCTTCGAAAAGGCCGTGCGCCTGCTCGATTACCTGGCGCTCGGCTACATCCTTTACGCAACGGCGACCTCGGTCAGGTTCTGAGGCCCCCGCGGCTCATTCCTGCAAGCGCCGGATCCGCGCCCCCACCCCCTGAAGCTTCTCCTCGATCCTTTCGTAGCCCCGGTCGATGTGATAGATGCGATCGATGATCGTCTCGCCCTTGGCCACCAGACCGGCAAGAACCAGTGAGGCGCTCGCGCGGAGATCCGAGGCGATCACGGCGGCGCCGCTCAGCGTCCGCGGTCCGGCGACGATCGCCCGGCGGCCTTCCACCCGGATGTTGGCTCCCATGCGGCTGAGCTCGAGGGCGTGCATGAAGCGGTTCTCGAAAATCGTTTCCGTGATGATGGAGATGCCCTCGGCCTGCGTCATCAGCGCCATGTACTGAGCTTGTAAATCGGTCGGGAACCCGGGGTACTCCTCGGTGGTGACATCCACCGAGCTGAGCTTTCCCGAAGCCTTCACCCGCACCGCCCCCGGCCCGGCCTCCTCGACTTCCACCCCCGCTTCCCGCAGCTTCGAGATCACGGCGGCCAGATGCTCTGGAGCGCAGTCCGTCACCAGCAGTTCGCCGCCGGTGATGGCGCCGGCGATCAGGAAGGTCCCGGCCTCGATCCGGTCGGCGATGATGGCGTGCTCGGCGCCGTGCAGCCGGCGCACGCCTGTGACCCGGATGGTGGAGGTGCCCGCGCCGTCGATGCGGGCGCCCATTTTCACCAGCAGGCCGGCCAGATCGGCCACTTCGGGCTCGCGGGCGGCGTTCTCCAGCACCGTCTCGCCGTCGGCCAGCACCGCCGCCATCAGCAGGTCTTCGGTGCCGGTAACCGTGATCCGGTCGAAATGGATCAGCGCACCCCGCAAACCGTTCGGCGCCACGGCCTCGATGTAGCCGTGAGACTGCCGGATGCGCGTGCCCAGCAGCTCCAGACCTCGGAGGTGAAGATTGATGGGCCGGGCCCCGATGGCGCAACCGCCCGGCAGCGATACCCGGGCCCGCCCGGTGCGCGCCACCAGCGGCCCCAGCACCAGGCTCGAAGCGCGCATCGTCTTGACAATCTCATACGGGGCTTCCGGCTCGGAGATGTCGGCTGCCTGCACCTTCACCGTGCCCCTCCCGTCCGATTCGATCACGGCCCCGTTGTGCGCCAGCAGCCTCTCCATCGTGCGCGTATCCCGCACGGCCGGAATGCGGCGCAGCGTCACCGCTTCGGGTGTCAGCAGGCAGGCCGCCAGCGCCGGCAGCGCGGAGTTCTTGGCTCCGCTGACGGAGACCTCGCCCTGAAGACGGACGCCGCCGTGAATCGAGAACTTGTCCATCGCCCTTTATGATGCCAGCGCCACGGAGAGCCGACCGCCCGCCTGTTCCAGGCGCCGCCGGGCTTCCTCGAGGGTCGCGCCGAGGCGCGCCATCAGGATCGCTGACTTGACGTCTCCGCCGGCGGCCTCGAGCAGCCGCCCCGCCTCGTCGCGGCTGACGCCGCCCGCTTCGGCGATGATCCGCCGGGCGCGCTCCGCCAGCTTGGTGTTGACCGGCCGCACGTTGACCATCAGGTTGCCGTAAACATGCCCCAGGCGGATCATCACGGCCGTGCTGATCATGTTCAGAACCAGCTTCGCCGCCGTTCCCGCCTTCATCCGGGTCGAGCCGGCGATGATCTCCGGACCGGTCAGCGGAGTGATGGCGATGTCCACCGCCCGCGCGAGCTCCGAATCGGGATTCGAACTGAGCCCGATCGTGGCTGCCCCCTTCTCTCGCGCCGCCGCCACCGCCCCCAGTACGTACGGCGTCCGCCCGCTGGCCGCGATCCCCACCAGAACGTCGCCGCCGGTAAAGCCTCTCCGCTTCAAGTCGCGCGCTCCACTCTCCGGATCGTCCTCGCTGGCCTCGGTGGCGCGCGCCAGCGCCGCCTCGCCGCCCGCAATGATTCCCTGGACCAGATCCGGCGGAACCTGGAACGTCGGAGGGCACTCGGCCGCATCCAGCACCCCCAGCCGTCCGCTCGTCCCTGCGCCGATGTAAAACAGCCGCCCGCCCGCCCGGATCCGCTCGACAATCAGGTCCACCGCCTCCGCAATCCGGGGAATCTCCCCCGCCACCGCCTCGGCCACCTTCCGGTCTTCAGCGTTGATGATGGCGAGGATCTCCCCCGTCGGCCGGGCGTCAATGCCCTCCGAGGCCGGATTCCGTTGTTCGGTGAGCAGATTGTCCGGCATAGCCCAATGAAGCCCCGGCCCCTAGCGCCGCACCCCCGCCCGGCGCATCACATCGACCGTGTAGCTGTAACCCAGCCGCGCGCCGTCCTCCGGACGCATCGTCTTCAGCCCCCGGCCGAACACCTCGGGGCTGACGCCGTCGGCGTAGCCGATCTGCATCAGCGCGCCGAAAAAGTCTTCCCAGTCGATCGCCCCTTCGCCCGGCATCAGGCGCTCGCTGTCAACGATCTTCTCCGGCGGCACCCCCGCCGGCGCATCGGCGACCTGCACGTGCACAATGCCCTCTCTGCCGGCCCGGATGATGTCATCGACCGTGCCCCCGGCATGGCGCCAGTGCCAGCTATCCAGCAGCACGCCGGCGTTCGGCCCGCACTCGCGGGCGAACTCCCTCATCTCGTCCATCCGGTAGATGAACTCGTGGGCGAAGCGCTTTCGCAGATGCAGGGGGCCCAGGAATTCCAGGCCCAGCCGCACGCCCTCTTTGGCGAGAATCTCGGCGCAGGCCGTGAAGCGGTCTTTCAAAATCCTCCGCTGTTCGGCCTTCGGCCGCTCGCTCGACGACATCACCCACGTCGTCATCCGGGGACAGCCGATACTGGCGGCGAACCGGGCCGCCTCGGGCAACCGTTTCAGCCCGTCCTGGAACACCGCCTCGTCTTTCCGGAAATCCACGGGCAATCCCACCACGGCCGGCTTCAGCTTCAGGTCATAGAGGAACGAGCGCGTCGCGTCCAGGCCCTCGCGCATCGCGGCGCCCAGGTTGACATCCACGCCCGGATAGCCCGTCCTCGCCGCCAGCCGGGCGAATTCCGGCCAGCTCAGCTTGCCGCCCGCCACCAGCGTGCCGTTGAGTGATACGTACATGATCTCTGCCTCGGCAACTTGTAGGCTATCACGCTCCCGCAGCCGGCATTGATAGCGTCGCCGAACAAGGCTATGATGAGCGGTATCGCGGATGGCGCGTGCAAATGCAGATCAGCCACACCGAGACCGAACACGGCATCGTCGTCGTCACCGTCTCCGGACGCGTGATGCTGGGCGACGAGAGCGCCAGGATTGAATCGCTCGTGCAGGAGCTTATCGACAAGGGCCGGCGGAATTTCGTCTTCGAGCTCTCCGGGGTCACTCATATGGACAGCACCGGCATCGGGCGATTCATCTCCAGCCTCAACCGCGTCCTGCAGGCCGGCGGCAAGCTCCGCATGGCCAACGCCAGCCGCGTCGTGCGTGACGGCTTCCGCCTCACCCGCCTGGACACCGTCTTCGAATTCTTTGACGACGTCGAATCCGCCTGCCAGGGCCTCAACCACTGAATGCCGGGCCCGATTCAGCAGCCCCCGGTCCGCCGGCCCCCTGGCCGGCGTTCCCGCCGCACTCGACCAGAGATGCTCTGTCGCTGCCGCCGCCAATCCCGCCCGCACCCGGTTTTCCTCGATATACCGCCGAACCCGCTCAAATTCTTTCTCGTCACGCACTACATGGTCATAGCTTTCCTCTTGCCGGAAAGCTGTTCCGGTGAATCCCAGAATCTGATTGGCCCGCCTGGCGGTGATACCCTTCAACGACCGTAACGCCGCCCCCTGCCCAACGGGGCGGCTCATTCAGGCCGTCCGGGTGCCGCCCCACAAATGCAGCCTCAGAAGCTGAACTGAAGCGTGAAGCGGAACGTGCGCCCGTCGTTGAGCGTGTTGGTGATGACGCCGAAGTTGTCGCCCGCCAGCCCCTCCCCCGGCTCAGCGAACTGCGGATGGTTCAGCAGATTGAGCGACTCGGCCCGCCACAGCAACGTCTTGTCGCCCGACAGGCTCCAGCGCCGCGACAGACCGAAATTTACGTTCGCCACGCCGTCCTTGCGAAACGTGTTCCGCCCCAGGTTCCCGCGCAGTTCGCCGGGCCGGATGGTCGCGAACGCCGAGCGCGGCAGACGCTGCGTCGACGTGTCGGGATGATCCACCGACCGGCCGAGGATCGACGGATCGAGCAGGATCGGGTTGTCGCCGGACGCCCCGTCCACATTGCCCCAGCCCGGGGCGTCGGCGCCGGATTGCACCGTGAACGGCGTTCCCGCCTTCAGCAAGATCACTGAGCTGACCTGCCAGCTCCCGAACACTCCCCGCACCCACCGCGCGCGCCCCGTCAGCGGCGGCGTCTCATAGTTCACGTTCCACTGGGCCGCGTGAGGTTGGTCAAAGTCGCTCAGGCCGCGCATCTCCTTCTGAAACTCGAATTCCGATGGGCCGCGCGACTGCCGCCCGTCGCGGCCCGAGGCGGTGTTGGTGTAGCTGGCGCCCAAGTCAATCGCTTTGCTGAACCAATACGAAGCCTCGACGGTGAAACCCTGCCATCGCGGCACCCGGAGCGTGACCTTGGCCGCGTCGTAGTAGCCCCGGGAGCCGTTGTGAATGTGATGCACATCGAAGTAGCGTGGGTCGGGCCGCCGCTCGTCGACCGTGGCGCTGATCAGCGGAATCCCCTCGACGGCGCGGGCGCGGTTGAGGTACCACATCGTCAGCAGCTTGTGCGAGCGGCTGCCGACATATCCCAGCTCCAGCCTCCACTCGCGCGGCAGGCCCACCTCCCAGGTAAACGAGTACAGGTGACTGTACGGCGTCCGCAGGTCCGGCGCTAGCTGGTAGATCGCGCTGCGCGTGTTCCGGGCGTTCACGTCGATCCCTCTCAGCGGTTCCGAGAGCTTCGGATGCCGCGCGGTGACAATGACATTGCCCGGCGGATTGAACCGCGCCTGCATGTACGTCGCCGGGAAGATCTCCCCGTAGTGCAGGCCGTAGGCGGCGCGAATGGCCCCCCACGGCCCCGGCAGCCGCCACGCCAGCCCCGCGCTCGGGGCGAGGTTGTTCAAATCCGATGCATATGGGATCCGGCTGAGGCCGTTGACCTCCACCGGCTTGGTCGCCGGTTCATAGCGCAGCCCCAGACTGAACGTCAAGCTGGGTGTGATGCGCCATTGGTCGCCGGCGTAGAACTGCATCGCCCAGTCGCGGAAGCCGCGATGAACGTTGCCAAGCCCGAGCATGTAAACGCTGGGTCGGCCCCACCGCAGATTCGTCATGGTGTCGCCCCGCTCGTCGGGCCGGAAGCTGAACAGGCCGCGATGCTCGTTGCTTTCGAAGCCGTTGATCTGGCGGCGCCGCAGTTCCAGCCCGAGGCTCAGGGCGTGATCGCCGCGCACCTGGCGCAGGCGGGCGGCGTAGCGAAACATGTTCTGCGTCCGGTCGATCGGAATGTCGCCGCCGGGCCCGATGGACTCGAGCTCCCGCGAGAACAGGAAGAACGGGCCGAGCGACGTCTCTTCCGGCGCCAGCAGCGAGCCGATCCGGTCGAAGCCGGCCGACAGGTCGCTCGTCGTCGCCGCGCTCCACGAGCGCGTCCACGTCAGGCGGGCGGCGTGGTTGCGCGTGGTGGTGTCCGGGTTCTGTCCCCCGACCAGTTGGAAGGCCTCGACCTGTTGCAGCGTGAAGTCGTACCGCATCGCCAGCCGGTCCCGGGCCCCAAGGGACTGGTCCAGCACCGCACCCGCCCGGTCGTTGTCGATGTCTTGCGGAGCGTTCGTGTTCAACGCCCGGGGATTGATGTCGGTCCGGTTGGGCGGCTCGGCGGGGTAAGCCCGCAGAATCGCCTCGACGATCTTGCGGTCCTCCGGGTCCGGGGTCAGCGCGCTGCGCTCGTCGGCGGCCGGCGCCAGCACGTTTCCGTTGACCTGCCCGCGCAGCCGCCGCTGGCTGCCATTGAACGTGAACGCGCCTCCCCTCCACACGGGCGTTCCCACCGTGAAGCCGTAGTCGTTCGTCCGCGCCGGCTCGACATCGCCCACTTGAAAAAACGACCGGGCGCTGAAGATGCTGTTGTTGTGGCTCCAGAACAGGTTGCCGTGCAGCCGCGACACCGCGCTCGGAGCGATATGCAGCGCCGCTCTGGGCTCCCCGCCGAACTCGCTTCCGAAGTAGTTCTGATCGATACGGAACTCGGTGACCACCGTCGCCGTCGTGCCCATCCGCACGTTGAGCTCCTTCAGGACGTTGTTGTCGATCAGGGTCAGCCGGACGTTCTCGTTGCGCCGGCCTTCCCCCGCCGCCGCGTTGATTTCACCCAGCAGGTTGAGAGTGGTGCGCTGCCGGACGGTTTGCTCGTCCGCCGCCGCAACCGGCGCGCCCTCCCCGGCCGCAGGCTCCGCCTCCGCGCTCCCGGGCGGCGTCTGCCCGCCGAGCACGAGCGCCCCCACCCACAAGGCACAGATGTATCGCCTCGCTCT
>FWPU01008420.1_pt1 | contig 17595 bp, 13 predicted proteins | sample 2228361 | NCBI WGS metagenome assembly FWPU01 (sample SAMEA103939777, study PRJEB20133) | metagenome
CCACCCCCCTCCGGCCGGCCTGGGAGCGGAGCCCTCGCCAGGGCCTCAAGGATAGGGGGGCCAGCCCCCCCTGTCAAACGGCGTCCGTGGCCCGTGATCGTCGGGTCCACGCGGACCGCTGTCCTGGATTCGTGGCCGTGGGCGTGGGCGTGAGCGTGGGCGAGCACGGCGTGTCCGATCACATGCCAGGTGGTCGTCCTGGCCCAGAAATTGGGATTGCCCGCGCCTACGCCGACGCCCACGCCTACGAGGATCCGTTCGTGGACAGGCGACGATCAGGGCTGGCCAGCGACTGGTACGGATCGTGCTAACTTCAGTGTGGGATTGCGTTCCTTCGCGCGCCGCGGGGCAGGTCGCGAGCGCGAAGTGTCCGACATGGCTTGACTCTCCAGGGGAGGCAGGTCGCGGGCGGCACGGCGGGTGTGAAAAAAATGCAAGGTCAGAGGCAATCCCCGTCCGGTTGGAGGGGTCTCCGCATCTTCGTACGATGGCGGTCAGTCCACGCGCTCACCCCCTCCGGGCACGGAGACGGGGCCGGGGGTCTTCGGCGGGGGCGTGGGGTCGGGACGGCAGGGTTTTGGTGGTCCGGTTCGGGTTGGCGAACGATGGAGGTGACCCTATGAAGTCGCTCCTGAAGGTTCTGGTCCTCATCGCGATCGCGGGGTGGTCGGGGAAGGCGGTCGCGGACAGCGTCCCGGACAACCCGATCCCGCACCAGTTGAACGTGCAGGGGGTCCTGCGAAACGCGGGCGGGGAGGTGGTCAACGGGACCTACAACATGGTGTTCAGCCTCTGGGACCAGCAGACCGGGGGCTCGGGCCTGTTCAACTCGGGCTCCCAGTCCATCACGGTGACGGGAGGGGTGTTCAACACCTACCTGAACCTGGGCACGACCGACCCCTTCAAGAACCGGGACTCGGTCTGGCTCCAGATCCAGATCGGGTCGGACCCGCCGTTGCCCCGCCGGCCCATCACGGCGGTGGGCTTCGCGTACCAGGCCGAGCACGCCGAGGTCTGCGACGAGGCCGCGGCCGCGGACTCGCTCGTCTGCACCGGCTGCGTGGGGGACACGCAACTCGGGATCAACTACGCGGGCTCGACGAGCAAGGGCGGGCCGGCCACGAGCCTGTCCTGCACGGGCTGCATCGGGAGCACCCACCTCGCGGACGGCGGGATCGCGACGATTGACATCGGGGACCTCCAGGTGACGACCGGCAAGATCGCGGCCCAGGCCGTGACCAGGGCCAAGATCGCCAACAACGCGGTTGGGACGCAACAGATCGAGAACGGGCAGGTCATGACCGACGACCTCGCGGACGGGGCCGTGACCACGGCGAAACTCGCTGGCGGTGCCGTCACGGCGCCGAAACTCGGCGTGAACTGGGCCCTCGGCGTGAGCGCGGGCGGGGACGCGGCCGGGCTCCAGTGCGCCGGCGAGTGCGTGCAGCCGGGCGAGGTCTCGTTCCCTTACGCCCTGGGCAAGTCCAAGGGCGGCAAGGCGGATGACCTCGACTGCTCGGACAAGTTCGAGACGCCGCCGGGCGGCGGGGTCTCCGGGTGCGTGTCGTCGAGCGAGGTCAACTTCTTCTACGCGGGGTCGTCCAGCAAGGGCGGTCCGGCAACATCGTTGTCGTGTAGCGACTGCATCACCGCGGGGATGGTCCAGTTCAACTACGCGGGCGCCCTGTCCGAGGGCGGTCCGGCCAAGGACCTCGATTGCAGTCCGACCGGGTGCGTCGGGGACTCGGACCTCGGGGTCGCCTACGCCCTGGGCGTCAGCAAGGGCGGGGCCGCGGCGGACCTGGTCTGCTCCGGGTGCGTCCAGGACTCGGACCTCCAGTTGACCTACGCGTACGGCGACGCGAGCCACCGGGCCACGAACGTCGAGTGCTCCGGGTGCATCGGGGCCTCTGACATTGGGGCAGGCGTGATCACGGATGCGCACGTCTCGACCAGCGCGAACATCGCCGGGACCAAGATCGCCGCAGGCACGACGTCGGCCCGCGGGACCCTGAGGGTCGGGACCGGCCTGACCCTGAGTGGGGACCAGGTCAACGTGGCCTTCGCGGGCGGTGGGTCCGCCAACACCGCGGCCCGCAGCGACCACACCCACTCCGGGTTCCTCAATGACGGCGGCCCGTTTCATCTGAACCAGGGCAACGGCTTCATCTTCGTGGACCCGGACGCCCCGGCCCCGAACGAGGTCTATCTCCACAACCCCTCGGGCGCGTCGTCGGTGGTGGTCGAACTGCGCCTGACCCACCCGGGCGGGGCCGCGGACACCTCGCGCGAGTTCCGGATCAAGACCGAGTCCAGCAACATCAACGCCTATACCCATCGGTTCTACGAGAACGGCGCGGCGTATCACTACGGGACCCTGACCCTGGGGGGTTCCCTGTCCTGCACGAACTGCGTGGACTCGACGGCCATCACGAACGGGACGATCACGGACGCGGACATCGCGAACGTCTCGGGCAGCAAGATCTCGAGCGGGACGTCCATCAACCTGGACACGGGCGACCTCACGGCGCGGTACGTCTATGCGTACCAGTTCTACGACCGGGACAACACGGGCTACTACATGAACCCGGCGGGCGATTCGCAGGTGTCGAGCATCTACGCGAACAACTGGTTCCGGGCCCAGGGGCAAACAGGTCTGTACTTTCAGGACTACGGCGGCGGGTGGCACATGACCGACTCGACGTGGATCCGGGCCTACAACGGCAAGCCCGTGTACTCCGCGGGCGAGATCCAGTCCGGGTCGAACATGCGCGCCCCCATCTTCTACGACCTGAACGACGGGGGCTACTACGTGGACCCGAACTCGAACAGCCGGATGGCGAGCCTGTACGTGAACAACAACCTGATCAACTGGCCGGGCTACGGCGCGGGCATCGTGCAGGCCCCGGGCGCTTACACGTATCCGGGCCGCGTGGACGGCGGGTCGTGGCAGACCTCGTGGTTCCTGGGGAGCCACGGGTCGTACGGCCTGTACACGAACACCGGGTTCTACATGGCGGGCAACCTGTGGGTCCCGTTCATCTACGACGCGAACAACACGGGGTACTATTTGGACCCGAACGGCTCGTCTCAGGTGGTCCGCATCTACGCGAACGACTGGTTCCGGGCCCAGGGACAGTCGGGGCTCTACTTCGAGTCGTACGGCGGCGGATGGCACATGACCGACTCGACGTGGATCCGGGCGTACAACGGCAAGGCGGTCTATGCCGACAACGAGATCCGGTCCGGTTCGAACGTCCGCGCCCCCGTTTTCTATGACTTGAACAATGGGGCGTGCCGCTTTGACGGCACGGACGGGAACGGGTCGAGCACCTGGCGGCTCGGCGTGGGCGACATCAACGTGTGGGGCCACCTGTGGTCGCAGTACACGACGATTGACTACGTCCGGCTGAGAGGCGAGGTCTATGCCGAGACGAGCTGGTTTACCACCCAGCACCACATCCCGGTCGGCAACGGAGGGTACTACGTGGGTTACCCGTTCGCCCACAATTGGCGGCAGTGGGCTGGCATGTTTTCGTACGGCTATTACAACGCCTCGTCTGAGACCTTCAAAAAGGACATCCACGACCTCCAGGGGGACGACCTCGACTGGGCCCTGAACACGGTCCGCAAGGTCCGGGCTGCCCGCTACTACCTGAAGGAGGAGACCAATGACCGCGATTTGGCCACGAGGCTCGCCCAGGCCGACATCCAGCGGGACCTAGATTCCCTGAGGCAGGGGCTCGTCGCGGAAGGGCGCACGCCGGAACAGGTTGATCGCTTCATGAAGGACGAGACGCGCGAAGACAAGGCGGCCCAGCGCTGGGAGATGGCGTTCAACCGGCGCTATCGGCCGGTGCCTCGCTTGGGTGTCATCGCCGAAAGCCTGCCCGACGAACTCAGCATCTTCGGGCGGGACAAACGCGGGTACGGCCTCGCCGAGATGGACGGCCTCCTGGTCGCCGCGGTCAAGGCCCTGGACCGAAAACTCCAGGAGCGCGAACAGCGCGTTGTCGAACTCGAGGACCGCGTGGCCCTGCTCGAGCAGGTCTTGGTGGACGCCGGGATCCTGAAGTAGCCGGCGGCTTGCCCTTCCCTCCCGTCCCCCGAGTACAATCCCTTCCGGAGGTGCCCGATGGACCGGTCCGGCCTGGATTGGGGAGCCGTGGTGCGGGACGTGGCGAGGGCCCACGAGGGGACCGCGGTGCCGGGGATCACGCGCCTGCAAGGCGACGCCTCCAGCCGGACCTACTACCGGGTGAGCCGTGACGGCGCGAGCGTCATCGCGATGCGGCTCGCGGACGACCCGCTCAAGAGCGACGAGGTCGTGGACGGGGAGCGACCGAGGTCCGTGCCGTTCCTCGATGTCGGGGCGTGGCTGCGGCGCGGCGGGGTGCCGGTCCCGGAGGTCCTGCACGCGGACCTGGACGCGGGCGTGATCTTGCTCGAGGACCTGGGTGACCGGACCGTGGAACGCGCCCTGGCCGAGGGCGAGGACAAGGGGGCCCTGTACCGGATGGCCGTGCGCCTGATGGTCGTCGTGCACGCCCATGCCGCGCGCGACCCGGACCCGGACTGCATCTGCTTCCGCCGCCGGTTCGGAGAGGGGCTCTTGCGCTGGGAACTCGAGCACTTCTACGAATACGGGGTCGTGGCCCTGACCGGGCGGACCCCGACTCCGGGGGAGCGCGGAGTGCTGGAGGAGTTCTTCGCGGACGTAGTGAGGCGGTTGTGCGCGCTCCCCCAGGGCTTCGTCCATCGCGACTTCCAGAGCCGGAACCTGATGATCCACGGCGGGCGCCTGCGCCTGATCGACTTCCAGGATGCCCTGCTCGGGCCGTACGTGTATGACCTGGTCGCGCTCCTGCGGGACTCGTACGTGGCCTTCGACCGCGACGAGGTCCTCGCGATCCAGCGCGTTTTCCTCGAGGAACGCGCCGCGCGCGGGCTGCATGCCCCGGACCCCACGGTCCTGATGGACGACTTCCAGTTGCAGGCCCTGCAACGCAAACTCAAGGACGCGGGGCGCTTCGTCTATCTTGACCGCGTGAAGGGGAACCCGAAGTTCCTGCCGAACATCCCCCGGTCGCTCGCTTACGCCCGCGAGGCCCTGGACCACCTCGGGGGGTACGAGGCGGCGAGGGCGGTCCTGGCCGGGTACCTGCCGGAGCACTTCGCGTGAAGGCCATGGTCCTCGCCGCCGGGCTCGGGGAGCGGCTGCGGCCCGCCACGAACCGCGTGCCCAAGCCCCTGTTCCCGGTCCTCGGGGTGCCGGTGATTGTCTGGGTCCTGCGGGGCCTGCGCGCGGCCGGGGTCACGGACGCGGTCGTGAACCTCCACCACCTCCCGGCCCGGGTCGTGCGGTTCCTCGGCAAGGGAACGGCGGTCGGGGTGCACATCGCGTACTCCGACGAGCCGATCCTCCTCGGGACCGGCGGGGGCCTGTGGGCCGTGCGCGATTTTTTTTCCGGGGAAGATGCGTTCCTGGTGCACAACGGGGACGTGTGGCACGACTGGGACCTCGGGGAGGTGGTCGCGGCCCATCGCGGCGGGGCCGTGGACGCGACCCTCGCCCTGGTCACGGACCCCTCGCAGCCCGAGGCCCACGTGGTCGAGGTCTCGGGGGGGCGGGTGGTCGGGATCCGCGGGAGGCCCCGGCCCATGGATGAGCCGCCGCGGGCAGGCGGGGTGGCCCGGACGATGCACGTGTTCTCGGGCGTGTCGGTCCATACGCCGGTCCTGTTCGAGCACCTGCCCGAGGGCGAGGTCTCGTGCCTGATCGAGCGCGGCGTGATCCCGATGCTCGAGGCCGGCCGGGCCGTGGCTGGGGTCGTGGTCGAGGGGACCTTCTGCGACATCGGGACCGAGGCGCGCTTTCTCGCGTTGCAGTGGGACCTGCTGGCGCGGGGACCCGAGGCCCTGTTCGAGCGGCGCGGGATGGCGCCCCCGAGGGAGGCGGAGGCCGGCGTGTGGTTCCTGGGCGAGCCGGACGTGCGGCCCGGTGCGCGCCTGGTGCCGCCGGTCCTCGCCTGCGGGGGGGTGCGCGTCGAGTCGGGCGCGGTGGTGGGCCCTCGGGCCGTGGTGTGCGATGGCGCGGTCATCGAGGGGGGTGCGCGCGTGGAGGACGCTGTGGTGTTCCCGGGCGTGCGCGCGGTGGGAAGGGCCGGGGGGATCGTGGGGCCATAGGGCCGGCGTCTCGGGCGGTCTCCGCGGAGCCTCCTCCCCCCGGCCCCCGTGGGGCCTCCCGCCGTTCTCCGGCCAACCCGCAGACCACTCCCGCCGCGCCGAGCATCCTCGACGCGCCCACCTGTCCCTCCCTCGGTGACCGCCGGGCGCGCCGTGCCGGCACCCGCGCCCCGACGATCGGGCCTGCGATCGTTCTATCGAGAGATGACCCGAAAGCGTTCCGCGATCCACCTCATCGCCGCCTCCCGAACCACGAGGCCACACAGAGGAGGGCCGCGAATCCGCAGCATCCCCACGCGAACCAGTCACCGAATCTCTGATAGGGCGTCTCTCCATGGAGGAGCGCTACCTCCGCGACCAGGACCTCGGGCCGGTCCAGGGACGTCTCCTGGAGGATCCGGCCCACCGGGTCCACGATGGCCGACACCCCCGTGTTGGTGGCCCGCACCAGGAAGCGCCGGCTCTCGATGGCCCGGAACGTGGCCAGGGCCAGGTGCTGGTACGGTTCCGTGGTCCGGCCGAACCAGGCGTCGTTGGTGATGTTGACCAGGAGGTGGGGGCGACCGGCGTGCAGGCGTCGGGTGAAGGCCGGGATGATGTCCTCGTAGCACACCATGACCCCGATCCGGACCGGAGGTCGGGCGTCCGCGGGTGGGCCGCCCCGACCGCCCCCCATCTCGAAGACCTCGACCGTGCGGCCCGGCCGGAAGTCCCCGGCCTCCGGGAACCAGTCCTTCAGGAACGGAAACCAGTCCGACAGGGGGAGGTACTCCCCGAAGATCAGCAGGTAGTTCTTGTCGTATCGGCCCAGGACCCGCCCGTCCCGGTCCAGGAGCAGGGCCGTGTTGTAATAGAACCTCTCGCCGGCCCGGGCCGGGTCGTCCTCGGCCGTGATCGCCCCGAACAGGAGCGGTGTGCGGAAGCCCCGCATGGCCGCGTTGCGGTCGCGGTCCGGCGTGGCCCTGTCCGCGTCCAGCGCGGGGCCGGGGTCGGCCGGGTCGCCGTCGGGAAGCGGGGCGTCGGACGTGTAAAGCGCGGTCACGCCGCGCGGGAGGGGGTAGCCCTCGCGAAACGGCAGGTACGCGATGGCCCGCATCCCGGGCGTCGGGCTCTCCGGGACGGACACGGCCGGGCCCGCGTCCGGCCGCAGGCGAGCAACCGTGCCCGCGCGGCCCAGGACCCAGGCCCGCCCCGCCCCGTCCCCGGCCACGGATGCGAAGTCGTCCCCGGCGGGCAGGCGGACTCGGCGACACTCGGTCTGGCACCGGAACAGGGCGTCGTGTTCCGCCAGAATCCATGTCGGACTCCCGGCCGCGACCCCAAGGATCGCGCCACTGACGGGGATCGCCCGCCGCGACAGGGTCCGGATGTCCCCGTGCAACAGGACCCCGCCGCGCCCGCCGACCCACAGACCGTCCCGCTCCGCCCACGACACCGCGAGGAGGTCCGATTCGGTGCCGCTCGCAAGGAGCGACGTCCGGCCGGCCCGCACGACCACGACGGTCCCCCGGTCCCCGACCGCGACGAACGTGTCCCCGCCCGCCCAGGCCACGGCCCGCAGGTCCGTGGTGACGCCCGTCTCGACCGCCCTCCACCGCCCGCCCTCGCGCTGGACCGCGGTCCCCTGGGCCCCGACCGCCAGGGTCCGGTCCGTTCCGGGCGCCACCGCGACCGCCAGAAGGTCCCGGTCCGTCCCGGTCGGCTCGCGGCGCCACGGGTCGCGGCCCCGGACGTAGGCGGCCCCGCGCGGTCCCACGGCGACGATGAACCCCTCGTGTCCCGCGGCCACGGCCCGCACCCCGGTCGCGCGCAGGGCCGCGGGGGCGTCCGGATCGACGCGGAAGGTCCCGTCGTGCGAGACGAAGGCCACGCGGGCATCCGACCCCACCGCCACGGCCACCGCGTCGGTCGTGCGGGAATAGACTTCGTGGAGGGGGAAGTACGACGACTCGGGCCACACGATCAGATCCGGGCGGGCCTCGCGCTCGACGCGGCTCGACAGGAGGTGGTGCTTCAGGAGGTTCCGGTAGAGCACCCGCAACTGCTCCTCCCAGGCGAGGGGGGAGCCGTCGGGCCGTTTCGCCTCCTTCTCCCAGACTCCGATGTCGGGCTCGACCACGGCGACCTTGAGGCGCGGCGCATCGGACACGGCCCGGTCCACCTCCTCGATGCGGACGACTCCGTACCCGACGGCCCCGAGGAACAGGATCGCCGCCGCGACCGCGCGTCCGACGGGGAAGGATTCGCGGGCGATGCGCGCGGAGACAACGGCTGCCAGGGCCGCGTTTACCAGCACGAGCAGGAACGTCAGCCCGGCGACCCCCGTGACCTCGACGAACTGCGTCACCGCGTGGAATCGCTGCTGGCCGTTCGCGAAGTACCAGGGGAAGATGAACGGGACGAGATGCTCGCAGGCGGTGAACAGGACCGGAAAGGCGACGAACCACAGGACCGGCCGGTTGAAGCGCGACGCGATGTGCGCGGACAGGCCCGTGGCCAGGGCGAACACGAGGGCCTGGTACGAGGCGACGAGCACGGTCAGGCCCCAGGCCGGCGCCGGCGCCATGTGTCCGAACTCGCGCAGGACGTGCGAGATCCAGTAGAACCCACCGAGGTTGGTCGAAAGCCCCGCCAGGAACCCGAGGAACAGCCCGCCGCGCAGGGTGCGACCGCGGGCGGCCACGAGCAGGGGTACCAGCGACACCCACTGCAAGGGGAAAAGGTCAAAGGTCGGGAAGGACAGGAACACGAGGCACCCGGACAAGACGGCGAGCGGGGCCCCGAACCCCAGGTGCACGAGCCCCGCGGGCGCCGGCGTCCGATCCGGGCGGCCCGCACCCCCGCCCCCTGACTTTCCTCCCTGGCCGCGACTCACGGGACATCCTCTCCCAGGCGCGCCAGGCAGTCGCTCGCGGCGAGCCCCCGGACCAGGACGGTCTTGTGGCGCGAGCGTTCCCCGCGCAAGAGGGTCACCGCGGAGGCGGGCACCCCGAGCGCGCGGGCGAGAGTCTGCACGGCCTCGCGGGTGGCCCGGCCTCCCTCGGGTGGCGCACTCACCTCGACGCGCACGCGCCCCCCCGGCGCCCCCACCACCCGGCATCGCCCGGCCTTGGGGCGGACCAAGACCTCGAGGACGACGCCCTCCGGGCGGGCGGTGCGGGTCACGGGAGCGGGCGACCGGGGCATCACGGGTTCCTGGCGCGACAGTACCAGCACAGGGCCGCGGGTCCATCGAGGTCGAGGGGACGGACCTGGACGCACAGGTCCGGTCCCAGCGCGGTCTTCGCGACGGCCCCGGCGCGGAGGGCCTCCGGGACCGGACACCCCTCGCAGGGACGGGACTGCCGGAACAGGGCCACGTGGCAGGTCCGGCCCGGGGCCTCCCGAACATCGAGCGAGGCCGCCCCGGCCCATGCCCGGTTCGCCCGCAGGACCCGGAAGTCGGGCGTGATCAGGGCCAGGGGGTCCTCCCACGCGTCGAAGACCGCCTGGAGGTCGCGCTTGGCGCGCTCCAGGGCCGCCGTCCTCTCGCGGACCAGGGCCTCGAGCGCGAGGTTCCGGTCCGCGAGGCGCGCCGCCATCTCGGCGTTCTCGCGCGCGAGGCGGCACTGTTCGAGGACCCCGCGCACCCCCCGTGCCAGGGACTCGTTGTCCCAGGGCTTGGTGAAGAAGGCGTGGACGGCCCCGCGATTGACCGCGTCCTGGACTGCCTGGAAGTCCACGGCCCCGGTCAGCATCACGCGTCCGATGAACGGGGCGATGCGGCGGGCGGTCTCGAGCGCCTCCACGCCCTCCCCGTCGGGCAGGCGGAGTTCCGCGATCACGACGGCGGGCGGGGAACCGGAGAGGGCCTCCTTCGCCGCCGCGAGGGTGGGAACCGGGACCGCCCGCAGCCCCTCGGCGGCCAGGACCCGGGACACGGCCCGTCGGCACCCCTCGTCGTCGTCCACGAGGAGGACGCGCGGCCCGGTCGTGTCGGCGGGAGGGGGGGTCATTCTCGCATCCGTCCGTCCTTCACAGGTCCTGATCGTCAATGATCACGGCGCCCGTCTCTGAGCGACGAACGGACGAGATTCCCGGGTAGCGCATCTCGAGGTCCTTGAGGATCGCGGCCTGGCGGTCCACCTGTTCCGCCAACCGCGCGTTCTCGTCGCGCAGTCGGCGGGACTCGACGGCCAGGCGCACGTCGAGCCGCAGGGTCTCGTCGTCCCATGGCTTGGTGAAGAAGCGATAGACCTCGCCCTCGTTGATCGCCCGCAGGGCGAGTTGCAGGTCCGCGTGGCCGGTCAGGAGGATCCGGATGGCCTGGGGCTGCAGCGTCCTCGCCTCGCGCAGGAGGTCGAGCCCCTTCATCTGCGGCATCAGGTGGTCGCTGATGATCACGTCCACCTCCCGTTCCTTCAGGACCTCGACGGCCTGCAAGGGGTCCTGGCACCTGATTACTTCGTGGCCGTCAATCCGGAGCGAGCGCTCCAGGGCGTTCAACACGAACTCCTCGTCGTCCACGATCAGGATCCGGGCGCGATCGTCCATCCTGGACCTCCGCGGCATCGGGCCGCTCCCGAGTATAACCCCATTCACCGATCAGCGGTTCTTCAAGGCGAGACGACGCCGGCACTCCTCGACCGTGGCGACGTCGCGCCCCTGTTCGCGGACCATGCGGGCGGCCTGCTCGACGAGGTCCCCGTTGCTCCGGGCCATCTCGCCGCCCGGCAGGTAGAAGTTGTCCTCGAGGCCCACCCGGACGTTGCCCCCGAGCCCGATGGCCGCGGCCGCGAGCCTCCACTGGTCGCGCCCGATCCCGATGACCTGCCACTCCGCCCCCTCGGGCAGCGAGTCCGCCATGGCCATGAGCGCCCGCGTGGTCGGGGGGGCGCCGCCCAGGACGCCCAGGATCAGGCTGTAGTCGAGCGGCGGCTCCAGCAAGCCCATGTCCAGCAACGGCAAGGTGTTCCCGACGTGGCCCAGATCGAAGCACTCCATCTCGGGGCGGGTGCCGGCCTCGCGCATTGCCCGCAGGATCTCGATGATCTCGTGAAAGGGGTTCGCGAAGACGAACTCGAACACGAACTCCTTGCGGCCCGGGTGGTACTTCGCGTAGTTCATCGAGCCCATGTTGAGGGCCCCGATCGCGGGTCGCAGGGTCGTGATGGGCGCGGTCTTCTTCTCGACCGGGATGTCCACGGCCCCTGTCGAGAAGTTGATGATGACCGGACACTCGGCAGTCACGGCCGCGTGGATAGCCCGGTAGTCCTCGACCTCGTACGATGGGATTCCATCGGGGCGTCGGGCGTGGATGTGCACGATGGAGGCCCCGGCCTCGAAGGCGCGCCGGGCCTCGGCCGCGTATTCCTCGGGGGTGTAGGGGATGGCCGGGCACTGGCGCCGGTCCGCGACCACGCCGGACAGGGCGCACGTGAGGATGCAGGGGCGCTCGAGGTCGAAACTCATCTCTCCCTCCATGCCGGGGCGCGGCGTTCGAGGAAGGCCCGCATCCCCTCCGTGGCGTCCTCAGTGGCGAGGAGGGCCACGAGCTGGTCGCACATCGCATCCACTGCGACCTCCACCGGCATCCCCTCGACCTCGCGCAGGGCCTGCCGGCCCCACCGCAGCGCGAGAGGGGCCGCGGCCCCGAGCCCCTCGACCGCCCGCTCCACGACCGTGTCCAATTCGGCCGCCGGCACGGCCCGGGTCACGAGCCCCATGGCCTCGGCCTCGCGTGCCGGCACGCGCCCGCCGGTCAGGATCATCTCCACGGCCTTTGCCCGCGCGGCCTTGCGCAGGATCAGGGGGGCAATCATCATGGGGAACAGCCCCACCCGGACCTCCGGGGTCCCGACCTCGATGTCGTCGCGCGCATACGCAAGGTCGCACGCCACGGCCAGTCCAAGCCCCCCGCCCAGGCAGTGTCCGTTCAGCCGGGCGACCACGGGCCGAGGGAACGACCACAGGCGCTTGAGGAGCGCGGCAAAGGCGCGAGGACCCTCCCGGTCCGGCCCCCCGGCGAAGCCCGCCGGGTCCCCGAGGTCCGCCCCGGCGCAGAACACCCGGTCTCCGGCCCCGGTCAGGCACACGACCCGGACCCCGTCCGCCTCGGCCCGGTCCAGGCCGGCCCGCAGGAGGTCCAGCATCGTCCTGTCCAGGGCATTGCCGCGGGCGGGGCGGTTCAGGGTCAGACGCGCCTCGACACCCCGCACCTCGTACAGGACCGCCGACTCCTGCGGTTGCATGGCTCACCCTCCCGGCTGGCCGTCGTCCCCGACGACGAGGAGCAGGTCCCCCGGGCGCACCCGGGCACCCACGACCGCCCGGACCTCTCGGACCACCCCGTCCCTCGGCGCCACCAGGGTCATCTCCATCTTCATGGCAGAGACCACGACCACTGCCTGCCCCCGGGCCACGCGGTCCCCGGCGCCGACCAGGACCCGCATGACCACGGCCGGGGTCGGCGGGCTCACCGCGCCCGCCGAGAGGTCCAGGGAAGACGCGGGACCCGTTGCAACGTCGTCTTTCAGCGGTCGAACTTTCCGGGGCCGGCCGCGCCACGACACCCAGGTCCCGCCATCCGGGGAACGGGCGGTGCGCAGGGCCACCACGCGTCGGTCCGTCACGACCACGTGCCGCCCCAGCGCGCTCGACAGGACCCGGCAGTTGCGCGCGGATTCCTCGACCACCCGTCCCCCGACCTGGAACCGTCGCGCCCTCACCGCCCGAACCCCTTGAGCGTGCGCCAGGGAGAATCCACGCAGCGGGGGGCCTCCGTGACCCGGCGGGACGGACCCGACCCCGAGCCCGCGAGCCCCTCCAGGCGGTACCCGATGGCTGCCACCCCATCCGCCTCGGGGTCCGGGGCCCATCCCGCGAGGAACTCCTCCAAGAATTCCGTGTGCACATCCCCGGCGCGGAACGCCTCGGACCCCACGAGCGCGATTAGGAACTCCACCGGCGTCTCGACCCCCAGGATCGCGCATTCCTCGAGGGCGCGCAGCATCCGCGCGATCGCCGCGGGTCGGTCCTCGGCCACAACCGCGACCTTGGCCAGGATCGGGTCGTAGTGGACCGGCACCTCGCTCCCAGGCGCCACCCCACAGTCAAAGCGGACCCCGGGGCCGGCCGGGGCCTCGACCGCGAGGACCCGGCCTGGGGAGGGCGCGAATCCGCGGGTCGGGTCCTCCGCGTAGATCCGGCACTCGATGGCGTACCCCCGGGCGCAGAGGTCCTCCTGCCGGAACGGCAGGGGCAGGCCGGCGGCGACCTCGACCTGGCGGCGCACGAGGTCCACGCCGGTGCGCATCTCGGTCAGGGGGTGCTCGACCTGGAGCCTCGCGTTCACCTCGAGGAAGTAGTAGCGCCCCTCTTCCAGCAAGAACTCGACCGTCCCCGCGCCCACGTAGCCGGCCACACGGGCCGCGGTCACGGCCGCGCGCGCCATGGCCTCGCGAAGGTCGTCGTCGAGGGCCGGCGAGGGGCTCTCCTCGACGACCTTCTGGTGCCGCCGCTGGAGCGAGCACTCCCGCTCGAACAGGTGCACCACCCCGCCGTGGGTGTCCGCGAGGACCTGGAATTCCACGTGCCGTGGGCTTCGCAGGCGCTTTTCGAGATAGACGCCCGCGTCCCCGAACGCGGCGCAGGCCTCGCTCGACGCGGCCACGACGGCCTCGCGCAGTCGCGCGGGGTCGGCGACGACCCGCATCCCCTTGCCCCCGCCCCCGAGCGCGGCCTTCACCAGGACCGGGAACCCGATGCGCCGGGCCTCGGCCTCGAGGAGGTCTGGGTCAGCCGCGGGCTCGAACGTCCCCGGGATCACGGGGACCCCGGCGCCGGCCATGACCCGCCGGGCCGCGGTCTTGTCCGCGAGCAGGGCCATCACGTCTGCGGGGGGCCCGATGAAGACGAGGCCCGCATCCTGGACGGCCCGCGCGAACACGGGGCTCTCGGACAGGAAGCCGTACCCGGGGTGGATCGCCTCGCAACCCGTCGCGAGCGCGGCCTCGATCAGTCGTTGCGAGTCGAGGTAGGAACGCGCCGGCTCGCGGTCCCCGAGGGGCACGGCCTCGTCCGCCGCGGCCACGTGGGGGGCGTCGCGGTCCGCGTCCGAGAAAACCGCGACCCCGGTGATCCCCATCTCGCGCAGCGTGCGCAGGATCCGCAACGCGATCTCGCCCCGGTTGGCGACCAGGACCTTGCTGAACATGCGATCACATCCGAAAGATGCCGTGACCCTGGCCCCGCGCGGCCCGAGGGGGGTTCCACGCCACGGCGAGCGCGAGCCCCAAGACATCGCGCGTGGCGGCCGGGTCCAAAATCCCGTCGTCCCACAGGTTCGCCGTGCTGTAATACGCGCACCCCTCGGCGTCCGCCTGGGCCACGATGGGGGCCCGGATGGCCTCCTCCTCGTCGGGTGACAGGGGCGGCAGGCCCTCGCGTGCCCGCTGGTCGTTCTTCACCGAAATCAGAACGGACGCGGCCTGCTCCCCGCCCATGACCCCGATCCGCGCGTTCGGCCACATCCACAGGAAGCGCGGGCCGTAGGCGCGGCCGCACATCCCATAGTTCCCCGCGCCATACGAGGCGCCCACGATCACCGTGAACTTCGGAACGGTGGCCGTGGCCACGGCGTGCACCATCTTCTGCCCGTCCTTGGTGATCCCGGCCCGCTCGTAGTCGCGGCCCACGATGTATCCCACGATGTTCTGGAGGAAGACCAGCGGCACCCCGTCCCGGTCGCACATCTCGATGAACTGCGTGGCCTTGAGCGCGCTGTCCGAGAACAGGACCCCGTTGTTGCCCAGGATGCCGACCAGGTAGCCGTGGACGTGGGCCCACCCGCACACCAGGGTCGGGCCGTACAGGGCCTTGTACTCGAGGAACTCCGACCCGTCCACGAGCCGCGCGATGACCTCGCGGCAGTCGTAGGGCGTGCCGATGTTCCGCGGCACGATCCCGTAGATCTCGCGCGGGTCGAATAGGGGGTCACGGGGTTCCCGGTCCGGACCTCGCGGCGGGTCCCCCGGGGGCAGCATCCCCACGATCTCGCGCACGATCCGGATCGCCTCGGCGTCGTCCTCGGCGTAGTAGTCGGACACGCCGGAGTCCCGGCAGTGCACCAATGCCCCCCCCAGTTCTTCCGCCGAGACCTCCTCTCCCGTTGCGGCCTTCACGAGCGGCGGGCCACCGAGGAAGATCGCCCCGGTGCGGTTCACGTGCACCACGTGGTCCGACATCGCCGGGATGTACGCCCCGCCCGCGGTGCACAGGCCCATCACCGCCGTGACCTGCGGGATGCCCATCTTCGACAGGATGGCCTGGTTGTAAAAGATGCGACCCCCGTCGTCCGCGTCCGGGAAGACCTCGGACTGCAAGGGGAGATAGGCCCCGCCCGAGTCCACGAGCATGATCACGGGCAGGCGGTTCTCCATCGCGATGGCCTGGAGGCGCAGGGTCTTCTTGACGCCCATCGGGTAGATGGTCCCGCCCTTGACCATGGGGTCGTTCGCATGGACCACGCACTCGCGGCCTGCGATGACGCCGATCCCGGCCCGCGACCCCGCGCCGTGCACATCGCCCTCGTACATCCCGCGCGCCGCGAGCGGGGCGACCTCGAGCCAGGGCGACCCGGGGTCCAACAAAAGGTCGAGCCTCTCCTGGACGGTCAGTTTGCCCAGTTCTGCATTGCGGCGCCTGGCGCGCTCCGAGCGCTCCTCCCGGGCCCGCCGCAATTCCCGCTCCAGGTCCGCGACCAGGGCCTCCATGGCCTGCCGGTTCGCGCGGTATTCCGGGTCGTCCGGGTTCACCGGGGTCCCGATCACCGGCATGATCTTTCCTCCCCGTGCTTGACCATGAGCGCACACATCATGGTTCGCCCCTCCCACGTGGGCGAGACGTCCGGCCATGCGATGCCACGCTCGCCTATCCCCGCAGGACCTCCTCCGCGATCACGAGCCGCCGGATCTCGCTGGTCCCGGCCCCGAGCGTGAAGAGGCGTACGTCGCGGTACAGGCGGCTGACCTCGTACTCGTCGCAGTACCCGTAGCCCCCGTGGATCTGCACCGCGTGGTCCACCACGCGCTGGGCCGTCTCGGCGGCGAACAGGAGCGCGGCCGCCGCGACCTTGTGGACCTCGGTGCCCGCCCCGCCACGCTCCACCCGGTCCGCGAGGACCACGGCGCGACGCGCGAGCAGGCGGGCCGCCTCGACCTCCGTGTACATGTCCGCGACCTTGGCCTGGATCAACTGGAACGACGCGATGGGGCGACCGAATTGCCGCCGCTCGCGCGCGTAGGCCACGGCGACCTCCAGGGCGCGCTCGGCCAGGCCCACGGCCCCGCTCGCGAAGAAGGCCCGCTCGATGTCGAGCCCGTCCATCATCACCGCGATGCCGCCGTTGACCGCGCCCAGCACGTTGTCGGCCGGCACGCGGCAGTCCTCGAACACCAGGTCCCCGGTCGGCGAGGCCCGGTGCCCCATCTTGTCGAGCGGGCGCGACGAGGTGAAGCCCGGGGTCCCCCGCTCGACGACGAAGGCCGTGATCCCGCGCGCGCCGGCCTCCGGGTCCGTCTTCGCATAGACCAGCGCCACGTCCGCGACGGGGCCGTTCGTGATGAAGGTCTTGCGCCCGTTCAGGACGAAGTCGTCCCCGTCCCGCACGGCCCGCGTCGTGATCCCCACGGCGTCCGAGCCGGCCCCGGGCTCCGTCAGGGCCATGCAGCCCACGAGGTCCCCGCGGCACAGGCCCGGCAGCCACCGGCGGCGTTGCTCGTCGGTGCCGTTGCGGGCGAGGTTGTGGGCGCACAGGTTCGAATGCGCCCCGTACGACAGGGCCAGCGACGCGGACCCCTTCGCGACCTCCTCCCCGACCAGGGCCCCGGTCAACAGGTCCGCTCCGCCGCCCCCGAACGCCTCGGGCAGGGTGATCCCCAGGAGCCCCAGGTCCCCCATCCGGCGCCAGATGCCGTCGGGAAGCGCGTGCGCCTCGTCCCACGCGGCCGCGTGGGGCCGGACCTCGCGCTCCACGAACGCGCGTACCGCCTCGACCACCGCCCTCTGGTCCTCGGTTGGTTCGAAATCCACGGCCCCTCCTTCCAGGGATGGCCCCTTCCGGCCCGCTCCGCGACCCCGGCATCATACCCCGTTTGCGCCCCCACGCGGAATCGGCACGTCTCGAACCCCGATTCGCCGTCACGATCTCGGGAGCGCAGCGGAATTCGTTGATCTGGCGCGGTCTCGGCTCCAGGGTCGTGAAACGGGACGAAGCAGATTCCATGGATATTCATTGAGTTGCGAAAACTGACGGTGGGTCTGAGCCGACCACGGTGTGTGCTCGGTGGCTACTGTCGCGGCCGTCAAGAGGGTGCGCGCAGATCCGTACCCCACTCGGGGACATGAAGACGCCGAGTCTGCAAGGCCCGG
>FWPU01008424.1_pt1 | contig 17591 bp, 4 predicted proteins | sample 2228361 | NCBI WGS metagenome assembly FWPU01 (sample SAMEA103939777, study PRJEB20133) | metagenome
CCACCGAGGTAAAGAAATATTACGACCGCTATCCGAAACTGAAATTCGTGGTAAGCGGTTCCGAAAGCCTCTTCGCGGCAAAAACCGCTGGCGAAACACTGGCCGGAAGGCTTTTCGGCTTCACCATGCCCGCGCTCTCATTCGCCGAGTTCCTTGAACTAAAAAAAGAAAAACCCGAAAAACTGCCCGCCGCCCGCGCGAAAGCGCTGTTCAGGGAATTCGTGGAAAAAGGGGGTTTTCCAGAACTCGTTGGAGAAACGGACCGCGCCACTGCGCGCAGGTACGTTCGCTCCATCGCCATCGACAAAATCATTTTCAAAGACATTCTGGCACTCTCCGGAATCCGCAACCCAAACCTCTTGGTGACCCTCCTGGAAATAATTGCTTCAAATCCAGGAATGTACGTCGACTATTCTTCGCTGGCCCAGCAACTCGACAGGGACAGGAGAGTCATCGCCGAGTACATTGGCTGGCTCGAAAAAGCCTTCCTAGTGAGAATGCTTTCCAACTACCGAAAGTCGCGCGTGGCCTCAAGGCGCAAGCTGAAGCGGGCCTATCCCACGGACAACGCCCTTACCACAGCGTTCAAACCAGTCGTTGACGAAAACTTTTTCGGAAAAATGGTCGAGACAACAATCGTGAACGCGTTGAACGCCGAGTTTTTTTGGAAAAACAGCCACGAGGTGGACGCGGTGGTCGACAAAACCCCGGTGGAAGTAAAGTACAAGCCGAAAATCATTCCACGGGACCTTCGGGGCGTCGCGGAGTTCATGAAAAAATTCGGGGCAAAAAAAGCGCTCGTTGCTTCGGGCGGCGAAGAAAAAACCCTGCGCACAAAAACCGGCGTGATAAAAATCACTCCCGCATGGAAAATCGCGCTCAACCCAACGCCGCCGACCACCCGCGAAAAAACCCCTCAAAACAAGCCAGAGCCGTGAAAACAACCGGGAAAAAAAGGTTTTAAAATCAATTGCAAGGCCAGGTGGTGACTTGGAAAAATTAAGTAAATCAAATGACTGCTTAACCAGACTACTGAACTCCCGGCTGCTTTATTGTTACTTCGCGTTCTGATGGAACAGCCAAGGCAAAGTCATTTAATTGTTTCGCGAAGGCGTCGCTGTCCGGAACGTATGATTCGTTATAGAAATACTTTGTCACGTTTAACAGCGCGTCGATGCGCTCTTTGAAGTCAGAATCGCTTGTTTGACTGACGGTGACTTTATTGCCTTCGACTTTTACAGTCAATGCTTTTTTCGCGACGGCGCGCAAGACTGGTTTTCCAAACCACGGGCCGGTCACAATCATTTTTATTTCTGCCTTGGCTTCATTCGCCGCGTTGATTTCGTTAATATCGCTCGGTGTGTTGCCGCTGTCTTGCTTGGCTTTTGCCAGGTTTTCAAGCAGGCCGGGCAGGTTTCCGCGCTTTGTGCAGAACCAGCCGACTCCATTTGCAGTGCACTGTATGTCCTCGATTTGGTCGGTTCCAGTTGGTTTCGCATTTTTCTTTAAGGTGACGGCATTACGGGCTTCGTCAAGGTCGGTTTGTTTTGATTGAAGAGTTAACTGTTTTTCGTTTATCGCAACTAAAATTTGCTTCGAGGCCTGCCTTCCCTCAAGTTCGTCGAGTCTTGCTTTTTTGCCGTTGAGTTGTCCCTCAAGCGCGCTTTTCTCTGCTGCCATTCTTTTCCACTCTTCATAAAGTTTCTCGCGAGCTTCATCAACCTCGTCGATTTCCTTCTTGATTTCGTCAAACTTGATAGAATACTGGAAGAAACCAGTGCCTTGTTGAAGCTGTTGCACAGTCGGCGGCTTGAGTTGGGAAAGTTGCTGGTTAAGAGTGCTCGCGAGACTGGTTTTTTCTTGAATGATTTTATCCCGGTTCGCCATGCTTGTTTTAAGGTCGTTTATCTTGTTTTCGAGGGCGTCTATTTCTCTTTGGAGAGTTTCCCGGCTTTGTTTCTCTTTCCTGAGCTCGTCCAACTCGTTTTGGAGTTTGTCTACTTCGTTCTCCAAGTCGTCGACTTTTTTTCTCGCCTCCCGCAACTCTTGTTTCCACTTGTTATACTCCTCTCTCCACTTGTCTTCAAGCACTTTGGAAGCGCCTTGAAGTTGTGCACCTAACCGAAGCGCGTTGTCAATTTTATTGGAGCACGACTTCTGGGACAATGCTTTATTCAATTCACTTGCGTTGTTTTTCACTGCAACTGCCGCGTCCTTGAATCGTGCATCATTCAATTCAACAAGCGTATTTGCAGCTTTAAGTATTTCGTCGGCCGCTGACACTATCTCCGGTGCAGCTAGTTTGCATATTTGTTCCTGGTTGTTCGAGTAGAGGAACGGCTTGGTTTTCGTGAGGCCGCACGCGCCGTCAGCGCCTTGGGTGACTGGAGTGCACTTGAATACAAAATCATTAGGGTCAAGGACCACCTCTTGATTGACTGTAGTGAACGACTGGTCTGCGGCTTTCTTGTGTTCGCACGTCCAAGTCACTTTACAGCTTTCGACGCTGACTTCGTTTTTGTCAGCGATTTTGTCGTTGTTTGGGCTCGCCGTTTTGATCGTGTCAAGGAGTCCTAGTTCGTCACTCTCTACCGCGCCGGCTTTGTATTTGTTGAGCGTCGCAAGCACTGGTTTTCCCTCGTCGAAAGCGATTGCGCACGACTGGCCAGTGCAGTCCACGTAAGGATACCCGGGCTCTGCTCTTCCGAACAACGGGCCGATTATCGGGATTTCGACCCTGAACCCGGCTTGTGACGCGTGCTCCTCGTCGCACTTGCCGCTCGTGCACGTCAAGACCTTTATTCCACCGTTTTCTCCGGCTTTTTTGCCGACTGCCTTGATTTCTGGAGTGAATTCGAATATGAGGGTGTTGCTTGTTTTCTCGACCTTCATTGCCGCCCTTATTTGCTTCATCAACGGAATAATGTCTTCCTCGGTGAACGCGTCCAGTATGCGTTCGTAGTCGAACTGGTACTTGAAGCAATCCATTTTCGCAACCATGTCCGCCAACAAGAGCACGGAGTTAGCCAGTAGCGTGCAGAACCCGAGCCTCCTTCCTGCGCCCACGAGTCCGCTCGAGCCACGGAGGCCCCCGATTCCCTCGCTCAACAAGCCAGTTCTCTCCGCGTACCGCCTACCGGCTCGGTACATTCCCACTTTTCCAATCGTGCAAAGGCTTCTTATGGCGAATTGAATGCACTGCATGGCATTGACTTGGACAGGCGCTCCGTACGGGCCATAGGCTCCGTAAACTCCTCCGGCTGCTCCCCACGGTCCTCCAACTGCTGTCGGCGGTCCCGGCGGGACACCGTACCCGACGTACGGGCCATAAGCTGCTCCGGGATACGGGTATGTTGTTGGCGGCTGGGAAGCTACTGGAACTCCTCCTGGCTTGAACGTGGGCGGCGCTCCAGTGATTGGCGGAATTGTTCCAAAAACGCACTGAGAAGCTTCTGGGTTGCAGCACAATTCTCTTGCAGTGTCCCACAGCGCGGGCCCCATTGCGAGATAGTATCTCATGACTTCGGACGCGACGAATTTGAGCACGCCGCTCCACGTGAACAGGTTCGCCACAGCGCCTTTCTGGACCTTGTTTTCGCGCGCGAGGGCTTTTGTTTCTTCGCCGGCGAGTTTCTGGATTTCCGCGTTCCACGTGCTCCAGTCGGCGGTCACGCAGTACCCGACGTCGCTGCAGATTTTTGACTTGTCGCCTTGTTCAGTGAAAACGTTGCCGATTACGTCGTACTTCAAGAGCTCCTTAATCGCGTCGGGCGTTGGGGAAGGCGTTTTTATGCTTAATTTGTCTTCAGGGGTATTGACTTCCTTGCCAGAAACTTTTGCGAAAGTGATTGTTTTCGTGTCGTCCTTTATTTCGGCCTCGCTTTTTGCATCAGTCAACAGGTTCTTGAACTTTGTTGTCTCCGGCAGGATTCCGAGCGGGTCCTGGATGTTGTTCACGACCCACAAGGGCTCTTTCGAAGTTTTTTCTTTTAATTTTCTTACAGCAATCACTGCGTCGCCAATTTTGTTCGGGGTTGGAACGAAGAGGAAAGCCAGGCGGGACTCCGGCGATTCAATGGAGACATTCACGTGAACGTTTTTTTTCGTGGTGCCTACTTGAAAGGTGATGATGTATTCCTTGGTCATGACTTTAGACGTCCCGTCCGTGAACATCATGGAAAATTTTTCATCCCTGAATTCCGTCTTCAGGTCCGGGCAGTCCGGGTTGAAGACAACGGTGTAGTGTTCTCCTGTCTTGTTTTTCAGCGCGGAGGGTGAAATGTCAGTAACCCACTCCTTCTTCGACTTGGGCCCACCGAACAAAATTCCTTCAATATCTCTGAGCAGGAAACAACTTCCCTTCCCAAGGCCTTTTTGGGACACGGTGAATTCCTCTCCCCGCGTGATTACCGACAAAGTGAATGCGTCGTACGGCAATAAAGGCGAGATTCTGAGTTGAACGGGTTTTTCAGCTGTTCCAATGCCCTTCATTTCCAGCCCGCTTCCCTCCAAAATGACTCCGGTTGCTTTGTCCGCCATTGTCTCGGACTTGTCTTTAGTGAACAGCCTCCACAAGTCTCCTGTGCGCGAGGCCCATTCGTAGTGGAACCAGAGTTCGCCGAAGTGCATCGTGTAATAGTTTTCGAAACCAGTAATGCAGTCGCAGTAACCATTCGCTTCTCCTTCTGGAGTCTGGCACTCGCACCCGCCTGGCCCGCACTCTGCTCCTGGAATGTCGCCGTCCGCAACAGACGTTGGAATCCTTGCTCCGTCGCGCGTAATCCACTGGTCTTCTGGAGCAGTCGGTTCTCCCCTGCCGCCTGCCGGGTACGGCCTCCCGATGTCAAAACCTTTTCCGCCAGGCCTTTGAGCGCCTTGATTGGGGTCGATGCACACGCAGTCCGCTTGATACTCACAGTCATTGTACGTCCTGCACGGCGGACCAAAAGCAGCTGCAGCTGGCCTGCAGTCAATGGTTACTGGATAAACGTGGGTCGCGGCCACGCCGCCGGGCGGGTCGAACCGCGTGTTGACGACAATGTCGCAGGTTTGCGCGAATTTGTCAACGAGTTTTGCTGAAAACGCCGCCGCCTTTTTCTTGGGCAGCGTGACGGTGCAGTACCCTCTCGCGCACAACAAGCCAGCCGGGCCAGTGAGTTTGAGGCACTCCTGTCCCTCTCTGCCCGTGACTGAAATGTTTACGGGCACTGTGGTGTCGAGGGGGTTTATTATCTTGAATGTCTGGCTCTTGTTGCATGCTTCTGCAGCGTACTGGAGGCCAGTTGTTTCGTCTGGCTCGAACTGGAGGAAGTTTTCGGCATTAACGTTGACGAGCGCTTGGGCGGTGGCGAATCCTTTTCTCTCCGCTTCCACGACTAGCGAGCCGTTGTAAACCGGCGAAACCTTGGTGAAAACATATTCTCCGTTTTCTCCGTTGTCCCTTGTCCCGTCGCCAGTGAGCGGCGAGTTCTGGTAAGTGTTTCCGTTGAACGGGTTCCCGTCCCCTTCCCTTAACCAGACTTTCGCGTCAGTGATCGGGACGAGCTGGCCTGCCGCAGTGGTTGTGACCGTGGCAGTTATTTGCTGGTTCTGGCCGATGTAAATCGTTGCAGGGTCCACTGCGAGGTTGAGTGTCCCAGTTCCCTGAATCACGATGGGCACTTCAAGGACTTTTATCACGCCGCGCGCGTCCCCGAACTCGAGGCGGATTTTCGAGAAACTGTTCTGGAAAACAGTTGTGGCCAAAGCGTTTCCCAACAACGTCTGGCCAGCGTCCAGGGTAACTGCAATTCTTCCAGTAGTGAATGACTGCAGCATTATTTTGTTTGAGTCAGCGAATTCGAGGCCTGCCGGTACTGGAACAGGCGGGCCGGTTCCTATCTGGTACTGGGTGAAAAGCACTTCTTTTTCAGGCGAAGTAATTTTTATGTACGGCGAAGTGAGCGTGACGAAGGGCCTGACCTCGAAATACGCGATGAGCTGCTGGTTGACGCCTATAGTAAAACCGCTTCCGGTCCTCGTCTCTGGCTCGGTGAACGACGCGAACGCCAAGCTCATGCAAGCGTTCGCGTCGCACGCGCCCGCGCCTTCAACAATCCTGTACTCCTTCACGAACGCTTCCGCGTAACAAGAGTCTTTTGCAGCTGTCCTTTCCCTGTCCCCAAGTTCCTCGTCCTTGGGAGTCCTCACCCACACCCTTCCCTTTCCAGCGTACGCCCTGTATCTTATCGTTAGCTTGTCCTTTTCAGTTGCAGTTGGTTTGACGAAGACGAGGAGGCTCATTGTCGGCCTTCCTGAATAGTTTTTGTAATTAAAGTTCACCCACTTCCACTGCTCTTTTTGGATGGCCAAATCATTTGCACAGTTCGGGCCGGGGTTGAAGGCAGAGGAGAAAGTGACTTGGGGGTTCAGGAGCGAGGCGGGCGGGGCCGCGGCACTCGAGGGTTGTTGAATGAAAGTAATCGCGGCCACGTCCTCGTCCACAGTCGCCTTGTCGCCGACTGAAACGAATAATCCAGCGTTGTCGCTTGTTGGAAGGTTTGCAGTGAATTTCACCCAATAAAACCCGCCCTTGGCAACCTGGTTTCCTTGGACGGGGGTTCCGTCATAGTTTTCCAAGTGAAAATCAATCACTGTCAAGTTGTTCACGAGTCCAGCCGGCAGTAATGAAACTGTTTTCGTGAGCGTTTCTCCGGTGCTCACCACGAGTCTCTCGGTTTCCTGGGGAGCATAGTTTCTTGCCTCGACTGAGACAATGACTTCCTTGTTCGCCCGCACGCGGAGCTGGCACGTTCCAGCAACAGTCGCGGTGCAGTTCGCCACCTCCTCGCCGTCAGGATACCTTGCCGCAGCGGATATTGCTGGAATGGGCGCGTTGTTCGTAGCATCTTTTGCCAAAACCACGATGTTTCCATAGGTTGGTTCGAGGGCCACGGTCACGCTGGCGACTTCGCCCAAGACCGGGGAGAACGCGTCGCTCCTTCCCTTCAAAGAACCGTACACTGCGTTGGCTACAAACAATTCCGTGAGCGGCAGCGCGGTGAACGAGGCTGCGCCCAGCGAGTCAGTTGTAGTCAACGGAATGCCTGTGTTGAATCCGTCTGCGTAAACCAGTTCCACTGTCGCTCCAGCAACCGGGTTTGCGTCAGCGTCCACGACATTCACTTGCGCGTCCCCGTTGTTTCCCAGAATCGCTTTAGTCAGTTTAATTTGCTTGTCGTCCCCTGCCGCCAGCTCCTTCAGTATTCCTGGCAGGTAGCCGTCCGCCCATGCGGTTATGTAAACAACTGTGCCTGTTGCTACCTCGAACACTGCTTTTCCGTCTGATTCAGTGAACTGCGAGCTGTCCCCGGGCGCTTGGCGCGAGGTTCCTTGGAGAAACATTTTCACTTCCGCGCCCTCGACCGGGTTCCCGTCCTCGTCGAGGACGGTTATTGTTATTTTCCCAAACTCTTCCGGCGCCTTTCTTTTCACGGTTATCCTGAACTCGGTTTCTCCGATTCCGGAAACTTCCTGCACATCGTTTATTCCATCGTACGGCGCGTAAGCCTCGTCCACTGGCTCGACGTTAACGTAAACAAGCGTTCCAACAGCAGCTGCTTCCTTCCAGAAAACGCTCCCGTGCTCGTTCGTCCTGTCTGAAAGCACTGGCGAGCCGAATTCAGCGTTGTAAAGCGTCGCAGTCGCCTCGACTGGTTCTCCTTGCTCGTTCTTCACGTAGACAGAAATGTCTCCGTACTGCTCCTGGGCCCCGCCTTCGTCAACCGGGTCGTTCTTTTTAGGCGACAGTTTGATGATGGTTTGCTTTGAGGAGCCGAAAACAGTTCTGTCGGCAGTCTCGTACCCGTCCTTTTCAACTTTCACTGAATAAATCTGGGTGGGGTCTGCTTCGAAAAACGCTTTCCCGTCAGGCCCGGTGGTGATCATTTCTGACTCGAAGTAAATCGTTGCGTCGGGAATCCCGACCCCGCTCTCGTCCGCCACCTTGACCAGAACTCTTTCCTTCTTTACCTCGGGCGGGGCAACTGTCTGGAGGGAGGCAGCGACCTCTTTTTCAGGCTCTATTGAAATCGTTTGAACAAAAGACTCGAAGCCCTCCTGCTCGATTCGAACAACCCCGGTTTTTCCAACTGGCACGTTGTCGAACCTGGCCACTCCGTTCTCGCTCACGGCAGTCCTCGGAGCCTCGCCCTCGATTAAAAGCGTGACCGGCACTCCGTCCAAAGGGGTTTCTCCGGAAAACACCGCGACATTGACAGATGTTGTAGCAGGCTGGAGGAACGACAGGACAAGAAAGCCCGCGCCACCAATCACCAGCGCAAGAATCAAAACGAAGAAGGGAAAGGACGGCATCCCTGTGTTCTCAATGGGGTCAACAAAGAAGCGGTAGATGGGCACGCCTTTGGCTTCAAGCCAGTCGCAGAACTCGTAATACCTGTCCTCGACCGCGAAATAGGCCTCCTTCAAGCCCATGAAGAAAAGTTGAACCCTTGCCTATAAAAATGTTGCACAGAACCCAAAAACGCTCTTGCGGCACGAGTGCCTGGTCAGTGTTTTCTGCCCCGCGGCGCAGTCACTGAATGAATCGCTTTTATAATTAGCGAATATGTTTCGGCGTCACACCGCCACCCGCCTGAAACCATTGCGTCAATTGTTTCAACCGCCTCCTCTGCTGAAACAATTCCAGCCCCTGCCGCGTGAATCACCAGCGAGCTAGAGTGGACAGCTGGCAGGCCGAGCAGTTCCGCATATTTTTTTGCAGGCAGGTCGTCCAAGACCGCAACCGCGTTTAATTCCCTTGCGAGCGAAATCACGCTCAGTTCAGCCTCGTGAACGCCCTTCGCACGCGGAACAAGCTTCTTGGGGTCTTTTCCAACAAGCATTTTTTTGTCGAGCAACCCATTGACTGCGAGGTTCTCGGGGAGTTCCGGGCCACCTGCGCGCAGTTCTTTAAGCACTGCGCTAGTCGTATAAAACGCGCCGAGTTTCGGGAAGTAATTGTGGAAGCCGCCGCGAAGCAGGTAAATCAGCGGCGTGGCGTCGAGCACGAACAAGCGCCGCATGAAACCAGCCATCAGCGCCGCCGAGCCCTCAGCACGCCAAGCTCCTTTTCGAGCTCATCCTGAGTCATGCGAATATACTCGGCGCGCCTCTCCTTGACCAATTCAATCATTTCCCACAACGAGACCTCGGCCAGTTCAGCAGCCTTGGCCAAGGAAACCTTTTCCTTCCTCAACAGGTCCAGCGCCTTTTCCTTCAGCCACTCCCTGACACCAATTTCCAGGATTTTCCTCACCGCAGCAGACCGGTCAAGGTCCTCCTCGCGCATCACGCGCTCGAGCTTCTCCTCCACGTCCCTGGGAAGCCGCGCTGCGACCGTCACATAAGCCAAGAAAAACACTTCTCTCGTACGTTTGCGTTTTGATAAAAACGTAAACAATTGATCGGTTTAAAAAACTATCGTTCTATGAAAGGAACTGCTTGGAAGCGGCACATCAGCGGTTTGAAACCGAAACAAGCCACCAAGGCCGTGGAAAAAACTCGAACCCTTGCCTATAAAAACGTTGCACAACGCCAAAAAACGCTCTTGCGGCACGCGTGCCCGGTCAGTGTTTTCTGCCCCCGGCATAGCCACCTTGGTCGCCATGCAAGTGGTTTTCGCGACACTTACCTTATTCTTGCATTTTTGCGAGGCACTTTTCGTAGCCTTCCACTGGGCCGCTTAACCTGAAGTTCAGAACAAGGTGGTTGTGCGCATCCGGAATGTATTTTTGTTCTGCTTTATCGAATGCCAGAACATAGCACGACTTAGTATTATCAGCCCATAGCACGCGCACGCGGCCAGAATTAATAGAAACAAACTCGCTTTTCCAGCACGCGATTTCATCAAATTCGGTCGTACCCCCGCCAGAGAACGCACGACCTCCAACATTTAATTTAAGCCCGTCAACGTAATCAAGCGAGCATATCAAGTATGTCGCAATTATGCCAGGCAACCTGCATTTATTGTACTGACTTGTTGCGACAAATAATGGGACGGCAAAAGCGTATTCGTCTTGGCCTGGTTTTTGTTCCTTTTTCAAGTAATCATTTAATTTTGCTTGAATGTTGGCGCATTCAGCGTCAGCAGTAAGACCAGTGGTGGTGAGTTCCATGTCCTTGATGGTAAGGGTTCCAAAGTCGGGTATCTTCGGTTCAGGCAGAATGACTTTGCTTAACTCGAGTTTTCTGAAGTAAAACACTACCTTGTCTTGAGCGACTTGGTTTATGGCAACAATAATCAGTGAATTCCCGTCGGCTGCGACGCCGCGCTCGCCCGCCTTGAGTAAAAAGTCTTTCAGGACACTGCCGTCTTTTTCCACAACGAGTTTTATTGTTCCTGTTTCCGAATCCAAGTCAGAAAAAATTATTTCATATCCTTCGATCGTTGCTTCAAACAACGGACTTGTTTGCGGTGGAGTGAACTGGTAGACGCCTTCGGTTGTGCCCTTCTGGTCATACGGATTGGCATTGTTGGATTTGAATGAGACGAGTTTCGCTCCTTCGGTGCAGTGGTCTTCAGCTCGCTGTGGCCAGTGAGTGCACCAGTATCTTCCATAGGTTTCTCTTTTGTCGGTTTTTGCCTCCAAGTAAACCACGTAGTTTTTGCCAACCACTATCTCTTCTTGGTTGTCGAGCCATATTGGAATGATGTCGCCGCCCGCGTCTCCGGACAAGTCAACGTCCTTGACTTCTCCCAAAAATATTCGATTCCCCGGAACTTGGGGCAGGCCTGTTCCCACGTCGATTGTTGTTCTGGTTCCCTTCCAAACCAGTTTCCCTACCTTGGTGGCTTCAACCAAGTATGCGGATACGTTTGCTTTGCTTGGCTCATTCTGAAATTGTTTTTTCAACAGCATGAACTCGACGCGCATTTGTTGAAGATTTTCATAGACTTCTGGGCCGCGGTAAGCGTTTTCATTAAAGTCTCCAGGAGGTATTCCTGGCTTGTGGACGAAAACCCCGCACAACGGGTTTTTTGCCCACTCGGTCTTGCAACTAATTTTCTGTTTCGGAGACACTTCTGTGCCGTCTAACCGAAATGTTTCTACTGTTTCAACCTTTTCCGGCGGTTTCTCTACAGGCGGCTCAGCCACAGGTGGTTTTGGACAGTCTTTGCAGAGCGCATAAGAGCACGAAGTTTTCGTGAATTTTGCGTCGATTTCGACAATGAAACTAGCCCCTTTTTCCTTCATTTTGTTTTTCAGGCTGTCGGATGGAAACATTTTGACTCCAGCCACGCCTTTATCATTAGTTTTTGCCGCCATGGTAGTTTTGCCGGTTGGACTAGTTGTGGTTAACTCTGCCAGAGTTCCGTCATCCTTGTTTATGGAGAAAGTGACTTCGTGGTCCTTGACTGGTTTTCCCTCATTGTCGAACACTGTCGCGTACAAAGTTGTTGAACCATCTTTATCCAGTCCAATGGTTTTTCCGCACTCGGGATTCATCTTCAGCTGTCCAGCGGGTGTTTCGCCTTTTCCTTTCACGGTTATTTTTGCTGGTTCAAGTTTAATGGGTCCAATTGGCTCGGCGACGTCAACGGTTCCGGTGATGGTCGCGGTTCCGGGCTTGTCCGGCACCAGAAACAGGTTGTCAGGAGTTTCGCCGCCCGCGTCAGTGTCCACGGTGACTTCTTTTCCTTTTTTTTCTTCGCCCAAAACAAATTCGCCGTTGTCTGTTTTGAGGGCGACTGGAACGTCTGGCACGGGCCGGTTTCCATCCTCTGTCGTCACCTGCACCTTCACCGGCACTTTTTGGCCGACTTCAACTTCTTTTGGTTCCACTGTAAGAAGTTGAGTGGCTTTTCCTGGAACCACGTCTGAAGCAACGACAATTATTTTACCGTAAACGGATCCGTCCGGCGTGTATACTAAGTAAGTTGCTTTCCTCGGCAACGCTTCCCGTCTTCCTTCGGCAGCGAGGGCCTGGACTTTCACCAGTAGTCCGCCCACGCCCAAGTTGAATGAGATGAATCCAACGGTTTCCCCGCACGGTCTCCACAGAACTTGTCTTCCAGTGAGTGGAACTTGTCTTCCTTTGCAAACAATGTATGTTCTCGGCCCAACCGAGCCCGACAAGTAGTATCCATCGTATGCCAATGGAACATATATAGTGTCACACTCCGGCGGCGGTCCCATTCCGGGCAAAACACATTCCGCCAGCCCTGCTCCGACGCCCAAAAAACCCCATTTTGATATGATTAAAGGAATTGCCGGAAGCGTTCCTCCAGCGGTTGTGGACAGGATGAGGGTTCCGAAAATGCGGTTGGATTGGGCAAAGGCCTCTGGAGGCACGCCGCTCGTGGAAAGCGTGAGGGTTTTTTTATCGAAGTCAATCGACGAGTAAACGAATTCGCAGAAACCGACCCCATACTGCCCTGGACTGAACAATCCATACAACCCGGTCTGGTACCCGTAGCGCTGGGCATAGCCAAGCGGTGGAGCGCACCTCACTGTTGCTCCAGTGACTCCGGGCAAGTGGGCGATTGAATACGTTGCTGTCGCGAAACCCATTTCGTCAACCAGCAACCAGACTGGATTGGGTAGGGGAACGACTCCTGGAATTGGCTGCGGCGGCTGCGGGCCCTGCACTGACACTTGTATGGGCACGTCGATTTCTGAAACGATTTGGTTGTTGATTTTTCCAGCGAAGTGAACCATGCAAACAGCGTCTGCAGTCACGTTCTGCCTGAGGGAAACGAAGACAGTCGCGGTTCCTTTTTCCTTGAGTGCAAAGCCTTTTGGAGTGACGGAGAGAATGGTGTTCGGCGCGCCAGCGCACACGACGCTTGTTGCTATGCGCGCGCGCGTCGACAACAGGTTCGTGACTTCGAGATGTTTCTTTTCCATGGACTGGCTCGAGACACCGGTGAATGGCTCTAGAATGTCTGGATTGATTTCAAGAAAGTCAGCTCCTTCAACAATCAACTCGCACTTGTCGTAGGTCTTGAACCCTTCCTTCACCACGCGGACGCCAATCATTCCAGGCGCCTGGGGCTCCAGTTGAGCAAGATACACCCCGTCCTCTCCCAGGTTCTTTGTCCCGTCTCCAACGACATCATATTCTCTTCCTTTCAGGGGCGCTTGGTCGCAGTCGTAAAGCGTTATTGCTGCGGTGCGCACCGGCAGGCCCAGCTTGTCTTTGACGGAAATCTTTACAGGGCTTTTCTCCCCGGTGAGAATCGTTTGCGGCGCCATGGAGACGCTGAAAGCGTTTTTTCCTGCCACTGCAAAGTTTGTGCGGAATTGTTTTGTCTCAGCCTCTGGAGAGTGAACGAGGATGGTCGCGAACGCGCCTGTGCCGGTTGCTGTTGCCTTTAGCCTGAACCCGCCCGCGTACTTTGTTCCAGCTGAAATGGTTACCGGAATCCTTTGTTCTTCTCCCTCCTGGAGGCTCGCGGAAGCGAATGATAGTTCTGAAGCAACTGGTCCCAGGAACTCCGCGTAATCCGTTTTTATTCCCACGCCGTCAACCGCGTATTCTGCGAGCACTTCGTAACGAATAATGAACTCTTTTCCCACTTCAACCTCGAATGCTCCGCTTCTCCCCCTCACTCCCTCCAAGTCCTCGAGCCACGCCTTGAAGCACAGTTTCTCGTCGCACACTAATGGGTCGGAGGTGACTGGGACTCGTTCGGTAAATGTTTTCGCCTGGCAGAAATCCGTTGGAGTCAATGGAATGCCGGTGGTCGTTTTTTCCAATAAAGAAGGCATGAGCTCCTCGTCGGTGGGTGAGAGCGCGGGAGTGTTCCCGCTGATGGCGTACGCGCGGAAATTGATTTCAACCCCTTCACCGGCCTTTGCCTTGGGAGAAACCTTTACGTTGACGGCGATTTCCTTTGTTCCCACAAAGCCTTTCTGGAACTGGAACTCAACCCACTTCATGGCGTCAAGCGTGCCGTTCGCGGGCGAGTCAATTGCACAGTTTTCTTCAGGCGAATAAGTTGCTCCAGAGTAAATTGTTTTGGACACTCCGGTGTCGTAGTCCCTTATCGCTGCAACGTCTCCTTCGGCGGTTCCCTTCGAGCCAACTCGGACATAAAAGCCTCCGGCTTGAATGTTTTTCGGCATGGTTGCGAGGAAACGGGCTTGATAGGTTTCGCCGTTAGCGACTTCTTTCACGACCCCCTGGTCGTTGAAAAGACCTATGAAGCGGGCTGAAACCGCGCCTGCAAGAGCTAGTGGGTAAAGGTAAACCGTGATTTCTCTTCTTTCAGCGGGCGCGAGGCGAACAGTCTGCGACGAGTACTGTTCGTACCCCGAAGCAACTGCTTTCACCACGAGGTCCTGGTCTGCTTCCACGTCAGTCATCGTGCACGAGCCCTCTGCAGCCTCGCACGAAGAAACCTCGGTTTCCCCGAGCATTGCGGCCACAGTAGCTTCTTTCACGGGCTGGTTTGTTGAAACATCTAAGACAGTGACTGAAAGAATTGCTTTCACTGGTGTTATTGTGATGTTCATGCTCATTGGGTCAGTGACTGCCGCGACGTCGCTTCTTCCCTCGTATCCTTCCCTGGACGCGGTGGCAAATATTTTCGCGATTTTCTTGGGGACAAGGGTCCTGCCTATCCCGTCGCTTTCAGTAAAGAAAACAGGGATTCCGAGGAAAGTGCCGTCGGCCTTGTACAACGACACGCTTGCCCCGGCTGCCGGCGCGTCGTTTGCTGAAACAAAAACGCTTAATTCAGCAGAGTTTCCCGGCACTGCCTCGTCCAAAACAATCGTGCGGGACGCGCCTGCTGAAATGCCTGTCAAAAACCCCGGCAGATACCCTTCCTTCCAGGCAGTGACATAAAGCGACAACCCTTTTGCAACAGCTACTTTGAACACTCCTGAATCGTCTGTGAGGCCTTTTTCCAAAAACCTTCCATTCGCTCGGTTGAACAAATTCACTTCAGCGCCGGAAATGGGTGAACCGGCTTCCGTCGTGATGGTGAGAGCGATTTCCCCGGCGGTGGCTATTGTTTTGAGTTTTAGAGTGACGTATAGCGTTTGGGAATCGAGAGAAAATTCTTCGACGTCAGGAGAATTGTAGGTCAAGTATTTTCCGCTCGGGTCGCGCACCCCCAGATAAAACCTCGTGCCAAAATCAAGGTCCTCGATTGAAGCAATCCCGTCCCCTCCAGTGGGGGCAGAACGAATCCCGGAGTCCGTCACAGGATCGGTTAAGAAAACAACAGCTCCCTCAACTGGTTCTCCCTGGTAATCAACTGCCACGTACAAAGTCCCCTTCTCTGCCTTGGAAGGGTCTTTCCTCTGGCCCCTTGGAACGAGCTGGATGACCACGACTTCCTTCAACTGGTCTTGGGAAACGTCTTTTTGAACAACCTCGTACTGGCTGTCCTCTATCCTCAGGGTCGCGTGGGAGGGGACCTCGGGCAAGCCCACGAATTCAACCAAGCCGTCCGCGCCCGAAATCTCTGAATAACTCGTCCCGTCGTCGAAAACCAGTTCCACGACCACTCCCGAGACATCCTTGTTCGTCGCCGAGTCGCGCACGCTTACTTTAACAACCGCGGGAGCAGGGGGGGCGACTGGCTGGAGCGAAACAACCGCCTCAGCAGCAGTAACGTCAATTTCTTGGGCAGTATAATTATCTGCCTCTGCCCTTGCCTTCAAGGAAACGCCCACTGGAACGCCAGCGAACTCTGCTCTTCCATCGGGACTGGTTAAAAGCGTTTTAAATGGTTTTCCGTCAGCAAACAAGGAAACAGCAGCGCCTTGGAGCGGGTTTCCAGCAGCGTCTTTCACGAAGAGAGTGATTGTTTGGGTCTTGACAGTCACCGCAGGCAACACAATGAGAGCGACGCCGAGCAACACTATTATTGTAAGCGCGGGCACGAGCACGCCAGGGGAAGGCACTCCTTTTTCTTCAAGCGAGGCAATGAATTCCGAATACCTTTCCTTCAGCCCTTCCCAGGCCTCGGCCAAGCCCATGAACAAAAAAAGGACGGGGTGGTTAAAAAACCCTTTGAAATGCCGCAGGGCTGCCTGGCCGAAAAAAACAGTGTCCAGTGCCTTCAGCCGCATTCAACTGTATTTGGGGCGCGCGCTCCAGCAGAACCTGTTTGGTTCCGTGGGACTCACTTGGTAAACGGTGCTCGTGTCGTTGAACTTCACGGTCAGCGTCACCTCGTCAACGAAAGCAAACGGCGCGCTGGTGGTAGGCGCGTATTCGGTGTCCACGAGGCTGGCCAAATGGTTTTTGATGTCGGAATCGCTTTCAATGAAGACATTAAAACTTTTTTCAAGCGAAACCTTGTACTGCGGCACACTAGCCTTGGCCGCGGAAAAGAGGTCAATGAACTCGTTTTCTGCATCTGCTTCCGCATCGGATCGTGGAACGGGAATCAGGGTTGAAGCCGCTGCCGAACCCGTCGTAGCAGACCTCCCTATGCCCGCCGGGCACCCCCCGCCCGCTTCATAGCACAGGCCCTGAAAAATCCCCTCCGCGCCCGACGCGCCGTTCGCGAGCGTTTCATAGAACTTGAACGCGTCGCCGTAGTACTTGAACAACGGATAGTTTACTGGCAGAATGAAGTCCTCGTCCGCGAGGGCGCCGGAACGGATTTCGTTCCCCAAACCATCCAGGGCCGAAATGCGCGGCATGTTTGGAAAAATGCTCGGGTCTTCTATTTTCATTGCAACGTAAAAAATCCCTGAACCGCAGCCGCCCACTACTTCTCCGGTTTTTCCGCCGTAACTCCTGTCCTCGCATTTCTTCGGGTTGCTGGGCGGACTGGACGTGTCTATCAAGTGGTCTGGAATCGAGCAGCACTGGAGTTTCGACTCTCCAGGGTTTTGGGGGGTGCCGTCGCCGTACGCGAACGCGTAGCAGTCGAAGATGCTGCCGGCCACGAGGGTGTCGCACGAAGTGCCGCTGGAAGAGGGAGCAGTGCAGCACGATGCCTGCTCCGGCTCGCAGCAGGTGGCGCCGGGACAAGAAAAGCATTCTGGGTAGCCTCCGGTTGCAAAACCAATGTTGATAAAGTCTTCAAAACTTTTTTTGTTCGCTGGCTCGAACAACACGCCTTCAAAGGACCTGGACTCATTCATTTTCGATAGCCACGCCTTCATCCCGAACCTTGGGTCAAGGGAGCATACCACTGCTTTCAGGATTTTGTTGAACACCACGCAGTTCTCGTAGCGCTTGTTCGCAATCCCTTGGGCGCCTTGGGTGCCGGTCGTGGATATGCTGAACGGCTCGCTCGCCCAGCACTCTGTTGTGAGGAAGGCCTCGATGTTTCTTGAAAGCCCTACTGTGAATACTGCTCCCAAGTCCGCCCTATACATTTCAAGCAGTGAAACGATTCTGTTGTGGTAAGCGTCGCTCACGATGTGGCTGACTTCAGCCGCATCAGTCTTTGACAGGTTGACTGCGAACATTATTGCGACTAGGAAAATCATTGTCCCAATGAGCGGGGCGGAAACGAAGCCGCGGAAACGCCCGGGCGATGCCCGGGGCATCGCCGGTCCAGTGCGCGCCATGAGGACGTCTTTTTTTCCTGGTTTTTGTCGCTTTCCTTCGCGCTCAGGCACGGCGCCGCCAGTGGC